>FLOH01001417.1_pt1 | contig 37573 bp, 55 predicted proteins | sample 756751 | NCBI WGS metagenome assembly FLOH01 (sample SAMEA4026879, study PRJEB14308) | marine metagenome | biome: coastal water; material: water | depth 74 m
CCAAAGCAGTATAAATCAACTTTACCTTTTAGATGTTTTCCACAAGCAAGTGAAACATCTTCAGGAAAAGAAAGTGGACTTTGATGAAACTCTAAAAATTGTTTCCTTGCATATTTATCAATTTCACAAGCCATAAGATGAATATATTTTAGATTTTCATATTTTAATGCAAAATCTATAGCAGATAATCCACCAGTAAAAGCAGTAACAAGATTAATCATTTATTTACCTCATGTTTTAAATTATTTTCCAAAATAAAATCATCATACTTATTTTTTGCATCTATTTCATTAAAAAATCTACCAAGCACTAATCTAGTGCCTTTAATGGTTATATTACTAATAAATTTATTAGATTTTTTATCAAAATAAACACCCTTAAATTTACTTGTAAAAACACCACTCTTTTTACTTCTATTTTGTGCTTGTATAGATTTATCTACCCATCTGCAATTAGTTGGAGAATATCCGAGTGTATTTTTTTCTCTATCTATTGTTAATGTTTCAGAGTATCCATTTTCTAAAGACCATTTTTCAAAAAGAGTAAAGTCGCCAGTCCATTCTTTACAAACAACTATATTTTTTTTAATATAATTTTTATGAGTCAAGCATCTTTTTTTCATAGCCAACCAAATGCTATGCAGTCTTGTACCTGTTTTACCATGAGTTATGTTATATTTTTTAAATCTATCACTTGATTTTTGATTTCTTAAACACCCACAACTTTTAGTAAACCCACCATTAACCCTAGAGATTTGAGTTTCAAATAATTTTCCACAGTCGCACTCATATAAACCATATTTAGATTTAGTGGGAGGTTTAAGACCAATTTCTTTAATTAATTTCATATAATTCCTTTTAGTTTATGAAGTATAGCATAAATAAGTTAAAAAGAAAACTCACAAGCAAATACCACTAAATGCAGTTGCTACTTTCACTGCTTAAACCAAACCTTTATAATTCAACTCTGCCCACTCAAACGCCTTATGAGCGCTATCAAACCTCAATGAGCTAACAAGCTCCATATTTCTATCAGCCACAGCAAAACTAAAGACTCTACAGTCCTCTACAACTCCAACGATGATGAAGTTTTCACATACTCTATATTTTTCTAATTGCATTTTATTTCCTTAATTAAAATAATTTTTATAAATACTTCTTGTCTATTTCTTCAAATACTATCTGCTTAGGTAATATACCACTACATAAATAAACGCTACTGAATGGTGGATTTAAAGCTGGTTTTTCGTCTGCATAATCTTTAAAGTATGATACTCTTCTATTCATATACATAATTTCAAAATCATTATCTTTAAACATTTCAAATCTTTCTTGACTTTCAAACAAGCCGACAACTCCAACTAGCATTGCAAAAGGTTTTTTAAGTTCAAATAGTCTTTTAAATACTTCTTTTTTTATGCTGTACGGAGGGTTTGATATGATATAATCATAATGAGTAGGTTCTATTTTAAAGAAATCACCACCTTCTTTAATGTGAGAAGTAATAACAATATGTCCTTCTGCTTCAAGCAACTCTTTAAATAAACTATCCTCTGTATCAAAAGGACACCAAATAATACTGTTTTTACATATAAACTTTAAGATAGGTCTTATTGCATATCTTGGGGTATAAAACTCATCATTTCCACTACCTGCTACTTTATCCATTTTCATTTGTTTTTCTCCATTTCAATAGATCTATCAATAGAAGCCTTTGCCTCTTCTAAGTCTTGAATTATATCTTTATAACCTCGACTTCCTGCTGCTAGTAATTTCTTTACTGCATGGGCTGTAGCTGAGTTTGTAATGTTGAACGCTTGAAGCACTGAGTAAACATCAACTATAATTTTATGCCCATCTTTGCCTACTATAACTCTGTCGTATTTACTCATCTTTTTATTATCAACTACTTCTTCAATAATAAAATCTAACTCTTCAAAGTTAGCATCATAACAATCGCCCATTACCACATCTCCACTAATTCTTTTAAAGTGTACTCATGACCATAATCAGCAAGCACCTTTTGCACGTTTTCAAGCATTACGATAGCTTTTACAAAGTCTGTGCGATCAAGCGCAAAAGCTATGTCCTCTCTCATCATTCGTTCAATACAAGAAGCTTCTTTCATTTCTTGGTACATTTCTTCTCTTGCTTCTTGGGTCATCTTTTTACCTTCCTTTTCTTTTGTTATTCAGTATTATAGCATTACTAACTTTAAAATATTATAAAGTCAATTACTATATTTTAAAGTTTTTTCTAAATATATCTAAGTTGATGAAGCTTTCTATTGTTATCGTAATTATTTTGCAACACCTTGTAATATTTAGAAAATAGGTCATAAGTTGAGAATGGATTAGCGGACATAACTTCTAGCAAGCTATGCTCTAATTTGAAGTTCCACTTGTTTACACTTATAAGCTTTAGTCGAACTAAGTCACTACATATTGGCTCTTTTAATTCTTTTAGTCTATTGATTGAATTGACAAATAATTTATGGTCTTCTAAGCTGAATAGTTCTGAGTTTAGTTTGTGGTTAATAATATTTTCATCCGAATCTATAAAGCCATGTTCTAATACTGAGCATAATAATGCTCTCTCTATGTTTATCATAATACACTCATGCTGATTGATTCTTTATACTCATATACTGTTTCAACTACTTTTATTTCGTTATTGAAATTCGGGAGCGTCATGCTAAATGTGGATTCATCTTGCCTTGATTTTGTGCATATAAGCTCTCTTGACTCATCTTCATTTATCAAAACAAATAATGCCATGTCTGAGTCATACATTTGATCACCACTCCCTTTAAAGCTTAATCTTTTGTTCTTTAAGTCCTCTTCGCTAATCTGATTAATCATCAATATAATAATATCGTTCTTAATAGCACATTCTGATAGCATAGAAGTCATAGAAGCAATTTTTTGATACTCTGCATCGCTTCCTTGTTTTTTTAGCTTCATGCGACTGTCAACAGCGAAAAATTTAATACCGTCATTTGCAAGTATTGTTATTTCCATTACTAAATCTTCAATGTCTCTTGTCTCCGAGTTAACAAGTAAGTTATCCCATTGTTGTTCTTCTTTCAATTCAGACACTAATCTTTTAACTATTCTTCTATCGCCCATCTCGAAATTGAAAAAAGCTGCGTTTGCATACTTGGAAATGTTTGCGATTATCTTCAAGAATAAAGTAGTCTTACCTGCGAAACTTTGTCCAGCCAACTGAATGAGTGAGCCAACCTCAAACCCACCTTTTAAATGTTCGTCAAGCTCTCTAATCCCAGTCTCGTATCTGATAGCCTTTTTCATGCCGTCTACTTTAGCTTTCAACTCTCTAGCACTCATGGTATGCTTTTTATCTTTCATCGAGATTAAATCAATCATTAATAATTTATTTGAGTAAAACTTCTTTTTTAGTGATACCGATAAATCAAAGTCGTTGTTTATGTCTGCTTGGTCTATTTGATTGACTAGCTTAAAATTTTCGTTTTTTAGTTCTTCTAGTTTATTGCTCACTGAATAGTCCTTTATCTGCTATTGTATCTTCTATGCAGTTTTTATTTCTACCGTTTAATTTGGCTTTATATAATAATTCATCGGCTTTTCTCCAAGAGACTTCATATTCACTAGCTTTTGTGACCCCAGCACTGAATGTTATTTTTGACATTAATTCTTTGTCTGGTAAGAACCTCTGAAATTCAAAATCATTTTCTTTTATCATAGTTAAATGCTCATTGACTTTTTTGAAATACTCTTTAGGATTTTGTTTTAAAAGTATAATAAACTCATCGCCACCAAACCTACAAATAACTTCATTCTCATCTAAATAGTAATTAAACAGAAGAGCCATTCTGGATATATAAGAGTCTCCAACGATATGACCATATCTGTCATTAAAATACATCATATAGTCTAAGTCTACCATAGCTAGATAATAGTCATCAATATTACTAATGCTTGAATATTTACTTTCAAAAGACTTTCTAGTTAAGAGACCTGTTAATAGGTCATATCGTGGAGTAATTTCTTTGTATAAATCTATCTTACTCATGCTGTATACCCTCCAACGTTTCTACTAGATGCAAATACATCACTTTTACCCTTAGGCTTCAAACTCTTTTCAACCCACTCACTTTTAACTGTTTGCCACTCTCTTTCTTTTTGTAAGTCTATCACTTCTTTGTAGTCATAGCCTTTATGTATAAGTTCTCTTAACACTTTCATATAAGCTTTTATTGGTTGAATAGTTTTTATAGGTGACTTTATCTTTTTTCTGTAGTCGATAAATTCTTTTACTATTTCTATTCCTTGATCAGTGATAGTTGTATCTTCTTTTAAATACTCTTCTAAAAGAGAGATAGGCTTATTAGTTTCTTTTTTGTTTATAAGTTTATTATTACTATAGTCTATACTTTTTACCGATTCGGTACTTTGTATAGATACGGTAAAGTTACCGATTCGGTAAGTATAACCACCAGTTAAATGCCCTTTATCGTTTCTTGATTGTTCTCTTATTAGCCATTTTGAAGATAAAAGTTTTTTCCAATATTTAGTTAATGTCTGTTCACTAATATCTAACTGTTTACAAATATCTAAATTATAAACATTCCAGTTGTCTGGCTTAGTGAATAGGTATAAAAGTACTCTAAGAGAGCCGTGGCATAAAGATAAATCAGTAATTAACTCATTAGGTATCTGAGAGTATTTTTCTTTTAGTTCGTTTCTAAGTGTGTTCATTATTTAGTCTCCAAACTATATTCAGCGATGTAGCTTCCATTATCAAGATTAACTTGTTTAGATTGTACACCATACCCAGCACGCTTTAAATCGCTCACACGGCTTCTTAGGTTCATTCCAAAACCTAACTTTTGAGCATCTAAGCAAGTTAGACTTGCACCAGTTTGAAGATACGCTAATATCTTCGAGTTTTGTGAATTTTGCTTGAAGCTTTTTATAGTTCCTTGCATTGTTTTAGCCTCTACTTTCTAAATAAATATCTAAACAAGCACTAGCCATATCACTATGAATTGAACAAATATCATCTTCTTTTTGACTTCTTGAATTTATGTATGAACTAAAAAATCCCACAAAGTGACTTGAACCATAAGTTAAGTAATGGTCGATAATCTCTTCTTCGTGAAGTTCGTAAAACTCTTGAATTTCTTCTTTTTTATAAAAGTTACCCATTTTTTATCTTTAGTATTTATGATTTTAAGAGTACATGAAGTGGCTACCAACCCATTTCACGCAGTAATAAAACAAACTCTTAACGCCTATCAAAGTAAGCGTGGATTGGTAGCCGTTAAAAGTTTGACACCGTGATTTATTTTTGTAATCTGAGTCTCACAGTCGCAACTCATTGTTTAAACATTTGTATTGTAGCATAAGTTTATTTAATCAATGCAACAACTCCCTCGTGAACAACATAAAAGTCGTTAGGTTTTTTTCCCTCTAAACACCAAATAGAGTGAAGTGCATCTTCTTCTGTCATAAAGCCTCTTGATACTAGCCTATTGTTAAGATAGACGGATAGTCTTTCACCCTCTTGTTTGATTGTGTAGTTTGTTTTCATTTTTTCTATCATCTCACACCTACATAGAGTTAGCAAGTTCAGATAAATGATTAGCATAAATCTTCTCTAGCATTAAATAGTGTTTTCTTCTCCAATCTGCATCAGACGAGATACTCCAATTATAAACAGTAGGTCTTGGTATTCCAAAGTGATCTGCAATTTCTGTTTGTTTAAACAAACAGTACGGTGTTTCTTTTTTAACCCATTTTCTTTTTTCCATTTCGTTTCCTTAGTTTTAATAATGTATTATATAGTTTTAATTATTAAAAATAGATTAAAAGGTTTTAAATATATTAAGGTTAGTTTTATTTAAATGACTGTATAATTTCTTATGTCAAAATAAGGATAAAAGATGAATAGTATAATCGAAGTTACACAAAAACCAATAATTGCATATAGTTTATTGCAAGAGATGAGCGATAAGGTCGCTTTAAAAATAGAGTCTCTTAATATTGATACTTTAGAACCTACAGATGAGAATCTATCTCTTATTAAGTCAACAAGAGCAGAGCTTAATAATGATTTTAAGATACTTGAAGAGCAACGAAAGATGGTTAAAGATATAGTTTTAAAAGACTACAATATCTTTGAGTATGAGTATAAGAAACTTATTAGTATTAAGTTTAAAGATGCGGACAGTTCACTTAAAACTCTTGCTGATACAGTGGATGGAAGAATATTAACTGTTAAGGTTGATGGGATTGTTGATTATTTCAATAAAGTAAACACTTTTGACTTTGTCCGATTTGAAGATTTAAATTTGAAGATAATCAAGTCTAAGTCCGATAAATCAATAAAAGCAGAAATTGACGAATATGTAGCAAGTGTTAAAATGAGTATTGATACAATCGCTTCAATGCAAAATCACGAGCGAATCTTTGCTAAGTTCCAAATATATAAAGATTTGAATCGTGCTATTTCTGAAACAAATATAGAGCTGCAGCGTGAAGAACAAATCAAAAAACAACGTGATGAGCAACTGCTTAGAGATGAAGAAAATCAAAAAAGATATGATGAGCAACAAAAGCAAAGAGACATTGATTCTCAACAGCAAGATGAATCAATCGAAGCCGAAGTAATTGAATCTGCGAAACAATTTATGCCGGAGATTGAAACTCCTAAAATAGACACTAAAATCTATAAAGCATCTTTCAACGTTTTCGGGACAAAGGCTCAAATATCGGAACTGAAACAATATTTGCAAAATAAAGGGGTTCGCTATGAATGAAATTAAAACAAAACTTGTAAAACTGACAGAAAATAATGAGTTTAAACTTGCTATTACTTCTCAGGCGGATAACATCCAAAACAAGCAAAAACAGTGGGTCGCAAATCCTTTTTTTAGTGAACTTAGCAATTCTTTCGGAAGAGTTGAAATTATGGTACAAGAGCTTGTAGATGATGGTCTTCTCTATAGTGCGGGGGATTTTTATGTTTACTCTGGGCGTGGAGGCATAAAAGTCCATGAAACACCCAAAGGTGTGAGAAAACAACTTCAAAGAATTGCATCAAACTATAATTTAAACATTGTAGTTAGTGATGGGGTTCTGTATGAAAATGATAGAATCACATTAAAAACGGATGGAAGAATTGATGAAATAGAGATAGTAAAAGACCAACAGACACTCGTAAAAGGCGGGAATATAATAGCACCTTATGCGGTCGTGACAGTCTTTAAAAGCAGTTCCGAAATTGTTGCTAAGAAGCTTTTTATCATACCACAAAATGAATATCAAAAAATTCTGCAACAAGGTAGTGGTAGTTCGTACCCCACGATGATGGCTCAAAAATCAGTAATGAAAAGAGTTGCAAGCGGTATATACAGTCTGCTTGGCGTTTCTTTAGGAAAAGAAGAACATGAAGAGATAAACGAAGTTGAGGAAAGAATGAGCGAACAAGATATAGTCAATCAAAAGGATGCTTTTGAAAGTGATGCTATAGAATCGGAAGTTATCACCGAGATTGATTTTGGAAAAGTTTAAAATTATCAATACTGGCTCTGATGGTAATTGCTTCACTTTTGGTGCCTTGATGATTGATTTAGGCATTAGTTACACTAAAGTTAAAAGCAGTTTAGAAGGAATTTCACACATACTTTTAACACATATTCATGGTGACCACTTCAAGACTACAACAATAAGGAAAGTTTTTGTAAACCACGAAAATATAACTTTTGTTTGTGGAGAATGGCTAAGAGAAAATCTTTTAAAAATAGGAGTTGATGAAGATAGAATCCTAGTAGTTGAATTTGGCAAAGTTTACGATTTAGAAGATTATAAAATATCTCCAGTTTTGGCTTATCATGATGTAGAAAACTGCGGTTATAGGATTATGAAAGATACATATAAGCATTTCCATATAACAGACACTTTCTCTTTAGAAGGGATTAGTGCATCAAAATATGATAGCGCAAGTATTGAGTGCAATCACGATTATAGAAGGGCTTTAGAACTTATCAAAGAAGCTAAAGAAAACAATGAGTTTTCACACTTGAAAGGCGCGATTAACTCACATTTGGCAGTCCATAAGAGTATTGAATTTTGTAAAGAAAATAAGATTAAAAAGCTTATTCCAATTCATATAGGAAATTCTACTAAAAAAGAAGTCATTGAATCTTTGAAAATGTGGTAAAATGAAAATAACTATTAAAAAAATAGGTGATGTCGCTGTTCCATACTCTGAATCAGATTTAGAGAAGTGGAACAAGTTTAGTGATGCAATATATGAAGTTGATATGAAAAATCTTGATAGCAGGACGATAGCTCAAAACTCTTCATTACATCTTTGGGCTTCAAAAATTGCTAATATTTTAAATGCAAACAGTTTATACATGACGGGAGTTTTTGGAAATAAGATAGAATGGTCTATGAATCTAGTGAAAGAGCAGATAATAAAAGCCACAATAAAAAAGGTGTTTAATGTAGACAGTACAACTAAATTAAAGCGTAAAGAAATAGACGAGATGATAGACTATGTTACGATTGTTTTCGCCAGTAAAGGCGTTGAGATACCACCGTTCCCCAGTAAAGAGCTTTGGAATGATAAAAAGGAGAAATAAATGAATAATGTACAAATATTAGGGACAATAACAAGGGAAGTGGAGTTGAAATACACTAACTCTGGTGTGGCTATTGGTAGCTTTGGAATTGCATACAATGAGAAGCGAAAGCAACAAGATGGTAGCTATGGAGACGTTGCACATTTCTTTGATATTACAGCATTTGGAAAAACAGCTGAAAATATAAATAGTTATTTCCAAAAAGGAAGCCGTATATTATTAAATGGTTCACTCGACTTTCAATCATGGGTAGATAAAGACGGGCAAAAAAGAAGTAAGGTAGGAATAAAGGTTAATAGTTTTGATTTTATAGATAAGCGTGATAACTCGCAACAATCACAGCCACAACAAAGCTATCAGTCTGCACCACAAGGACAGCCACAACAACGTGCTCCACATCATACTGATTATAGAGAGCAGCCGCAGCAAAGACAGATGCCAGATAAAAATGCTCTGCCGTCTATTGACATCGACGAAGACGAAATCCCATTTTAAAATGAAACAAAAAAAATGTAAAGAGTGTGGGGATTTATTTTCCCCAACTAGACAACTCCAACCAGCTTGCAATAAGTATGAATGTATGCAATCTTACGCTATGAAGCATTTAAAAACTAAAAAGATAGAAAAAGATAAAGTAGCTCGTAAAACATTAAGAGCTTTTAATGATACAGATAAGAATATTCAGAAGCAACTTGCACAAAAAGTGTTTAATACTTATATTCGTATGAGAGACGGAAAAATTTGCATTTCGTGTGGCTTTGTTGGTGATGGTAGACAGTTTCATTGTGGTCATTACAAGCCAAGAGGAATGTTCTCACAACTCGCATTTAGTGAAGAAAATTGTAACTCCCAGTGTTCAATATGCAATACACACTTATCTGGTAATCTAGTTGCATATAGAGAGGCTTTAATAAATAAGATAGGTATAGATAGAGTAGAGTATTTAGAGAGTTGCACTGAACCAGTAAAGTATGACATTGACTTCTATAAAGACATAATCACAACATATAGAAAAAAGATAAAAGAATTACAAACCTTTTAATCTTTTTAAGTTACTATTAATATTTATAAGTTTATAATGTTATTCAAGAAGAGGTTAGCGCCTCTTGAGTTCATTGAATTATAAATTAATGTTTCTAAGAGCATATAGCAGTAATTCTAGAAGCTTCTGTTATATGTTCCTAGAAGCCTTAAAGCTTCACTAATAAATTGTGTTAATTATAGATTCTAAACTTATTAACCAATGGACAAGCTCGTGTCACTAAATTGAGCACCACCTGAGTTTTTGCATAGCATTTCTTTAATAGCTTTAAAACACGTGTTACGTCTATTCACTATTTACAATCACAGTCAAAAAGCTATAAAATTTATAGAGTCTCTGCTGTGGGACTCTGTTAAGTTTTAACTTAAAAGGAGAAAATAGATGAAAGATATAATTAGTAAAGAGTTATTAAGTGAGGCTTTAAAAACTAAAGCGTGGGACATAAAGATATCTAATATCACAGTTATTTGTTCAATTGGAAATGGTAGTGAATACAGAATTAATATATATGAGCTAGCTCATAAGTGTAAAGAGTGGGCTATAGAAAAAGGCTATGAAATAGTTGAAACTGCTTTTATGATTAGAATTAGAAGAGTGGGGCAAGATAAGCAAAAGATATGGGAATATCCGAGAGAGATGCAAGATGCTGGTATATATTTTAGTCCTTCTTTTACTTTTAAAGCTTGTCAATGGATATATGACAACAAGGATTTAAAATGAAAAGCAAAGTTGCACAAGCACTAAAAGAAAATCCAAAAATGACAGTTGGAGAATTTGCAAGGTGGTTAAGATGCCAGAAAGAAGTTGAGATTGCGCTACTGCAAGCAGAGTGTAAATTAGGACATAAAATTGTAACAAATAACGCAATGAGAATTTTAAATGGAAGATAGTATGTTAAATTATATAATATGGTCTATTGTAGTTTACACTGTAATTATTGCAATAGCTATATATTCTAAAAGAAAGAGACGATGGGGAGAGAATAGATGAATGAGTTTATAGTATGGGATAAAAAAAGTGAGATGGTTTAGGATTTGTAAAACTTGTGCAGACTTAGGGCTAGATGATGCAATCGTAGAAGTTGCAAGTAAAAGAAACTCTGGATTAAAACATTGTGTAAAGCATAAAGTTATGCCAAAAGGTAAAGATAGAAAACGAGTAAACAACTACAGAAAAAGAACATCGACAAAAAATGGAGTATCTAGTCAAGCTATTGAACGAGCAAGAAGAATTAGCGAAGAGCATAGAAACAGTATAAAAGAAGTTAAGGTTATAGTTCAAAGCAAAACTGACGATCAGCTAATACAAGAGTTTTTAAAAAACAACAAACCAACTATCATCGAAAACAAAAAAGATGAATATATAGGCGGAAAAATGAACATAAGAGGAGAATATTAAATGTATACTATTGAAGAAAATAGTAGAGCAAATGTAATGAATGTGGAATTAATGGACTACACCAAGTTAAGCAATGCAGTCATAGCAGGTAGAACTTGTTATCAATCATGGCATCTTGGAGGAGACTACAAAACTCCCACAGATGATATTACAGAAGTAGATGCTAAATACCTAAACAAACTAATCAATAAACTACATCACAAGTCTATTAGTAGGCATGTGAAGTATACATTTAATGTCAAGGGTATTTCAACTAAAACTTTATTAGGTTTAAGTAGACATCAGTCTGCTGTAGACCTATCAGTTATGAGTAGTAGATTTTGCAAACCAGATAAGTTTGGCAGCAGTTTCACAGAGACGAAGAACAAAGCTGTGAATGAAATGTTACTTAGGCATATCCAAGAAATAGCTACAGTGAAGGGAGATGCAGAAGATATTGCATACTTATACCCACAAGCTATGCAGTATGACTTAGTTGTATCATACAACATACAGAGCCTACAACATTTCATAGCTATGAGAGATTCAGAACATGCTAACTTTGACATTAGAGAGATGGCACAATTACTAAGAGATGCTTTACCTGAGTCTCACAAATACTTATTTGAGGAGAAGAAATGAAAATAGAAGAAATGGAAATGGATGAACTTATTGAGCATAGACAAAAAGTATCTATGAGTTTATTAGAAAATAAAGACAAGTTTCTAATTTACGACCGTATCGAAAAAAGAGCTGAACAGATTAAAAACAGAAGTGTTTTAGCTGCTGAGTGTGAGTATTCACTTGATGAAGTGATGGGGACGGAATGAAAGTAGATTTATATAAAGGTGGATGTTTAGAGGTTATGGATGAGCTTATAGCTAAAATAGGAGAATATTTTGTTAAATAAATTAATAAGCGAGGAGGTACAGGGGGGTCAGCGATTAATCAATGGCGAAGCTCTTTTTGTTATGGATAAACTCATAGCAGAGGGAATAGTTTTTGATGCAATAATTACAGACCCCCCGTACTGATGGCACGACTTCGTGTTCATGGGATTCAGTTATTCCTTTTGATGAGATGTGGCTAAGACTAAACAAACTCATAAAGCCTAATGGTGCGATAGTACTCTTTGGAAGTGAACCATTTTCAAGTGCATTAAGAATGAGTAATATTAAGAACTATAAGTATGATTGGTATTGGGAGAAAACTAAGCCCGTAGGCTTTGCTAATGCCAAAAAAATGCCACTTAAAGATATAGAGACTATAAGTGTATTTTATTCTAGTTTGCCACAATATAATCCACAAGGAATCGTCAGATGTGAAAGAAAAATTAGCAATTCCACAAAAACAAAGAAACATAATAATATCACCGCTATAAATGGTGGAGCATTTAAGACATCTCACTATATGCAAGAATTTACAAATTATCCAAGGCAAGTACTAAAGTATTCGGTAGAGCAAGGCATCCATAAAACACAAAAACCAATAGCCCTTATGGAGTATCTGATCAAGACATACACAGATGAAGGTGAGTTGGTTTTAGACTTTACTATGGGCAGTGGAACAACAGGAGTAGCTTGTAAGAACTTAGGTCGTGACTTTATAGGCATAGAGATGGATGATGGTTATTTTGAGATAGCTAAGAAACGTATAGAAGATAAAGGATAAGAAAAATGAAAATGAATTTAAAACAATGGCGAGAAGATAGACACATAACAGAAGCACCACATATAAAAGTATATGTAGCTAATGTGATAGAGGAACTTTTAGAGATGTTCACAAATAATAAGAATGAGATAGACTATTTAAAAGAAGAGATTGTGGACACTTATTTTAATAGACTTCATATTGAAAAAAATGTAATTGATGCTATTCAAGATATAAGAGTATTTAGCGAGAACCAAACTGAATTGATGGGGTATGATGCAGAAATAGCATTAAGTGAAACTATAAAAGAAATATCGTCAAGAGAACAAGATCCACTACAGAAAGAAGATTGGTTAAGCAAAGGGTATGATGGCACTAAATGGCAAAAGAATCGTAATCAAGATAGAAGCACATTGTATGTTGCAGACTATACAAAAGCTAGTACATCCAAATGACTTCACTAACTTTTGAAGTGTCTATGTCGGCATGGATGAAGTTTTAACCTCTCCATCTTGCTTTATTTTCCCGAACATCTATATGAGTAAACGATGTGTAAGTACCGATACCTTTAGAGTTGGGATATTTATCGAGCACATAATCTTGTACTCGCTCATTCGTTATATCTTTTACAATTATATCACAAGCTTTGCCAAATCTGTGTTGAGAGTTAGGTTTCCCACCAACAGTAGCATTGTGAGTCTCGCAACGACAAGCAGAATTGATAACTACTGGGGTATCAAAATGTTCTCGTATGTCTTCTAATACTTCTAACAGTTCAATATCAACAGCATCAAACCCACATCCACAACTACAAGCAAACTCACTTCTATTAAAATATTTACTTCTCATCTTATCCCCTTGCTAAAAAAAATAATGTAGATATAAAGCCTACTACAAAAGCACCTATAATGGTTCTTACTACCCATGTTTGTGAGTCCTCTATACCATCTAGCCTTTTTTGATTAGACTTTATATTAGCCTCTTGAGAAGTGTTTGACATTTCCACCTTCTCCATCTTGCTCCTATAGTCCCCAGATAACTGCTCAGCCTTATCTATTCTCTTGTGTACTCTGTTCATAGAGTCCTTAGTGTTACCCTCTAGGTTTGCTAACTTCTCTAGGATCAGCTCTTGCTTACCCATTGACTTAGCTATATCCCCTAGCTTCACATTAGAGTCCTTAGTAGTGTCTGAATAGATTTAACCATGGCATTTATAGCATAGTCATGCTCTATAACCTTCTCCTTAATCTGTTCCATTATTTCTTAGTACCTCCTGTAATCATCTTACCTACCTTCTCAATAGTTCTCGCACCAAAGTAAAAAGCAAAAGAGCTCATAAGCAAATCTCTAAGCATAGTTAAAACTGTCTCAGGCACATTATAAAAAAAAGCTATTGTAAATAAAGCCATAAGGTACACTAGTACAAGGGGTCTTATATTTTTACTAAGCCATGAGTCTGACTGCATATCATTCTTATGTCTCTCAGTAATCATCTCCTGCTCTTTATTCCATGCAGTAGAAATCTGCTCTTGCATATACTTCTCAAACTCAGCTACTTTCTGTACCTTCTCACTATCTGTCTCAAACTTTTTATCAAACAGTTCCATCCCTTTTTGTACTATAGTAGGGATGAGACTAGTTAGTATTGGTATCATAATAATCCTTTTACTCTTTCTATTAAGTAATATCTACTGTAATCTAAATCATACTTATTCATTAGTGCTTCAACTATCCACATAGCTTGACCTACATTAGTATAGCTGTATGCTTTAACTTGTGATGTATAAGCTTCTAGTTCACACTCTAGTCTATAGTTTTGACTTAGGTTATATTTGAGTGTATGAAGCCAATCTTTCTTATATTGTGTAGCATGACATATCTCATGATTATGTATTCCAATATCCTCTTTATATTTAGGTCTAATTACTATCTTACAAGTACCTAAACCAAATAGAGAGAATGTTGGAAATACACATCTACCACCTACCCCATCAGGTAAGTTATCTGAATATGTGATTGTGTAGTTCATTTATTTTTCCTCATATTAAACTCCTCCACGTTGCCACCATTACTGTTAGCCCACCTAGTATAACTGCTATAGCATCCCAATGGTCGAACTGTCCACTCTTAGTCCATTTCTGTACATACTCTATGCCATAAGCAACTAAAACAAGTAGACTTAACATAATGTATAGGTTTACTATAAAGATAGCTATAAGGGCTGTTAAAAAAGTGCCTATCATAAAGTGCAATCTTTTGTCATTAGGTATCTTTTCAGGATATCTTAATATTTTGTTTAGTTCTATGTGTGTACTAATTTAATTTTCCTTTACTTGTTACTGAAATCATAGATGATATTAGTTTTAGATGCAGTTGTAGTAGCACCTCTTCTTTGTAAAAGTAATTGATTACTACCATCAATGCCTATCCCCCACCCTGCAAAATTTACAATATTGTCATAAATATTAGAGCTTTTAGACTTAAATACAGGTGTAAGTGTATTAACATTAATTACTGTATATTCAGCATCATCTATTTCTAAAGATACAGTTAAATCACCAAGTGACCCACTTATAGGACCTAAGAGAACTGTAGCAACATACTGAGCTACAGGAGTGTCAATATTTGATATTACTTTACTTGTAAAGTTAAGAGGGAAAAATGAGTTTCTATACTGAGCTATATACTGCTGAGGTGTTATACTTGCAGATGAGCCTGATGTATCAACAGTATCAGCTATATAACCATTGTTAATTTTAACATCATTAAAGAATGAACCATCTGTAACCGTCTTTATAATATTACCTTCAAATATAGAGCTATTAAAAGTAGTTGAGTAAAAGTCATATATCTTAACAGTCTTATTTATTTTGTTGTTTATGACTAGCAAGTTATCTATAGCAAAACCAACTGTATCGGCATGATTAGGTCGTAAAAATGCACTTGTACCCTCTGACTCATTATTTTCTATTGTAATATTTGATAAGCCCACACCGCCCATAACAACACATGGTGTTGTACAGTTTGCTAAATCTTCAGCTATTGTACCATTAAATAGTATTTTATTCTTTGATAGAGATACTCCACTTTGACCTATATAAATAGCAGCCCTAGTTCCATACCCTTCTACTGTATTGTCATGTATTGTTATATCTGATTGCCAATCAACACCTTCTGTTTGAGGGACTACTGATATTGCTTCTACACTACCATTAGTTATAAGTGTATTACCACTAGCCTTACATCTCAAAGAGTCCCTAAATAATAAACAAGGCTGATTTAAACCTTTAAATGTATTACATTCAACTATAGTTCCAACTGTATGTATGCCTGACTCAAAGGCAGTATCGCCACAATTCTTAACATTGTTATCTGTAATAGTATTATTATAAATATAGTTTACTGTAGCTACACTTCCTGATGATGCTGTTAAGAATATACCATTTTGAGATACTGTACCATCTATAGTATTACCATGAACAAGATTATCATCTGCACCTAAATTAGCTATAAGTACACCATTATCTTTTACATTAACGATTGTATTGTTTAGTATCTTACATCTGTTGGAACTATATAAAGCTATACCACCACCATCTGAGCCATTTATATTTACACCTACTATTTTTGCATTAGTAGTTGATTGTATTCTAATTGCATCATTGTTTGAATTCAAGGAAAAACCTGTGTTATCATCTGCCTTTTCTACTGTTATCCCTCCGACTTGTCTATCCTGTGTAGATAGTGTAAGTATAATACCATCAGTACCATTACTTATTTTTTTTAGTTTACCACTACCTAACAATACTACACAAGTCATATCTAAATTATTTACCAAGAATGTACTATTATGATTTAGCCATACTTGAGTACAGTTATCAAAACATGCCTGTACTTTTGTAGTAGACTCAGTAGCCCCTGTAGCATCAGCTCCAAACCATTCAGGGTATGCAAAACCATCATACTGCAACTCATACACACCATTAACAGTTCTAATAATAGTACCACCGTTATCAACTTGTCCTGTATCAGTAGCTAGTCTGTAGAAGTGACTTCCAAATGCTCCATCATTCTTTGTGTGGTAGCCTGTGACGTAAACATTAGACGGGGTGATTGTCATGAGTCTAAATGAAGCTATTGTATCTTCATTAGGAATTCCACCTATTATTCTGCCACCTTGTTTAACCCCGTTATGAAGTCTAATCTCTTCATTTGTAGTATCTACTACAATTTCACCTTGTGCGCCTGTAAAGTTATCATTTTGCGAAGATGTTCCTCTTCTATTTTGAAATGTAATTGCCATTATACTAATCCTCCTAAGTCTGTTGGAAACCCTGTGTTAAATGTATCATTTACAAAACCTAAATCGTAAGAATTTCCATCATTTAGAAAAGTTATCTCTACTGCTCCTGATTGAAGTTCACTTAATGCTAAAGCTGCCTCACTTGCGCTTACTGCTGCTTCTTCTTTACTATTAAGCGCTTCCTCTTTACTATTAAATGCTTGTGTTGCATAGCTGTAACAGTCATAAGCATAAGTATCATCGCTTGGTCCATATACTTCAAAGTTCTCTTTTGTCCATACTACTACATCGTATTGGTCTTTTAAAACTACATCGTAAAGCCCAACATCAAGAAATACATCAGCCTTTCCAGAAGCAGATAATACTACCGGAATTGTGTTGGTAGCATCTTTTCTTGAAGTGGTAAATGTATTTTTTGCAATTAAAGTTCCTGCTTGGTAAAAATAAAGCTTTCCGTACGAAACCGCTTTATCTTTATCGTCAAGTCCTATAAACTGCCCTGAGTTAAATATTGTTGCCATTTTATTTCCTTATGTGTGATTATAGCTTAATTGCTTTCATTTTTTGATAGACCTATTTCTTTATCATAGGCTACTTCACTTTTTTTAAACCCAAAACTTTTCTTTTTCTTTATTCTTAATTTTATAGCATTTCTTGAAATTCTTCTGTTTGTCATTTTATGATGTTCTACTGTATTTGAATATCTCATTTTATAGCTCCTTTTGAAAATTCTTTTGTTGCTCCATATACTTGTTTAGGGTCTAGAGCTATAATTGTTTCCGTTGACCTCCCTAGAGAGCCTTTATCCTCTTTTATAATCATTCCGTCGTAGTTATTATCTTTCAGATATTTGTTTATTATTTCTCTTGACTTTGTAGGTATGTTCTTCTGTGCATCCCCCCATTCTTCGAGAATTTTATCCATTTCTTTGCTTACTTTATCCATTACACCTTTTGCTTCTTTTCTATACTCCATTTTTTTATAGTCATAAGATTCTTTTGCCAACTTATCATATTTATTCTCTGCAACATCAAGAATTTTTGAATATTTTTCATCTATTAGTTCTTGTTGTTTTCCTAAATTTTTATAATCTGAACTTACTTTATTAATTATTGATTTTATCTCTTCCCTATTCTTAACAATTAACGGATTTTTAATATCTAAGTATACAGGTATTTGAACTTTACCACCTACCCCTATATCTTTTTCTGTTGGTTTAAAAAATATTCCATCAGGAACACTATCATCACTCATTCTAGCCTTGCCCTTAGATATATCGAACTCACCCTCTTTTATTAACTTTGCTGCATCTTCGCTAGTTTGATGATACATTATCTTAGGAGTTCCGTCGTCATTTTTAATTAATGATGTTTTTGATATTGCTTTATAGTTTGGGCTTCCTTTAATAGCTGGTACGATATTAGGCTCAATATTCAACCCTATCTGCTTATTAATCTTTTCAATCATATCTCCTGCAACTCTAGTACTATCTTTTGCAAGACTTCGTAAAGCTTTCTCAACTTTATCTTGTGTCTTTGGTGAGTTCTTGTATGCTTTATTTAGTCCTCTGATTGAAGATACGCCTAAGACACCCATTAAGAACTTTTCAGGGTCTATCGTGATGTTTCCTTGCTCGTCTTGTTCTACACCTGCGATTGTTCCACCTAGTAGCTCTGGTACTCCTTTTGCGAATGCTTGACTTGATTCAGAAGCATCTAGTCTAAAAAGCTCTTCTTTATCAGCTTTAGACATATTTTTGTACTTTGCTTCTTCTGCATAAAGTCTATCAAGCTCTTCTATGTCTGCTTTCGACATATTTTTTATTCTTGATTCTTCACTTTTATTTTTAGCAAAAACATTTTTTACTGCTTGCTTAGCTTCATCTTCGCTTCCGCCTATTGGAACTACCGCTGCATCTTTGGCTCTTTGTGCTTGTGAGTTTGCTTTTCTGTTCTTCATCTCTTGTGCTTTTTCAGCAATTGCAGCTTCCCATCTCTGTTTTGCTTCAGCTTCAACTTTAGCGACTCTTGCCTCTTTCTCTACTTTTGCTTTAGCTATTGCCTCTTCGTTTTTAGTTGCTTGAATTGTAGCTTGTTCTTTAAGTTTAGCTTCTTGAACACCTATATCTTTCACTGCTTTTTTGAGTGCTTCTCTATCAGCATTTGGCATACCTTTAATTTTTGAAGCTTCAAAGAAAAACTCTCTTGGAGTGCGCGACTTTTGAAGTGCCATCTCTAGAGATTTTTGTAATGATAATCTTCTTCCTTCATCGGATATAGCAAGTCTTTGTATTGCCTTGAATTGAATTGAAGCTAATAGCATTTTAGTTTTACCAATAACAGAAGTTGCGATACTATTCATCTCTTTAGCTACTACTCCCTCTGTTGCTTTTTGGAGTCCTACATCTTTGCCAAACTTCTTATCAAACTCTTCTACATTTTTAATAAATTGTTTCGCTTCATCAGATTTAAAAGTATTCTTACTTGCGTTTATTCCTTCTAATAGCTTATTAAAATCTATTGATTTTGCTTGTGTATTTCCCATTGAAGTAGATAGAAGCTCATTAATTATTGAAAATTCACTCTTTACTCTTTGAACAGGAGAAAGTTTACTTAGCACTACTTCTAGGTCGTTGTCTACAGATTGAGAATATTTAACAAGTGAACGCCCTATTTCTGCTTCTGTTTTTCCCTTGCCTTTACCTTTTTTTCCAAATATTGAAATATAAGTTGCTGTATCTCTAGTCTTAAACATTTCTTCATATTGTTTCTTAGCATCTGTAAAGGCATTTTTAAGACCTGTAGATACTTCATCTGGAAGTGTGCCCATTGCTTCATCTATTTTAGAGTCTATTGATTTTTGGATAGACATTAGAGTTTCTTTATCTACTTTGCTTTCAAAATGACTTTGATTTTTTCCATAAAATCTGTTAAAAAGTTGTCTTGTCTCTATTAAATCTCCGACTGTTTCTACTTTTTGGCTTGATAAAGATTCTGCTAGGTTAGTTATTTTTTCTTTAACTGTTGGATCAATTACTCTTGTGTTCAGTTCTTTGAGAGTTCCACTAAATGAAGCTAAATCTAAATCAGGTTTATAGTTTGGGAGTGCCTCGTCTATAAGCCCTCTTACTTCTCCGTAATTTTCTCCAACTGCTTTTTCGTATGATTGAACACTCTTTTTGATTGCACTTGGTTTGCTACCCATACTCTCAGCATACTTCAATACCTCTTTGGCTCTTGTAGCTATTTCCTTTGATGTTTCCATCGCACCTTTAGGAGTTTTCTTTATAGCTTCGGCAATTAGCCCTTCTCCTTGGTCTTGTTGCTGAACAACTGCTAAAAGTTTTGCTCTTAATAGGTCGTCTCCTTGTAACTCGTCAAGACCTTCAACATCTTTAGAAACATTTTTAAATAGTGTGTCAATATCTGCATCAGTTAAGCCGTAGTCATCTTTAACAACTTTTACGGCACCTTGAATGTTCCCTGATTTATATAGAGTCCATGCTCTCTGTGATAGTTTTTCAAGAGGCTCTACAGCTTTACTTACTCCTTTTGCTACAACTCCAACCCCCATAGCTCCAATAGTATCTGCTACTCCTGCGGCTGTTGATTTTTCAATATATTCTCTTGCACTTAGTTTTTTGTTTAGTTCGGTTGTAGCTCTTAATAAGTCTGCATATTTACCTATCGCTGAACCTGCGTAACCACCTGCAAGTCCACCAACTGTAGCACCAAGTAGTTTTTTTCTAGGGTCAAACCCACCAGCCTTAAATCCAGCACTTGCCCCTGCCATTGCTCCACTTATCCCGCCACCCATTTCTCCACTAGAAGCACCGAACCCTGCGATAATACTTTTTATTGTACTTTCGTCTAATGATTTTGCGATTTCATTTCCATCCTCATCTATACCTGCTACCCACAATTCGCCTTTATCATAAAAAGCCTCGATTCCCTTTATTCTTAATGCTTTTACAACTTCATTATTTAGTGTTTTTTGTTTTTCAGATAAGTAATCCTGAGCCTCTTTATCGCCATTTACAGAAGCATCATATAGTTTTTTTAAATCCCCATATTCCATCTCTATGTTTTCATTTAATGCTTTGAGCTTATATGCTTCGGCTGTATTTTTGATTATTGAAGGCTCTTCTATTTTTTTAAAATCTTCTGTCAATCCTACATCTTTAAGTAAGCTTTTCATTATTGGGTTTGATGCTTTAGTATCTAAGAATTTTGGAACACGACTTTTTACATCATTCCAAGTTTCATCATCAACATCCAGCGGTCTGTGTTGGTCTATCGGGTCTATTTCTTGTTGTGGTTGTTCTGGTGTTACAATGGAATCAAAGTCGCTTATAGGTTTATTTTGTTCTATTGGTGTTCCTTGCTCAAACAAAGTAGCTAAATCTTCATTGTTTGAAGAGACATTTTTAGATACATTAGGGGTTTTTTGTATTGGCATATCTTGCTCTATCGGAGTACCTTGTTCAAATAGAGTAGCTAAATCTTCTTGCATTATTCTTCTCCATAAGAGTTATCACTATATTTTATAATAATTCTTCCATCTGCGAGTTTATTTCTTCCAACTATCGTTTTTTCTTTTGAGTTTTTACTTCTAAGTTCAGCTAGTTTATCACTCTTCTTGACTTCTTTTGTATCTGTAGCGTTTACAATGTCTTCATAGTTTCGTAAAACAGTTCCGTATGCAAGATTAAAAGGAATTGGACCCATAACATTTTTTAAAGATTTAAGTGTACCTATTTGTCTTTTAGCTACATTTTTAATACCTAGTTTAATTTTATCTTTAGACATATAAGGCGATGCAGTTTCTAATACTTGTCTTACCATTTCATTTCCTGAAACGGCAGAGCCACTATCTGCTTTAATTTTAACATTAAGCATAGATTGTAAAGCACTTGCCGCTTCTGTGCTTTTTATCTCATCTTCTGACAAACCAAAGTAGTTAGAAAAATACTCTTTTGTCGCCTCATCCGCTGCTCTAAAGTTCCCTACTTGTTCATAAGAAGATAAAGAGTTTTGCATTTGCTCTGCCATTGCTCCGTATTCGCCCATTTTCTTTTCAGCTTCCTTAGCATTACCCCCAAGTCCTTTAACGATAACTTTTGCTAGTTGGTTGCCTTCTGCTTGTCGTTCAGGAGTCCATTCACTAGTATCTACTGTTGCCAACTTGTAAGGGTCATCTAATCCTACGCTTTGAGCGAAGTTGCTTTGTGCTTCTTTTACTGTGTTCATGTTTGTGAGAAGTGAAGTCATGCTTGGTTGAGATAACTTTGTTAGTCTTGCCTCTATTCTTTTTCTTTTAGTAGGATCAGTTTCAGTTTCAAGTAGGTTCATTAATTGCTGAAACTCTTTCTCTGTACCTTTTGGAGTATTGGCTTTTACTTTTTCAAGTTCAACTTTATTAGCTTGTTTAGTTTCTTCTAGAGCGAGAGCATTTGTTTGTTTCGTGTCCGTTTCTTGTTCTTTTTGATAACTTTCTGCTGTTGTCAATGATGAGCTAAGTTTACCAAGTGTTAGCGTTAGGTATCCTGCGTTAAAGTTTCCGTTAGCGTCAATTAATGATTCAGGAGTTCTTTTTAGCCCTGCTTCAATTTGGTCTGCTTCTTTATTTTTACCTTGTTTTCTTAGCTCGTTGATGTTCTTTAATTGGTCTGTTTTATAGTTTAGAAACATTTGGTTTGCGGCTTGTGGGTCTTTTTGCGCTGTTGTTAAAACAGTTTCAATTAGTCTGCCTTGTTGTGCTAGTCCATTGCGGATATTTGCTTGTGTTGTTTTATCTTTTTCAACATACATCTTTTCAAAATTAACAATATCTTTAATATCCATGTTTGACATATATTCTGATACATCATCACTCTCATTTTTTGCTATATACATTTTCTTTAATGCTTGTTTCATTGCTTGAAGTTGTTGTTGCTTCTGAATACTAACTGTTGCATCTGGTGCTATTGAGCTAAGACTATTAACTTCTTCTTGTGGTAAAGTTTCAATAGGCTGTTCCATAGGACCTTCAATTCCTGCTTCTTGTCCTATCTTAAACTCTTTAGCCTTTTGAGTGTTTGTAGATGTGTCTAAATAGTTCTTTCTTAGAGCATTTCCAGCCTCTTCTTTATCTATTTCTAGCTGTTTAGCTTTTTGATTGAGCCTTGCTGATTTGATAGCAGATTCAGTTGATAAGATGTTTGATAAATTTATTCCATACTGGTTTCCTAATTCAGACATTTTTGCCCCTTTTATATTTTCTTTTTAGAAGTTCTTCATTTGGATTTATTTTTTCTACCTTATGATCTTTCCAAAAGAATTTTCCTGCTGTTACTCTAGTTCCATTAATGCAACAAGATATTTTTGACTGACACGCTTTTGTCTCTCTTCCTGCCTGAGAAGTTGAAATATATGATGCCATATAGTCTCCTTCTTTGCTGTATTGATGAACTTCCCTATTGGCGTGCTCTCTATTGTTTCCTTGCGATATTTCTATGCCATTATTCTTTTGATTATTAGACCATGTAGTTAGCTGTATATTATTAAAGCAATAATGAATTTTTGAATTTATTCTGTCGATACTTGGCTTCAATTCCGTTAGATATCCACTCATTACCCATTCACTATAAAGTATATGAAATAATTCTTTAGAATATAGCCATTCTGATAATTCTTTCTTTGTATATTCTGGAAGCCTATGCCCTCTTTTTATAGAGCTTTCTTTTTGCTTAAGATAAATAATAGTGACTAGCCCTTTCTTGCTTGTTCTATACTTGTGTTGCGTTTTATCATCTATGTTTAGTGATTTACCCATTGCCATTGTTTTTCCTTATGCTCTTGATGGACCGACAAAACCAGCTTGTTGGTCATACGGTAAAGTTCTTTGGTATAGTAAATAGTTTCCAATTCCCTGATTTGCTGATTGTGCTATACCATTATACCCTTGTGCTTGTGCTGCTCCACCTGCCATAATCGCATTTCCTTGTGCTGCTGCTCCACTCATTGTTGTGTTTGCTATTCCACTTGCTGTGCTTTGACCCGCTTGTGAAACAAGATTTGTAGCTTGTTGTCCTACCCCTGCAAGAGACTGTTGTTTTCCTAGATTATATTGGTCTGTTGCCATAGCTCTATTGAAAGCGTTTCCGTACTCTTGTGACGCTAAATCACTTCCGTATCTTGTTACTGCTCTATCTTGTGCGCCACTAAGCAAACGACCTCTTGAAGCTGCACTTCTATCTAATGCGTTTACGCCCTCTTGCATTCTAAAGTCATAAGACGGGTCTTTAAATTGCTCAAATGTATCTGCTGTAAACTGAAAGTCTGGGCGCTCCTGAATTGTTTGAAGTGCTTTCTCTCCTGCAATTCTCCAAGGCTCTTGGTCTGTACGAGTTTGTTCGTACATTTCTTTTTGCAAATCTGCACTATACACCTGAGCGCCTGCTGTTGTCTCCGCTGCTTGTGTTGCAGCAGATGATTGTTTACTAGCTGCCATGTTTGAAGCAACTCCGCCGATTATTGCTCCGCCTATAATTGCACCAGTCATTTTATTTCTCCTATGTGGTAAAATTTACCATTATATCCAATTGGGTTGCCTAATTTAACTTCTATTAAGTTCATATACATACCCCATTAATTTATGTCTTTTTATTAAAACATCATTATGTTCTGATGAAAATTCAGTATATCCTATTATTGTTCCGTTAAAGTTTTCAAACATAAATTTATACATTTGACTTAATAATTTTGACTTTCTAAAGCTTGGCTTAATGTAGACACTAACCCCATCATATATCTTCTTGTTTACTACTGGTGATGTAATATCTCTCATAATTAAGACACTTCTGTTTTCTTCATCTATGTACACAAAATCTTTTTCTAAATGAAATTCTGCTAATTCATAATATTTTGTTAAATCTTTACTTGCTAATTCTGGCTGTACTTCATTGTACATTCCATAAAGCATTTCTGAGATTTCTTTTATATCTGAAATTGTTGCTATTCTCATTTATGATTCCTTTATGTAATTATATCTAAATTATATATCAACTAATAGTATATCAAAGAAAGCAGTAACCGCAACATTTGCAGATGCTTCCGCTTCTATAAATAAGTCTGTAAGAGGTGGTAGTTGTGAAGGAATTTTAAAGTCAATATTTATAAATCCAGATCCTTGAGAGTTTAAAGCAGCTTCTCCATTGACAGTAAATAAGTTACCTGGCTGTCTTACTTTTATTCTTATATCTACAGCTGCTGAGGTTTTGTTTGCTATTGCAGACCTTTGTGAAAGTAAATAACCATTCTTATCCGCTGGTATTGTGTATGCTGCAATCATTGTAGAGTTATATGTAGCTGGCATAAATGCAAAGATATTAGCTGTTGTTACACTTTGTCTTATTGTAATATTGCCATCGTTATGTGCAAGTGTTCCTCCTGTTAGTCCTTTTGCTTTATTAAGTCTTAGATATGATAATGTTGATGTTACTGGAGTTGTTCCATTTAATAGTATATCTTCTGTTTGCTCTAATCCGCTTGCGCTAAGTCCATACATCCTCAATGAACGCATACCTGTACCAGCTGTGTTTGTATCATTTACGCTTAATGATGTTATTGTAACAGTTTCAGCAGTAGATGGAAAGCCTGTGTACACACCACCACCATTCCAAATTGTACTAAACCCTACTGTGCCAACTGCTGGATTTTTGCCATACTTTTGTATAATTTTTGCACCTGCAACTAACCCTTGAGATACTCTTTCAAAATAACTCATAGTGTTTAATGACTCATTATTTGAGCCAATTACATTTCCATAACTATCGTGTAAGCTTACTTTTAGCGTGTTTAAAACTGAGTCTATCAATTCATTAGCTGTGCCTTTTATTCTTCCTAAATAGCTCATTCTAAGCTCCTGTGTACCAATTTATTCCGTCTGTGATAAGATTTATTACATCACCTTCGGAGTTTAATATTTGACTAACTTCTCCGACTATCTTTTCTGTGTCGAATGGTAAAATTGTGACTTCGTTTACCGTTGTGTCTTTTTTATATATTGCTATTCTAAATGAGCGATTATTGCCATAGCATAATGTAGGGTCTGGCAATGTTATATCAATAGCTCCACTTGTTGCATCACATATTACTGTTTGAGACTTTGCTATTATTGATGTGCTTATGGAAGTTGTTGTTAAGAGTTCCCTTGTCACATCGAATATAGCTGTGTCAAGAGTTGAGTCTGCATTACTCAAAGAAGTTGAGCTATTTATGTAATTTGATGTAGTTGGATTAATATATGCTCCATCTTTATTTAGCCCTGCTCCTTGTTGTGTAGTATCCAATTCAACTTGAAGTGCATTTATAGCCTCAATATTCAAATTTACTTGTGTGATTACTTTATTTATCTCTTCATAAACATTTCCACCGCTTGCTCTTAAATCAATTAAAAATCTAACAAATATTTCAGTGGCTTTCCCATTTGCAACTATTGATTCGTGAATAGGAGGAGGGGAAATCTTTGCTTTATTTGATAAATCTATCGGAATGAGTGGCATTATGATAACCTAGCCCATAGTCCGAGTATTCTTATCGGTATCGCATCTGAGATTACTATTTTAATTATTGCGTCTCGTGTTTGCCCTAGTCTCAACCATTTAACTCTTCTTTTGTATTCACCTATCGCACCTGTTGTTGCGTAGTTCTTGTTTTCCCAAGTCTTTCCACTATCTTTAGATAATTGTAGTGCAACGGTAGCCTCTGTTTCAAAACCGCCCTCTATGTCAAGTAAAATCTCATGTATTCTCATTCTGTTTACTGTCTTGTTTATAGGTAGACTAATAGCCTCTCTTCTTATATTTACACCATTTTCAGTAAGGTTATTTATCGAAATTGTGTGAAAATCATTACCGCTATACCCGACAACTGCTCCGCTGTCGTAAATGTTTATAGCTCCATTGATAAGCCATTTTGCTCCATTGCTTGAACGCTTATGCCATTGTGCTGTATCAGGGTCATAAACTAAAGTTGTGTTTGAGTCAATATGCAATACATAAAACCAAGATCCATTCTCAGTGTATGTAAATGCTGATAATGTAGCTCTATTTGCATCAATAATATTTAGCTCAACTGCGGGTGTGCTTATTGCTGTGGGAGTATATCCATTCGTCATATAAACTTTATTATCTATCCCTACAAATAAAATAGAAGTCCTTATTTTTGCTAAAGTTTGATGATTCGCGCATCCTATATCGCTTACTGCTCCACTTACTCTCGTGAATGGAAAATCAGGGTCGCCACTGTCATACCATGTTTCAATAGTTCTTTCACCAACTACCCATAACTGCCTTGATGTTACTATTACCCCTACTGTATCATCTGGTGCAGACTCACCACTCGCCCAATCAATTGGGTCTATTTCGGTGCTATAAAGCTTTGAGATAAAAAACTGTCCCGTTCCAGTACGATTAAATATGAAGTATCCGTCCATATAGGCAACTGTATCAGAAGGATACCACCCTTCCTCTGTACTCATGTCTTTTAGTGTTGATGTAGAAGGAGTATAGGCATATCCATTTTCTGCAACCATCATTAAATCTATCCCATTATCTGAGAATACAACTTTTTTACTAAAGCTTACAGCACCTATTGAAGTAGCTATTGTTCCATTTACTTCATATAATAAATTTGATGTAGCTACATATATTTTATTTAAAAACTCATATACCCCATAAATAGTGTATGGAAGTGTTAATATTTCCTCTACTCCAGAAGTATTTAAAAGAACGTGGTTTGTCTTACTTCCCTGCTCTTCTATTTGAACATAAAGATTTATAAGCTCTGAGCTGTTATTTCTTTTAGAGTACGCACTTCCGCTGGATATTGCAAAAGGTATCTGAGTTAAGCTTGGCATTAGAAACTTCTTCTTCTATATGATACACTACCATTTAAAGACACATCAGAACCTAGTGTTGTTGGTTGGTAGTTATGCTCCATAACATTCTTTTCTGCTTCTGTAGCAAGTCCGATAATAGTTTGAGACAGTGGGACTTCAAAGTCAGGTGATAGCTCAACCGCAAGTCTGTACATAAGCATCTTTTCAAAGCCGAAGTTCCACTTTATATCATCAGTTGGAAGATAGTCGTTACCCTCTCCGTTTACTCCAGTGTAAGGTTTTTTTGCTAATAAGTGAAGAGTTAGCCCATCTTCTGGAATTAAATCAAAGTAAATCTTTATAGCGTTGTCATTCATTCTCTGCACATAGTAACGTCTTGGAATACCTACATTACTCTTTGTTAGTATGTCTGCATATTGATTGTATGCCATAGGAATAGCTTTGTAAGTTGTGCCACCTTGCGAGAAGTATAAGTCCTCTATTTGCACTGGGGCAACTTCATCTATTTCAAGTCCAATACCAATCGTTACGCTATTGCTCCATGACCTTACAGAATAGTCCACTAAGTAAGGAATGTCCTCTAAATATGTAATTGTAAGATTTTGAGTATTGTAAGAGTCTATAATTCTATTTAGTGTCTCTAGCCCTAATTGATGGTCTGCTGGTGAAGCCTCATCTTGTGCCGTAAGTACTCCGATTTTTCGCATTGCTGCATCTATAGTTTTAGAGATAAGCATTTTTACCCTTTATTGTTTTTTCTACTTCTCGTCTTTGTTTCAACGACTACTGCTTCCATTGCATCTTGTTCTTGTAGTTTTGCAGGAGTATCTACCCATCCGTTTTTAAGTGCATTATTTATAGCTTCTTCACCGTGAAAGATTGTAGCATCTGCGTTTTTGTTGTATAGCCATTTTCTCATAATGCTATCTCCCAATCTTCTGACATGATGTCAACTATAGTTGGAGCATATGGAATCAATCTAGTACCCTCTTCACAATTAGGTATTGTAAAATACGGATATGGGAAGGTCATTTTGCTTCTAAAATCTGGAACTTGTAATTCTAGAAACATACCTTTACCATTCCACCCTGAACGACAAACCTTTTCCCCGCGCTTTATTGCCTGAATCGCCCACCCAAAATCACCAATAGTTTCTTGCATTTTAATTCCTTTTTACATTAAATTGAATTATACCCTCCGAAGAGGGTATTATCAACTTAGTTGATTTTTTGAGCTAAATTTCTAAAGATAAGCTCTGGGTTCATAACTTTCACACCCCAAAGAGCATCAAGACGAGTTACTTCTTTATGATTTGTAATGTCATAATCTTTTGTTAAAGAAAGACTTAAACCTGTGTCAGCATCTCTTACTCTTGAAGCAGAAGCAGCACTTTCAGGAAGATATAAATCTACCATTGCGAAACCAATAGCATTTTTATGCCAGTAGAAGTTTTGACGATAAATACCACTAGCTATACCATTAACAACGATTGCCGCACCATCAGCGATAGGAGCAGAAACATTTTGATAAGCAGCTAATGAAACTGAATTACCTTCTGTGTCTGTAGTTGTAAGTGTACCGTCGTTGATTGATGGAGAAATTGGAATAGTTGCTAAACCACCTGCACTTGAATTAACATCTGCTGTAACAACAAATGATTGTAAACGACCTGTACTTTCATAAGTGATAGGGTTAATTTCAAAAACACCTGCAAAAGTTAATGTATCACCTTTTTTCAATAGCCCTGTAACAGAAGCCGTCCAGCCGTCAGTAAGAATTGAAGCACCTGTTTGGTCTACACCACCGCTTGAAAGAGGAGTACCACCATGAGCACCTACAGTATGAGTTGGAACTAATTGAGAAGAGAATGTTTCAAAACCGCTTAGTGGTCCAACATACCCTTTCTTAACTGAGTCACTAACCAATGTAGGGTTAAATAATGCAGAAACAGCACTTGAGATATTTGCAGCATCCATTTCGTTTAGCATTGCTTTTCTGTTTCCATCATCAGGAATGCCAACGTTATTCAAGTCTGCTTTAGTGAACATCACTGAAGTGTGTGTAAGTGCTGCACCAAGTGTACCAGTTGTGAAGTATGTAGCTTCGTTTGCTGCATCAAAGATTGACTTATCAACTTGTGTTGCAATTTCACCAATAGCAGGCATAATATAACGCTCTGAGAAAGTTTGGATAGATAGTGTTCTGTCTTGAAGAGTAAACTCTAAACCAACGTTTCTTTGACGTGAAATAGTAAGTGTTACTGAGTTGTCTACTAATGCAGACTTGCCAAGTGTACGACCCTCTACAGACTTGCTACGGAATGGTTTTTTAACCGAGATTTGGTCACCTACTCCATTTACAACTCTTTTTTCTAAATCTCTATATACGTTTCTACACGCGACTAAGTTGTTCTTGTATTGGAACATTGCTTCATTGATAATCATGTCGTCTGTTAAATAGACTCCACCTGCACCTGTTGTTTGTGGCATTTTAAATTCCTTTTACCAAGCACTATGCTTGATTTCTTTTGATCTCATAGACTCATAGTCTGAGAAGTTTTCCGCCTTCGATAAAGACTTTTGTGTAACCTCTCCGCCACCGATTGCATTGATCGGTTCAGGAGCAGAAGTTACTTTTTTTGTTATCTTTACTTCAGGAGTAGCTTTGCTTAATTTATCGCTTAGTTTGTCTATAGCAATAACTTGTTTGATAGGACTTAGCTTACTTATGCGAATTGACTCGTTTACATCTTTAGCAAGTGCGTACGCCACTTCACCGCTGTTTTCAACTTCATTTATCGCTTCTACCATAGAGACAGTAATGTGTGGACCACCATCTTTTGGCTGCTTCTGCACAAGTGAATCAAAGTCCTCATATTTATCTCTTGTTTCATCAAATTTCACTTCGATACTATCTAACACTGCTTGAAAATCATCATCAAGTTTAGACACAGGCTCTTTTTTAGACTTCTTTGTCTCAGTATCTTTAGTAACTGCATCGAGATAATCATCGTAGTTATCAAAATCATCAGGGTCTAAATCGTTTGAGTTTTCACTTTTGTTTGATTTAAGTTCCTCTAACTCTCTTGCTAACTCTCTTTTCTCTCTTGAGAGTTTCTCGATACGCTCTTGCGCTCTGTTCTTTTTCTTGTGACTCTCTTCCGTTCCAACTTCCTTTAGGTCGTTGTCGTTTGGTTTTTCTTCTTTGTTATCTTCAATCGCTTTAGCGTCTCTCGCTATAGTTCTTTCGGACTTCTCAACTTCAAACACATTTTCAGGTGCTTGTGTTTCTTTTACTTCTTCACTCATTTCGTACACCCCTTTAAGGCTCGGTATTTAGCAAGAGATATTCTTGTCTGTAAAATTATAGCATAAGTGTGTAGAAAAGTAGCACTATCATAATTTTATGCCTTATTGTTGTTGCGTTTGTGGTTAAAGTTTTGATTGTTTTGTATAATTGGTTATATAAAAAGGAGATAGAAAATGAAAAATTTAAGGTATTCCTTAGCAACTGCACAAATGCTTTGCGGAGAGAAAAGACACGCCCAAGTAGTAATGGAAGAACTTGGAATAACTTATACACACTCTACACCTCAGTCTATGTTTGACCAATGGTGGTTTTGGAACTGTGATAATATACCAGATATACTACCTAAATATCTTAATATATTAAAAATAGACCCTATAAATGCAATTGGGAATGGACTAAGCAAAGAAGATGCTGAAAAGATAATAAAGGAAAAAATAAATGTCTAAAACACTACAGCTACTAAAAGAAATGATAGACGAAGACAAAATAACCATTCAAGAAGTGTTAGAGGCTTGCGGGTATGATGTTGATGTTGAGCAGGATGATGTTTGGTCTCCAAAAAAAGAAGACTTACATCCTGATAGATACTCTGTACTTATCGGCTATGATGAAAAGATTGTGGCTACTAAGGAGTTTAGATAATGGAAATAAGTGTTAAAAACTTTAATTTTATAAAAAAAGCAAAAGAAGATTCAGAGAATGAACTATTGAAATTAAAAAAAATAAATAATGATTTAGTGCATGATAGAGATAAAGTAACACAATATATAAATGAAATTAGTATAGAAATAGCAAGGATAAACACAATTCTTTCTGAAGGATTAAATAGAGAATCTGATATATTACATGAACTATCAAAAAACCAAAACACACAATATTTAGTAAGTGGGGAAATTAATATTATGGACAATCACTTAAAAAACACCAGACTGAAAAAGATAAGTCATTTTCTCCAAAAATTAATGTTAGTTATTGCTCTATTGATGATTTATTGCAAGAGTTCGGGGACTTAGAATAACATTAATTACTGATATAGTATAATTAAACAATCCTAACACAAAGGCTTAACATGAAACGATTAATTAAATATAAAGTGTATTTCTTTTTAAGTGGTAGTGAGTTTTTAACATATAAAGCAAAGGAGGGATAGATTCATAGGTATTATTCTTTATATGGGGTTATTCCCCCATAGTTTGACCTTTTATTTTCTCTGCTATTTCTTTAGCCATTCTTTCTTTAGCTTCTTCTTTTCTTTCTTCATCTTGCATTTCGTTTTCTTCTCTAATCTTAGAACCTTTCTCAACCTCTTTAGCTCTTAAATTAAGTTCTGCTGTTTGAAGTTTTATCTCTTCCATTCTTAGCTGAAATTCCATCTCTGATTGTTTCATTTGCATATCTAGTTGTTTCATTTCCATATCTGATTGAGCTTTTATCTGTTCAGGGCTTGGAGGAGGTGCTTCTTGCTTCGGAGTATTCTTAGCAATTTCCTCTTGCTCTTCTGGGCTTAACAAGTTAGGAGGTAGCATCTTTTTAAGTCTGCTTGCTATTGCTTCACTATTATTGAAGTCCATATTCTCTGCCACTAAGTCTGCTGCTACTTGTGCGGCTTGTGGCACTGCTTGCATAAACTGTAACATACTATCTGCTGTCTCTATGCGTTTAGTTGCATAGCTAGAGCCTGTTGTAACTGTAACATCATATTTTCCGAGTGCTAAATCATGTATAACGACTTCTTTTCCTGTCTGCTCATCTTTAATTACTTTGTTAATTTCAACAAAATCACCACTTCCGTCTTCACCTTTAATTCTAAGTATTCTTTCCGTATCATAAACTTTTGGTATCATCTCAACTAATAGAATCCCGATTCTTCTCATCGCATTAGCTAAATTGTCTGTAAATTCAAAAGTTCCTGAATCTGCTTCACTTTGTCTTGCAAGAATTGCCCTGCCGCTTGTTTCATTGCCAGCCTTTCCGATTGAAGCATCATATATCCCTATTGATGATTGAATTGATTGTTGCATATTTTGAGCCATATTCATTTCAGCTACTGGCATTGATGGTGGGGCTTCTCTACGTGGAGGTTGAAAGCCTTTATTGTAAGTAAGAATTGACCAATTTTTAGTGTTTGCTGTACTCCATTCGATACGACCTTGTACTGCCCCTACTTCTGCAATATATGGAGCTTTTGGCGCGAGTGAAATTCTCTCTGTAGCCGCACTTTGCCAATAGTTTAACATTCGTTGAGGATCTTTAGCTTGTGTGATAAGCCCTTGATACTTTTTCTTTCCTCTAATGTTCACTTCTCTCCCTAATACAGGGACTATAGGGATAGTAGTTGTTGGAAATTCTCTCTCTTTTTCAAGTATAGAGTTTGCTGTAATCTTCGACCAAACGATAGCATATGTATTAATAGTTCGTTTTCTAACTACGGTTATGCCTTGCGCAAGAAGTTCGTCTAAGACATCTTTAACCTCATCTTCATATACAGTCTCGCCACTGCTTAATAAAATAAGAGTTCTTTTGATTGGCTCTCTTCTGAAATACTCTGATACGGTAATAGTTCTTTCATCTCCCCAATACATCTCTACAGAACTATCTCTTCCAAGTTCTCCAGCTATTCCCTTTGGATATCTTTTTCTAAACTCTTCTCTAGTTATTCTCTCTGAAATAAAACAATAGTTAGCATCGCTGTAATCAGATTCGTTTGCGTGTGGATCTATTAATACCGACCATCTATTCGGAATTGCTTCAACTTTAATATCTAAGTCAAAACTATCATTTCGAGAATACTCCGTCAATACTCTTAACCACCCTATCCCACCTAATGAATGTCTAAACGCTGTTTTATACTGAGCTGGTGCATTTGAAATTGATTGAATATTTCTTACAACTCCCTCCAATACTTTAGACAGCTTCATATCTTGACCGCCTACTGTTTTAATGGTAGGCTCTTTTGTGCTTGATTCAGTAGGAGATATTTTAATCTCTTGGACCTGCTTCTTCTGCGCTCCTGCTACTCTTGAAACATACTGCTGCAACTGATTAACTACAAGTGACGGTCTACCCTCATCCTCTCTAGCTATCAAAGAAGCAACATCCCATTGCACGCCACTTATGAAGAGTTCATCATCTTCGGCATTATCGAATGTTTCCTGCCAAGCTATATTTGCCTCTGAAGCTCTCTTTCTTGCTTCTTCTAATATTTCAGCGTCTGTATTGCCATTACGCAAAGATATAGGCTTAGGTGATATTGATTCAATTTGCATTTTATGTCCTATTGGAGTTTTGTTACGAAATTATAGCACATTTAAGCACCCATCCATCCACCGCCACTATTTGGCGTATATGTTGTTACGCTTATTGGCATAATATTTGGAATTGATAATGCTAAGTATCTAAATGAGTCTGCATAGTCACTAGCCCAGTCATGCAGTGGCTTATCCTTGTATCTATTCATCTTCTCATCAAATTGTTTTTGATATGCTTTTAAAGCTCTGATTCCATCTTTACAATTTATTTCGTCTATGTAACAATGCCCTAATAAATCTCTAACAGCATCTATCCCGTCATCAACTCTTACATTTGGGGACATCTCAACATTCCATCCCAACTCTTCTAGCTTTTCATAGCGGGTCATTAGTGTATCGCTTGTCATACTTCTTACACTTGCATCGTGAGGTACGAATAGTGTTTCTATTCTAATATCTTTTTCTTTTTCTAAGTCTTTTAAGTAGTCTGAATAATATTTAAGAGGCTGTCCACTTGCTGCGAAACAATCGTTTATTCTTACTTCTATTCCATGTATTTGGAAGGTCCATAAAACCATTTGATCACCTACCCCTAAGTCAAATGCTGTAAATGTTCTAAGTGCAGGGTTAAATGGAACTTTTGTTATTCTATCTTGCTTTTTCATTTTTGTAATTCGTGCAGCATAATACTGATTTTCTGTATCTATGTCTTCCCATGACCCCTCATACCATTTAGCTCTTAAATCTGGAGGCAAGTTTTTAAGGAATTGAACATATTTAGGGTCTGCTTCTGCTAAGTGTCTATTGTCCTCAATGTTGGCAGGTACAAAAATCTTACTCAAACCATTCTCGTCAAACTTCTTTCCATTGTCTTGCTCTGGGTCTGTTATCTTCCAATACTCTTTAACCCATTCGTGACCTGAACCGCCGGGATTAGTTGTTGCTAAAAATTGAGGGCTTAACTCTGGTACCGTTGACCGTAGTGAACCCATAAGCTTTTCAAAAAGTTCTTGTGTTGGAATATGTGTTAATTCTTCTATTAATATTTTGTGGTATTCGTGACCTTGATAGGAGGTATAAGCGTCTTGATTTCCTAAGTGTCCGGTATATATGACCGCACCGCTTGGAAATGTAAACTTTGCAGGGTTTCCTGTTTTTCTTGCTCCGTACTTACTCCACACTTGATTGGCTCTATCTACAAAGTCTGTTAAGTCTTTAGCATTACGTCTAATTACTAAACCTCTGAATTTCTCGTGGTAAACATCATACAAAAACCAACGGATAGCTGAGTCGGTTTTACCGCCGCCTCTTAATTATGAGCCGCCAAAGAGTACATAGGATGCAGTGGAAGACAACATTATTCTTTGTTTAGTTGTTGGTGTCCATACGATTTCATTACTCATTAGCGGCATACTCCTTGTAGATAAATTTATATCCATAAAATGTGTGCATATTGTATCATAATCATTTAGTTGTCTTCGTCTTTATGCGGCAGCATTGTTATGTGTCCCATGTGAGTAACTTCTTGCTTCTCTATAAACATTCCTAAGTGTTTCATTTGTAACTCTGTAAGCTTCACAAACGCTGTTAAGTCTGTCTTGTGCAGTTCTTGCTCAACGTGTTCTGTCATGCCATCACCAATATTATCTTTTATGATCATCTTGTGTGGCTTAATGCCTAATGCTATCTCCCTTGCAATATGTATATCTTTTAGTACATTATCGGCTGTAATCTCTGTTCTTTCTTCTCTCTTACTCATGTTCTCTTGTATTAATTGCTTTACCTTATCATGAGTTAGCAAACGGCTTCCTTGCATTGTAGCTGTTTTTTCACTATACCCAGCTGCTATTGCTGCTCTTGTTGCATTTAAATCTTTTATGTATTCTTGAGCAAATAGTTTATATTGATTATCTTGTTTTTTTGCAGATGCCATCTATCTCTCCCTTTTTAATAAATATATAAATATAACGAACCACATCGGTTGAACTATTAGACCATTAACTATTGAAGCATATTGACTTAGTTCTAAGACATTCAACAATAATTCACTTCTTTGATTTTACCCATCTTATCATCCTTTTTTTAACTCAAAACAACATAGAGAGGAGAAAGTAGATGAGGACTTTGAAACTCTATGCTGTTTTGAACTAAACAAGTTGCGTTAAAGAGATATTATCCCTTCTTCGCATTTGTATTATATACTAAACTACATTAAAACAATGTATCTAGTTTTGCTTTTGGCTTATAAAGACCACGAACAATACTTCTGATAGTATTTATCTCTATGCCATTACCAAAGATTTTGTAAGCTTGACTATCCGACAAAACTATGTTTATATCTTCATCGCGCATACCCATTAAACGACCACACTCACGAGGAATAAGTCTTCTTATTCTAAACTGCCTATCTAAAGTAAATAAATCAGAGTTATTAGCTCTAAGACAAGCACTTTCAGTAAGACAAACTTTATTATCTTGAAAACCACTTTCACAATCAGAATAAAAGATAGGTTTATCACTTTTTATAATTTCTTCATAATCTCGAACAAAGTTTTTACGAACACTATCTTTTATGTTTGTAGCAACCATAGATTCTATAAAACCTTTAATCATCTTCTCGCTAAGATAATATTTCTCTTCTACTTCATCATCAATATAATCACGCAACACTTTAGTAAGTGGTATAGGCTCTTCAAAATTAAAAGCATGATAAGCATCTTCATCTAAAAAACCAACTATAAAAACCCTCTCTCTGTTTTGAGCAGTTCCATGTTCTTTCGCATTTAAAACTTTCATTTGAATAAGATAGCCCATATCTTGAAATGTTTTTATAACTTCTGCATAATCTGCACCTTTATTGGAGGAAAGTAGCCCTTTTACATTCTCAAATATAAATACTTTTGGCATCATCTCTTCAAGAACTCTAGCTCCATGTCGAAATAATGATGATTTTTCACCTAAAAAACCTTTTCGTTTACCTGCAAGTGATAAGTCCTGACATGGGCTACCAAAGCAGTATAAATCAACTTTACCTTTTAGATGTTTTCCACAAGCAAGTGAAACATCTTCAGGAAAAGAAAGTGGACTTTGATGAAACTCTAAAAATTGTTTCCTTGCATATTTATCAATTTC
>FLOH01001418.1_pt1 | contig 37552 bp, 32 predicted proteins | sample 756751 | NCBI WGS metagenome assembly FLOH01 (sample SAMEA4026879, study PRJEB14308) | marine metagenome | biome: coastal water; material: water | depth 74 m
TACGCTTGCATTTGCTTGCCCCCGTGAGATCCGCACCGAGTTCCCCGACGCTGGTCACCACTGCTTCGCATGGATCCTCGACCCACAGGGAGAGCAGACTCGCTCTTCCGACGACGGTGAACCCGGCAGCTCGGCCGGTCCGCCCATTCTGCGAATGATAGAGGGGCACGACCTCACAGGGCTAATCATCGTTGTCTCGCGCTGGTTTGGTGGAACAAAGTTAGGGGTCGGGGGCCTGATGCGAGCTTATGGCGGGACCGCGGGCGAGGCGATGGATCGCTGCGAAATCAAAGAGGTTCGAGTCCAAGTGGCACGGAGGCTCACGTACCCCTACGAGTGCTCCGGCCCGATCGAGGGCTTGCTCAAATCCTGTGAAGTTGAAACTACGAGTGCGGACTATGGCGCGGATGTAAGGCTCGACGTTGTCCTCCCCAAAGACCGCTATGCGGAGTTCGCTGTGGAGGTCACAGAGCGAACGGCTGGGCGTGCGAGGCTAGAGGAGACCTAGCTCACCGTTACGGCGCCGATCTCCAAGAGGCGCTCGCCAAGGCGATCCCCAAGTGCCGCAACTGGCGTGAGGACACCGCCCCGGCTTGCCTCCCCCGCCGCGAGCGCCAGACCGGTCTGCACTAGGCAGCGCACGGTTATCAAGTTGCTCGGATCTCCACTCCAAATCCACTGCCGAGTGAGCTTCGGCGCAAGGAGGTCGCCAGCGAGGAGTACCAACCTGGCGAATCCATTTTGGATGCTGCTCTCGCTCGGCCCCTCACCGGGTTTGGGACCAAGGGCACGCAAGATCTGCCGACCCGCTCGATGTGCGAGGAGCCCATTGGAGAGCTTCAAGAGGCTAGCCATGGTGTGTGCGCGAAAACGACTTCGCTCGGAGAGGTGCTCACTGTAGTTCACTTGGTAGCCTTGGGACTCGCGGTCGAGAAGGCTATCAGTTCGAGCGGCGACCCACTCGTTGACCGGCGCCATAAGAAACGGAGCCGCCCAACGGCCCAAGGAGGGGATGGGGAAAACAGGCGGATCTTCGCGCGTTTGAGTTTTGCCCCCAACCAGCTCGCCGTCTTCACCAAGCGCAAGCCCCGAGTGCAACGTCCCACCGTTCAGGCCACCTTTGATCGTGAAGAACCCATGGATCCTAGCGGGCTCTCCGAGCTCTTGGGCCATTGCGTGAACCGCTATATCTGTAGGAACGGAGTCGAAGCCCGCACAAGGAACAAGTGCCGTATTCGTGCCGGCGCAGCTCTTGTGATGTCGCTCGATGACACGTTGAATCCAAGGGAGCTCTCCCGTCAGGTCCGCATAGTGTGTTCCATTTTGCGCACAAGCGTCCACTAGGTGATCGCCATAGCGAGCGAAAGGACCCGCACAAGAGATGACAACCCGAGTCCTTCGCGCGAGCTGATCGACGGCGGAGCGGTTGAGCCCATCTGCGACAACCCCCGGAACACCGAACTTGGCGGCGAGTTGACCCACCCTATCCGCGGAGCGCCCCGCAACCGCCCAGCGAAACCCACTCGGCGCGCGTTGAGCGATCTCCTTTGCAGCAAGACGCCCTGTAAAACCCGTAGCACCTTGTAGGACAAGGTCAAATTCTGGTGATGTTGTTCTGGTGAACATAGGGTACGTCGATCTCCTAAAGGCGCGGCGCGAAACGGCAATGATGCCTCGGGTGAAGGAATCCGAGCCCAGTCGCCAGCACAGGGCTCCCTTCGGAGTCTCATCCGCACGACTTTTGCGTTGTCATACGCATGAGAGTCTGGCATGGCTCAGCACACCCTACATCTATATACTAGGCAATATGAAGCGCGAGTTTATTCAGTTCAAGACACGGCAAGATCGCCCACGGTTTTTCTCCGAGCGATTTGGGGATGCCCTCTCCGGGAGTGTGCTCGACGTCGGTTGCGACGAGGCCGTACTTCGGGATTTCGTAGGCGCAGAACGCTACACCGGCATCGACATTTCGGATGCCGCCGACATCCGGCAGAACCTGATGGAGAATGGAAAGCTCCCCTTTGAGGATGGGCAATGGGATGCTGTGACCTGTACGGACGTACTGGAGCACTTGGAGAATCTCCATGAGATCTTTGCCGAGCTTGTCCGTGTGTCGGCTAGACACTTGGTGGTTTCGCTGCCCAATAACTGGAATAGCGCTCGACGTCAAATGCGACGCGGCTACGGGGCTGTCGCTCATTATGGTTTGCCTCTGGACAAACCGGTCGATCGGCACCGTTGGTACTTTAGCTTGCTAGAAGCTCGCGCATTCCTAGAGGGGCAAGCCGAGCGGCACAATCTGAAGATTGAGGAGCTCGTCGTACTCGAAAAGCCGCGCCCAGCTCTAGCGCGAGGGTTACGGCGGCTGCGCTATCCCGACGCCGACCGCTACGCCAATCTATATGCGCACACGATCGTGGCCGTGTATCGTAAAGGGTAGCTCGATCGAGCCACTTCCCATTGCGCCCCGACTGCTTCTGGCCTATAGAAAGGGTATGGCACTTCTCTTGATCGTCTTGCTCGTCGCGGCTACGGGCAGTCTGGCCTGGGGCCCCGGCACGCACCTCGAGCTCGCAAGTCGCGTCCTGCGCAGGCGTAAAGAGCTGCTCCCCGGCCCTGTAGCCGAGCTCTTGGAGGAGCATCGTAGCGCCTATCTGTACGGCAACCTCGCCGCCGACATCATCAACATCAAAAACTTCGGAGGCCACTACAACCACTGCCACCGTTGGACCATCGTCTCTGAATTTCGGCAGTCCGGCCAGAGCCCGGCGATAGAGGCCTTTGCGCTCGGCTACCTCTCGCATTTAGCGGCGGATACGATCGCACACAACCACTTCATCCCCTATCACCTGACGCGTTTCGCACGCTCGCGGGGGCTTGGACATCTCTATTGGGAAATGAGCGCGGACCGGTTCGTAACCGACTCCCACTGGGAGCTTGTGTCGTTGCTCAAGCAAGACCGCGAGCTCGACCTGCTCGACGATCTTGTCAATCGCGCAGTCCCCAAAAAAGCGCTCTCCATGACGGCGAACAAGCTGCTATTCAACCACGTTCTTTTGATTTCAGAACGTGAGTCGTGGAGGCGTGGCATGGACCGACTCCAGCCCATTGGCCGCGTCAAGTTGACGCGCGGATTCCTGGATGTCTTCCGCAATGCCGCCACCGAACGGATTCGGTTGGCCCTAACTCGAGGCGGGATGGCGAAGCTGCAACATATTGATACCAACGGGAAAGCCGCGCAGAGAGAGGCCATGCGGGTAAGGCGCCTGCTCGTAAAAAATCACCCCGCTGGCGCCGAGCGATTATCCGCTGGCGAAGATGCGGCGAGAATCTTCTTGGAGGGAATGGAGTCACCTCCGAGACTCGACAAGAAGGGCCACATTCCGGCACCCCACTGGGCCGGCTAGCCCCCCCCATGATCAAGCGCAGGTCCAAAAAACTCCCTCCCGGCTTCTTGATCGTCCAAATCGACGGTCTTGGGCGCGAAGCCCTTATCCGGGCGATTCGACAGCGCAAGGCCCCCTTCATTCGCAACCTGCTTCGCGGTCGCCACCAGGGCGGATACTACATGCAGAAGCTCTGCCCTGGTCTCCCCTCTACGACGCCAACTGTTCAAGCGGAGCTACTCTATGGGGTAAAGCAGGCCTTTCCGGGCTTTCGATATATTCGCCGCAGGGATGGTAAGTCTATCTATTTCGGAACACTAGGCCAGGTTAGCGACCTAGAGGATGAGCTTTTTGCGGAGACACCCGGCATCCTTCGAAACAACGGCTCCAGCTACTTCAACATCTTCCACGGGGGCGCGGACCACACGCGCTTCTCCTCATCTGGTTTAGGAAAAGGCGAGCTCTGGCTTTCCACACGTAGGAAGTGGCGCGCACTTGGCCATTTAGCCTTCGTGCTTCTCACCACGATCCCCTTTTTGATTTGGCTCTTTCTCGTTGAGATCTGCTACGAGTTTTATGACTCAGCTAAGGCATTTTTACGCCACAAGATCTACTCCGGGCAGGTCTCGTTTTTGATTCGCGCCCTGATTCGAACGGTTGGGGATGAGCTGGGCCTTGCCGTGCTCTATCAGGACCTCTCCCACGGTCGGCAACATGTCATGGTGAATTTGATCACCTACGACAAGGCCGTACACCTGAGGGGCCCCGAGCACCCCCACGCCCTGCGAAGTATTCGGCATACCGACCGCCTCGTCAAACACCTTTGGCGTGCTGCGAAGCGCTCCAAACGAGTGGACTACGACTTTTTCATCTTCAGCGATCACGGCATGACTCCGGCGAAACCTGTGGCCAAGGACGCTGGGCGGGACCTCCAAAGTTTACTCCGCGATGAGTTCTCGGCGCGGGCACGAGCCATGGGGATCCTGCAACCCAACCTTTGGTTGAAAGCGACGGGTAGTTTTGGGCACGTGTACCTCTCCCGGGAAGGCGCGCCCTGGATGCACGACACACTTGTCAATGCATTGCCGGGAATGGACGCGTACTTCACTGCGCTGAAGTACGTAAGCGCTTGGGTTACGCGCCTCCCAAATGATCGCCTGCGGTACAACGCGACACCGGATCCGTCGGACGGGAGCGCGCTGTCCCAACCCTTAGCGCTTGACGAGAGCGCCCCTGAGACTTGGGGAGACCTGGACGCGGTATTTGTTCGCAACCTCTTTGGCGCCGCTCGACATCCCGATGCCGGGGACGTCTTACTCTTCGGGGCAAGGGACGGCGAGCGCGTGTGGAACTTCTTGTTTGAGTACGGCTGCCACGGTGCATGGGAGGTCGAAGAGCAGGACGCATTTTTAATTCAATCCAGCCACTTGGGACCCGCTGCAAAAAACGGCGAGGCTGTGACTCCACTCGCCATGCACGATTTTTTTGAGCGCCACTACTTCCAGAGTGCGACAAGTGCCGGCGCGACCCAAGTCGCGCCGGCACTTGCTGCCGAGAAGCCGGAGAAACCCAAGGGCTAGTCCCCTCTTACTTAGAGGAAGCGCATCCAGCGCAAGACGAAGTCGGTTTGGTCCCCATCCTTGTTCACGTCGGACTTGGCATCCGCTTCGTCGGTGTAAAACACTCCACCGCGAATGTTGTCACTAAACAGTGCCGGCCCAACGAGGGAGTGCAAAGTTCCAATCGCTAACGGTGCGCAGCCAGCCGAACCCAGCGGATTGCGCGTCAGGATAAAATCGGTCTTCGTTCCGTTGTTGTTGTAGTCGCGATCGTCGCCCGCTTCACTCAGACGGAAGAAGATGTTCCCACCCGCGAAGGTGCCTCCCATGTTGTAGGTGTCAACAGCGAAACCGATGCCGGGGACTCCCAAGCCATTGGTGCCAAAGTTGAGCCATGCCGCAACAGAGTCCGTTTTGTCGGCGTCTTTCAAAACCCCGTTGCAGCCACTGTTGAGGTTGAGGTCCACAACGGACTCCTGGAAACCTATGGCGATGCGATTGACCTCTGATTCTGCCCCTAGCCAGGTTGCGCCGACCTTTGAGCTACCTCCCTCTGGATCGAGCAGGTCGTAATCCCAGGTGAAGTCCGCGTCGAGGTTGTCGATATACCCGATCAAGTTTTGCGTGAAGATCGTGTCTCCGTCGTGGTCCTGAGAGTCGTTGATTTCACTGATCAAAGCGACGAGGTTTCCCTCCAGCTCGACAAGTCCAAGCGACCCTCCAGCCGGGGACAAAGCCACAGCGTCCATCAAGGAACCAGCACCTGGAGGCAAGATTCCCGCCAGGCCAAGGGCGGGATCGACAGCCGCACACCAGCGCGGAATCAGGTCACCTGAATCCGGGTCGCTGTTTAGGTTGCAGTTGGCTTCATCCTCCGGGGAGATGGTCGCCACGTGACCGCCACCGACAACCAAGACCTTGGCGCGTCCGACGAGGCCCGTATTGACAGCGCCCATGCCAAATGTGGGGTGCCCAAAATAGATGTAGTGAAGGACCTCGTCCGTCATGTCTCCATCGGCCAAGTTGACACATTGCAACGGAAGCCAAGGGCCGGTGAAGAGCCCCGGATCGTTCAGATCCGCGCCCTCGGCGATCTCGTCGACAAGCACGGCAACTAGCCAGCCCTCATCGGCAATGCCATCGCCTGCGACGTCAAGCGCCTCCGCATCAAAAGCTGTCGAGTCACTGCGGAGTGCAACCGAAGTCGGGGTCACGTTTCCCGCGATATCGGAGCCGTCGAGTAGGGCGAGCACAAACGAATCGACACCATCGAGATCGCCATCTAAATCTCCATCCACGTTCTCATCGATCGTCAGGAGGATCAAGTTTTCTCGATCACCGAGGATCCTGCACGAGTCCAATCCCCCACCCGGTCCACCAACGCAAATCGCGGTCTCCGGCAAAGTCGTATCCGCGAAACAGATGTTCGTGGAGCCGATGCCTTGCGCCGAGGGTGTCACGAAATAAAAGCGCTCGGTAGTAAGAGCACCATGAATGGCTGCCGATCGCTCCACATCTGCGACGTAAACGGGGTCCGTTCCGTCCACCGTATTCCAGTGCATCACCACAAGATCTACAGCGCCATTCAACCCGCTATAGTCGACGCCGTTTGTGACTTCGTCCACGATCAAAAAGAACTCGCCGTCGAGGATAAAGACCTCATCCGCATTTAGGTTCGTTGAAGTCGTGACCCCGTTGATTAGCGAGAGCCCCATCGTGACGAGGTCATCGGGCGTCCCGTCGCCATCTAGATCCGTGCCCGCGGCACCTGTGTCCGCCTCAATCGCGCGAAAAGCTGCGAAATCTCCAGCGACCACGGGGGTGAACGAGGGATCCCCTGCTTGGCTTGTTGCCTTGGCGATAAAGGTAGACACGCTGCTGCCGCCGCCACCACAAGAGGCGACGAAACAAGCAGTGGAGAGGGCGAGGACCGTTAGGGTGTGACTTGAAGCGCGATGCATAATTGTTTTGGTTGTACGGGTTGGGACGTAAACAGAATAACGAAAGTGACGCCAGTCCGCGCAGAGTCCCGGGTAGGGATTGCGCCAAGCCCCCCACATGGCATGATGGGCCCATGGCCATTCTTCTGGCGAGCGCACCATTTGCAGATACATTCGGTTACTCGATGCCACCTCCTGGCCTCCTGCGACTCGGCAGCTTCGTTCGAGAAGCCGGTTTTGAGGTACAACTCGAAGACCTTGCTTTCCGCTTGGCGAATGGCGAGCTCCCCCAGTCTGACGATTTGGGTCTGGCGAGCGCCGAGCTGCTTATCGAGCGGATGGAGCACTCCTCAGGGCCATGGGTCCTTGGGCTTTCGACGATGGGGGCGACCCTCCCCATCGCTCTTGTGATCGCCCGCGCGATTCGAGAGACGTTGCCCAGCCTCCCGATTCTTCTCGGAGGACCGGGAACGACTGGGTGTGACGCGCGGATTCTGGAGCGCTTTCCGTTTGTGGACGCCGTTGTTCGAGGCGAAGGCGAAGAGACTCTTCGCGAGCTGCTGACAACATTCCGGGCCGGGCGGCTCAACTATGCCGGCGTTCCAGGGGTCACCTGGCGCACGGGAGATCTTGAGGTCATCCGCGAGGACGACAGGCTCGTTTTTGCCGACCTCGACTCCGTAGCGCCACCCGCCTGGGACTTGCTTCCTCCGATTGCTGCCTACAAGGCGATCACCGGTTCCGCAGATGGACTGGTCCCTATCGACTCCGGTCGTGGCTGTGCATTCGACTGCAGCTTCTGCACGATTGGCCGGTATTGGGGGAGACGCTCACGGACGCTTTCACCCGAGCGACTTGCCGATGAAGTCCTCGCGCTCGAGCATATGCCCGGCGCAAAGAGCGCCTACCTTTGCCACGACATTTTCGGTGCAAATCGCGCTGCGGCATCGGACTTCTGCACCGTGATTCGGGAGCGCACCCACGGCCGCGCACCCTTCCCGTGGGAGGTTCGCGCGCGCGTGGATCACCTGGACGCAGAGCTTATTGACGAGATGGCAGCCGCCGGCTGTTATCGGGTCCTTCTTGGCATTGAATCCGCAAGCGACAAAGTCCGTCGCGCATCCAATAAGCCCCTTCTTGGCTCACCGACGCGAACTGACATTCTGAACACGGTCCAACATCTTTCACGGGTAGGAGTCACGCCGATCCTCTCGCTGATCCTTGGACTTCCGGAAGAGGGCGACGCCGAGTTGCGCGACACCTTGGACTTTGCCGCCGAGGCCTCTCTTCGAGGCGCCGCACAGCTCTCCTTCCACCTTGTCAATCCGCAGCCCGGATGCGATTTTGGTGAGCGCTTCGCCAAAATCTCGACACCTATCGAGGGCATTGCCCCCGACATGGCACTTGGCGCCGGACTCACCGAGCCCGAACAAGAGCTCATCCGCGCGATGCCCGAGCTGTTTTCATCTTGGAGCCTGCTCACCGGTTTGCCTGGCGGTGAACCCCACTTGCGACACCTCTCCCGTATCGCAAAAACACTCCCGGACGCGCTCATGCGCTACCCCCGAACCATCGCCGCCGTGAAGCGCAGGCTCGCCCTAGACACACTGGACTTTGCGAACCTACTCCTTGACCGCACCTGTAGCTTCGAGGGGGTTGCGCGTGGCCTGAACGACCCCCTAGTGGATGACCTGCTACTTTGGGAGATGACCAGGCTTCGGGTCGCCGCGCGGGGGCCGGTTCAAGCCCAGCGGGGCTCGAGCTTGCGCGTCTTGGTAGACACGATAGCCGTTCGCTTCGAACTGGGCGCGATCGACGAGCTCCTCGCGAGTAACCACGACCTCCCCGTACCGTCGTCCTCGCCAATCTTCTTCGCCGTCGGCGCAATACCTGGCCTGGGCGACGGTGGAAGTGCGATTCAAACCCTTCGTATCAGTCCCGACCTGGCCGCGCTTCTCGAGCTCCTTCGCCAGGGCGCTATCGAACCTGGCGGCCCGCTAGGCGACACGCCCCATACAACGATCGAACACCTCACCAACGTTGCCAACGGTTCCCTCGTATCTTTGCTGTCCACTCCCTCCCTCTAATCGCCCCCTCTGCCCATGTCCGAGTTCCCAATCACCCTCCTTTTCCCGCCTCAGGCGCACTTCACCCAACCCTACATGGGGCTGGCGTGTCTGAAGGCTTGGCTGCAAGAGCACGGTTTTGATGACGTCGAGCAAGTGGACGCAAGTGTTCTCTCTTATGACCACTTTCTGTCCGCCGACTACGTCCGCTGGGCGACTCGGCGGAGCGAGGCGCGCAGCGGACTCGCTAAATTCGAAAGTCAGGACGAGCTGTCCTTCGGCGAGATGGACGCCTATCGCGCAGCGGCGGAGGTGGCGGTCAGCGGCAACATACTCGCCGATCGAGTGGACGGTGCAAAGGCTGTCCTCAGGGGTAAAGGATTTTTTGATCCCGCGCTCTACATTCCAGCGGCGCGCACTCTCTTTCACTCACTCCGCATTGTCTCTGCCGCCTGGGCCCCCACCAAGCTAACGCCCCACAACTTCACGATGGCTTATGCCATCGATCGCTCAGAGGATGTGCTCGCCGCGACCCAAGACGAAGATCAAAACCCCTACATCTCGTTCTACCGCGAGTGCATTCTTCCGGACCTGATTCGTCGCAATCCCCGCGTCCTTGGCATCTCGGTAATCTACGGCAGCCAGCTGATTCCAGCGCTGACCTTAGGGCGCCTTGTGAAGGAGGCACTCCCCGACTGCCACATCACAACCGGCGGCGGATTCTTAGCCTATATCGGTGAAAAGTTGCTGGCAGCACCTGCGCTTTCTGCATGTTTCGACTCCATCGTTTTTCACGAAGGTGAAAAGCCGCTCGAAGAATTGTGCGTCGCACTTCGCGACGGCGGAGACTTGAAGGGAATCCCCTCACTCGGCTTTTTCTCTACGGCGGAAGATGGCACCGTCACTGGAATCAAGAACATGAGCGGGCATCCCATCTCACTCAACGAAGCCCCCATGCCGGACTTCGATGGAACGCCCTTCGACACCTACTTTTCGCCAGAGGTCGTCTTGGCGTATGACGTCAACCGCGGGTGCTATTATGGAGAATGCAGCTTCTGCACTCTTCCCACGGTCATCGGGCCTGGCTACCGGACGCGAAGCGCCGAGACCATTGCAAGTCATGTCAAATCGATGCGTGAAAAGTACGGCTTCTCAAGCTTCAACTTCATCACGGACTGCCTGCCTCCCGGCATGATCCAAGAGCTACCCGACCAGCTGGTCGCCCAGGAATCCGGGATCAAATGGTGGTGCGATGCCCGAGTCGAGCCACGGGCCTACACAAAGGAAGGTGCCGAGCGACTCTACGCTTCTGGGTGCCGCAAACTTCTCTTCGGCTTCGAGACTGCGGTGCCGAGGCTGTTGAAACTCATGAAGAAAGGGCAGTCCCCCAGCCGTACTCTTGAGGTGGCAAACAACTGTAATGACGCCGGGATTAGTGTGACGTTTTACGCGATGGTCGGCTTCCCTAGCGAGACCGTGGAAGAGGCCCGACAGACCCTAGCCATGCTCCAAGAAAATGCCGCGGGCACACTCGGGCCCAATGGGAAAGGCGGGCCCATTCGCGAGGTCAGCCTACAGACTTTTCACGTTGACGAGGTCGCCGAAGTCTTCCGCGATCCGACAACCTATGGGCTCGAGCTGCTCCCCGACCCCAACGCCGACCTTCAGCTGTATTACGACTTCAACGCCAACGCAGGGATGAGTCAGCTGGAAGCCTCCGAGATGTTTGACGAGATCATGGCGGGCTTGCGCGCAAGCCTGCCGCTCTTTCACGAGGACACCTTTTTCTACTTCACGCAAAAGAGCCACTACTTCCTTCACCTCGCAAACGGGTTTTCCCCTGACGAGTTCATTGAACACTGCCGCGCTGCCGGCATCGCGCGGCAAAACGAGCTCGAAGCTGCCAGTTTGACCGAGACGCTTCGTCGCCTCGAGGTTGTCCCCGATTGCTCGACACGTGCTATCCCCTTTAGCTATACGGAGGTCGCAAGGCGCCTGGCCCATCCGCTTGCGCGCGCTGCCCGTCCGGACTTCCTAACCGGAACCTTCCTGGCCGACCTAGAGCGTGAGGCGGCCGACCAACTTGGCTCGCTTTGTCAAACAGGCGCAAAGAAGCGGGTATTGGCCTACTCGCCAGGCTCAACCGAGTTCGTTGAGCTTAGCATCGACGGAGAAGCTGTATTGCGTGCTTTGGAAGACGCGGGTAGCTACGGTAAGTTGTTGGCCGCTATGGGGAATCCTGAAGGCCCCGACGTCGAGCGCTTGGATACCTTTGTTCACGAGCTCCACAAACTTGGACTCCTCTTCCTCCCCTCCACCGCGAGCACGCTGACCTCGCGCACCTCCCGACTCTCCAAAACGTTATGAACGACAAATCCCCAGACAAGAAAGTTGCCGAGGACGCGAAGTCCGAGGCGCAGCCCAAAGTTGATCCGAAATCGTTCGACCTAGGTGCTCTCGATTTGTCCGTAGAGAAAGTCGAAGAGCGTATCTCGCCGAGCGAGACCAATGTCTTCGATAAATAAGCCCATCCCCCCATCAGAATTCCACCCGTGAACAAGCTCTCTTTACTGGCACTCGCCATCTTCGCTGCCTTTGGGCTTTTGTCCCTTGCCAGCAATGCACTTCAGGACGATTCCGTAGCGATCCAGGAAGAGCTAAGACCTGCACACATCCCCGTGCCTGCAGACGATGGTCGTCCAGCGATGTTAGAGGGTTGGGACTCACTCGATTGCGCCGAGTGCCACAACCAGATTGCAAGTGAGTGGGCTAGCACCATGCACGCAATGGCCTGGGTGGATGAGCGCTATCAAGAGGCGATCGCAACGAAACGGCGCCCCCAAAGCTGCTACGGCTGCCACATTCCTCAGCCACTCAATCTGCGGCCCCTCGGAGGCAAACCACGTCCTCGTGGGTCCGATCCCGAAGCTCTAGACGAGACTCCGCACAACGGGATCTCTTGCCTATCTTGCCACCTTGGTCCAGAGGGAGCGATGCTAGGTCCCTATGCCGATACGGAAGCCACCGAGGCCCACACTTCGAAACAGGGGGAGGCCTTTGGCGAGGGAGCGCTAGCGGATTCGCTCTGTATCAACTGCCACCGCTCGACCGTTGGGCCCGTGATTGGTATCGCCAAGGATTTTGAGACGACACGCCAAGCTGACAAGGGACTCTCCTGCGTTGGCTGCCACATGCCCGCGATCGACCGCCCAGCAGCAACCGTGACAAATGAAGACGGCACAAAGCGCGCGACTGCTGTCCGGCGTGGTCGCCTCCACTCCCTCCAAACACCGCGCGACCCCTACTTTCTAGCCACTGCCTTTGGAGTCGAGGCACGCCGAACGAGCACCGGCGCAGAGCTTCTCATCACAAATCAAGCGGGTCACCGCATCCCCGGCCTCACCACCCGCAGCATGACCTTTACGGTTACGGCAATCGGTGCCGAAGGCGAGGCGACCCACGTTTTCGACAGCACGGCCTACCTGCCCGTCGACGGGACCTACACCCTTGCGATCGAGTCGGGAGCACCTCCCACAAGCCTCCAAATCCATGGGACGCACTCCTGGACTGGTGTGGAGACTCCCGTCGTGTTCCTAGACCAAACCCTGGAGCTATAGCGAAACTCGCCTCAAGGCGCTCACTAGCTCTCTTACTTGCTAATCTCCGCAGCCCTCTCCATCCTTCTCGTCACGGCTCCCCCCGTCTCGCAGCCGTACTGCTCCACGGTTGCAAGCGCACCTTTGCCTGACGCCAAGAATGCGATCACCAAGCTGGAGAGTTGGCTGACCACTAACGTGAGGCGCAATGATCGGCTCAGCCAAGAGCAGCTCTCTCAATACGAAGGACTTGTTGAAGATCTCGGGCGACTTGCTTCCGGCCGCTCCAGGACTTCCCCAGAGGCGCGAACCTACCTGCTCGACACGGCGGCCTACGGGCTCTCGAATCCCTATGCGCCCCCCATCGCGAGTACGATCCGTAGAGTTGCCCAGGAGAATATCCTCCGCCAGATTAAGCCGGGCAATAACGGAAAGCTGCTCGATTGGTTGACCGATGAAGTACTCTTGCTTCCGGACTCCTACACTCCCCTGCAACGCTCGGTTGCCGTGCGTGCCCTTGGCCAGCGCTGCCTCGAACACGAGCCCTCTTCGCACCTCTTGCTTGCACTGCTCCAAGCTGCGCGCGACGAAGAGAGCTCCGTCCGGACTCCGGCGCTCGACGCGCTCGTGGGGAGACCCGAAGATTTCATCACCAGCTTCTTTCTGTCCGGAATCGAGCGCGGCACCGTACCTCCAGAGCTCTTGACCGCACACATGGGCCTCGCAGCTGAGCGCAAGGACGCGGAACGCCCTTCCGCTAGCCTTGCCGCTTCCCGGGTCCGCCGTATGCTCGACTACGTGGCACCGCGCATGTTCCACGAGGATTGGCGTGAGGCCAGCCGCTGCCTTGCTTTGATGCCACTATTCGACACAGAGATGGCCGTCCCCCTACTGGTAGAGGGCCTAAACCAATGGAGTCTTCAGACCGAAGCTGGCACCGGCTCCAGGCGTGTAGTCAACGAGTGCCGAGAGGCTTTGACACGCCTCGCCGGACGCGACCTTGGACTGAATCCCGAGATCTGGGCGAAGTGGTGGCGATTGCAAAACGATCCCAGTGTCGTCCTCGCTCCCGTTCCCGTTGAGGTGACAAGCTCGACCTTCTTTGGCCTCCGGCCCGTGTCCGACAAGTTACTCTTTCTCATCGATCGCTCGGGCAGTATGCGCGAGAGTTACAACTCACAAAACTCACGTTTTGAAGAGTCAATCGAGAGGCTGCTGTACACACTGCGAGACCTAGGAGACAAGACTCAGTTCCGAGTGGTCCTCTTCTCCGATGGCGCAAGAGCCTTTAGCTCTGGCCTGACTTGGGCAACGGACAAGGACCTGAAGGAGCTTGAAAAGTGGGCTCTCCGCGTAGGTGCCGGGGGCGGGACCAATCTCGCGGGTGGAGTTAGCGACTCCTTCCCCGGTCTTGCTACGGGCGCCCAAGCTCCCGGTGAAATCGATGTCGATACAGTGATCGTACTCTGCGATGGAGAGACTGAAAACCCCGACTGGGTTGCCCCATGGCTTGCCCGCTACAATGGAGCGGCTCGACTAAAATTTCACTGTGTCAACATCGGCGGTGAACCCGGTGGCTCACTGGAAGCCCTAGCGCAAGGAAGCGGCGGACGCTTCATCGTCGCTGAAAGCAACTAGCTTCAATCGGCGAAGGAGGGTCGCCGGTGACCATCTCTGACCAATTCGGCGACTTGCCCTTGGGCCCAAGTCGTAAGTATCCAACGCTCGTCAAAGAACAAGACGACACCTAGATCCTCATCCTGAATATCGGAGTAGCTCGCACTGGCATTCAACGCTTGTCCCACCGGAACGGAGAAGGTCAAGCTCCAACCGCTTTCATCCGAGCCGTACCAAGCAAGGACAGCGCCCCCGTCTGCGGTCTCCCAAACATCAACTGGCGCTCCGAGTTGAATCAAGCAGTCGGCGAGCCGCGTCTGACCGGCGACCCAATGGCTGCTCGCCCCATCGGGCACGAGCTCATGAACCTTGGTTCGCCCTAAATTTCCAGTTAAGCAGGATGTGAGCGACGATAGCGCTAAGGCTGTGAGAAGGAGCTTCGGGTTTCGTTCCAATGCCATCACGCACTTAGTCGTTGTCTGACCAAGGCATGCCGTATTCGGTAGCCTCCGCCTTAAGCGTGGAGCCAACATGGGTCAGAATGTCAGCCTCATCGAAGAAAACCCAAACGCGATCCTGATGGCTGTCGGAGTTATAGAAGCCGACGAGGAAGAGAAACAGCCCTGTCCTCTTAGCTTCGGTGTAGTCGTATCTGTAGGCACTGCGCTTGCCGAGCTGAACAACCTCTGTCGGAGCCCCAAGAACCTCCGTTACACGTTGGGCGCTATCGCCAACTTGCAGTGAGTCCACCGAGTGGGCGGGAATCGGCTCATGCGTGCGAGTACGAGCAAAAGCACATGAGGAGGCGACAAGCGCTAAGAGTCCGGCGAGAGCGAGGGATCGCGTAGAGAGGTGAATCATGCTGCTATCCTAGCCAACGAGCCAGATGAGCGGAAAGGATCATTTGGGTTGCCTCCTAAACTAAGTGGGGCCACCAGCAACGAGTTGCTGGTGGCCCCACTTGAACGAGTCTGGCTAGAACCTCTAACCGATCATAACGTCCTGGGCGTTCATCAAGACGATGAAGATACCGCCGAGACCGTCTGTCTCAATGCGGACTCCCTGGGTAGCCAGTCCCATGCCATTCGTTCCAACGGGAACTGTGATGGCATGACTACCGAAGCCCGAGTTGATCACGTACGGAGGCAGGGCGAGCATCTCGAATCCGAAGATGGGGACATTCTCGGTAGGGCCACTCAAGCTAGTGATCACAAGAGTCTGCAAGGTCGATGTCCCCAACACGGGAATCGTATCAATCGAGGTGTTCCACAACAGGCCCGCACTTGGTGCGTCGACGCAGTCGTAACCCTTCGGGTTCACACCCATCACCCCTTGACGAGAAGTGCAACTTCCCGGATTTACACCCGGCAGGCAGGTCGTTGCGTTGGCGATTACGTTGGCCCAATCGCCCGTGCCGCCAAACTGGATTGCCCCGCACCCGTTGGAATAGACGATCAAGCCTCCACCCGCTCCAGCAAGAGGGCGATAGGCCGTCGCTATAGCGCCGTCCACATAGTGGCCGTCCGCAGCTCCGCTACCTTGAAGCGCAATGTCGTCGCGATAGTTGACGTCCAATTTGGAGACACCGTTGTATAGGCAAGTTGTTCCGTTTCCTAGATACGGTGAACCGGTATAGAGGTTCTTCCCGGTGGGAGAAGAGACCGGGCAATACTTGGGCCCCATGATTGCGCCATCAAGCCACTGCTTACCGGACCAAGAGGTGCAAAACACCCCAAGGATTACGGTTCCACCTGCGTCGCTGTAGGTGGCCAGATTGTCACCGATTGCAATGTTGTCCAAGTAGCCGTAGTCCACAAAGGTATGGACTGCATCGTAGGTAGAGAGCAGAACATTGTCGGGGGTTGCGTTGCGCGCATCGAAGTAATCAACAACTGCACCACCACCAAGGGCCGCAGCGATTTGAGCACGAAATGCCGGGTCGTCAGTGTCCGCGGGAGCATAGAGGACGCGAGGTGCCGCGGCGGCCTTGGCACCGGCGGTCGGCGCAGGAGTAAGCACATGGCCCGTGAAAATGTTCGCACGCCAGACTCCAAGATTCGTTAGCTCGAGGCCCCCGCTTTGGGCCTCGGCGGTACCTGGGAATAGGACTGCGAATGCAAGGGCTGCGGAGAATAGGGTGCGATGCATGAGAAAGGAGTGGTCGGGTTTTGGGAGAGGGAGGGAGACCTCGGTTAGGTCGTCTGCACTATCAGACGCTGTAAAGAGCAGTCCCGCCAGACAATAATGCTATAAATAGCACAATTGTCTGGCGGGATCCGCCCCTAAACTCCTTACCTACGAAAAAGCGAGGCCCAGGTGATCTCCACCTGGGCCTCGCTCTATTGACCCCCACTGGGGTCCTTAGGTGCAGGTACTAGCCAATCACAACGTCCTGAGCATTCAGGAGGACAATGAAGACGTTTCCAATTGAGTCCAACTCAACGCGCGCAGCCTGGGTTGCAAGAGCGAAGCCGCTCGTGCCACCTGGTACAGGAAGGGTGTGCGCTCCAGCAGCGACGTTGACTACGTACGGGGGAAGTGCAAGCATTTCGTAGCCCAAGAGCGGCACGTTGTCGATACCGCCCGTAAGGCTGACGAGAACCAGAGTTTGCAGAGTGCTCGTTCCAACGACCGGGGTTAGGTCAACCGTGGTGTTCCAGCTGGCGCCAGCGCTAGGAGCGTTCACGCAGTTGTAACCGCCGGGGTTGAGCCCCATGACGCCTTTACGGGCAGAGCAGGTGCCTGGGTTGGCGCCGGGAAGGCAGCAAATCGAGTTTGCGACAAGAATCGCCCAATCGCCAGTAGGGGAGAGTTGAACGCCGCCAGCACCGTTTGAGTAAACGATAACGCCAGCGCCCGTACCGGGAAGAGGACGATATGCGTGAGCAATCTCGCCATCGGCGGTAGTGCCGTCGACGATACCGCTGCCCTGGGGAGCCAGGACGTCACGAAAGATGCTATCGAAGCTAGTCACGCCAGCATAAATGCAGGTGGTGCCATCTCCGTTATAGAGAGAGCTCGTGAAGTGGTTAGACCCCGTCGGTGACCACACTGGCGAGTAGGACGGAGACATAATGGCGCCGCTGAGGGAGTTGCCATTGGTATAGGTGCAGAAAGAGCCCATGACAACGTGGCCGCCAGCATCATTGAACGTGGCTAGGTTGTTACCAAAGCCGATGCTGTCAAAGAAGGCGTAGTTAGCCCAAGTGTGAACGGCGTCATAGGTCGAAAGCAGGACGCTGTCGGGCGTTGCGTTTCGAGCGTCAAAGTAGTCCACAACCGCACCGCCCGCTGCAGCGGAGATAGCTGCACGGTAAACGGCATCGTCACTTTCCGAAGGAGCATAGAGGATGCGAGAGACTGCGGACTTAGCGCCTGCGGGGAGTGGCGCGGTTAGGACGTTGCCAGTGAAGATGTTTGCCTTGAGGATGCCTTCGTTGGTCATCTCTAGGCCACCCGTTTGGGCAGAAGAGACGGCGGGTAAGAGAAGCGAGAAGACTGCGGCTGAGAGAGTGAGAGAAAGTCTCATAGGATGCGTTCCGAGTGTTTGAGGGTCAAAGTTGAATAGCGCGTCTTACGAGAGGGAGCTCAGGGTTGGGACCTTCACCGAGAACAAAGTAGAGACGCGCAGGGTTATGTAGATACAAATCCATTCCCTGGAATCACGGTAGAACTTTTCCTAAAATTTATAGAGATCCCTATATGTTTCAAACAAAACGGCCGATACCCAAAACCTCAAGACTGGACCCACTCGCCCGTTTGATTGAGCATGGTAGAGTCCGCTAAAGGCTTCCATGACCGTCCAATCATAGAATAGGAGGCGATCCGAGAAGTATATTGGATCGATCGTTCCAACTTGAACATTCAGTCCACAATCGACTTTCCACGATCCCGGAAAGCAAGAACGCCGACTCCCCAAGAGGATGCCGGCGTTCTTGAATTTGTCCCGTCTGGAGGCGGATTTTAGCGTTCAGCCCAGTAGGCCAAGAAGCCAACCTGGCATGAGTCCCATTACGAGAACTCCAGCGACGCAGAGTCCCGTCACTATGCTGGCGGGAAGAGTTACAGGTGCCAGCTTCGCCTCTTCCCCCTCGCCAAGGGGCTCCATCCACATCGTCACGATGATGCGCAAGTAGTAACCTAGCGCGATAACCGAAAGCAGCGCGCCCAGGATGGCGACCGCAATCATGTCCTGCTTGACCAGCAGCATGAAGACGTAGAGCTTGCCCATGAAACCACCCGTCGCGGGAATACCGCCGAGGGAGAGCATAAAGAGCGTCATGGCACCTGCCACCGCGGGACGGCGGCGAGCCAACCCGCGCAGGCCGTTGAGGGTGAGCATGTGCTCGCCCTCGCGCTCAAGCATGGCGAGCAGGCCAAAGGCACCAGTCGAAGTGAATAGGTAGGCCGCCATGTAAAACAACGTTGCGTTCATCGACTCATCACGAACGTCGCTGTCCCCACCGGAGGCCAAGATGACAGCCATGACAAGCATGACGGTACCGGCGTGAGCAATACCCGAATAGGCCAACATGCGCTTGACGTTCGTCTGCACGAGTGCGCCGAGGTTTCCGGCAGCCATTGTGAGTAATGCGATCGCGGCAATAATGCCCGTGGCTGCTGGCGGAAGTAGAAAGCTAGCGGGAATCAAGAACCCAAAAGCTGCGGCCTTTGTTCCCGTAGCCATCAATGTGGTGATCGGCGTCGGACTTCCCTGGTAAACGTCGGGCACCCACAAGTGGAAAGGAAAGACCGAGACCTTGAAAAAGATGCCAGCCATTAGAAGTGCACCGCCGATCAGAGCGATCGGTGATTGGGCGACCTCACCTTGGTACAAGCTAGCGAGCTCGGCTAGGTTTACCGTTCCGGTAGCGGTATAAATCAACGCGGCGCCGAAGAGGAAGAACGCTGCCGCAAAGGCTCCGAGCAGGAAGTACTTGAGACCAGCCTCGATCGAGTCGTGTCGAGCACGGCGGAATGCGGCCAAGGAGTAGAGCGGCAGGGAGAGAATCTCGAGACCGATGAAGAACACAAGCAAATCGCCAGCCCCCACCATCAAGATCATGCCGGCCGTCGCCGACAGCATAAGCATGTCGTGCTCGCCGCGGAATTCCTGTAGCTTGCCCTCGTAGTAGCCGATCCCATAGACCCAGGCAAAGAGCGCGCCGATTGCAAAGATCAGGCTGAAGGCAGCAGTCGCGGAGGAGACGAGATAGGTCCCACCGAGGACTGCACTTGCGGGCTCCCCGATTTGGTTCCAAGCACAGAACGCCGAGGTCAATAGGGAGGCGATCACAACAACCGGACGAAGCTTAGCTCCCCCTTTGATGATGTCGACCAACAGCATAAGGAGCGCGCCCACAGCTAAGGCCGTGAACGGCATCAGAGCCGCCGCTGCACCGCCGCTGAAGACATCGTTGAACTGAGCTTGCAGCTCGGTGGTTGCCTGTGCGGCTTCTTGAATCATGATGCTGGCAATCATCGGGAGACCTCCGTGAGGTTCTCATCCGTTAGGACGGGCAGGGCCGCGGTGGCCTCGCCTTCAAGAGCTTTGAGCTTGATGTTGGCCTCTTCGATACGCCCGACAAGAGCGTCGACGCTACCATCCAGATCACCCAAGAAGACGTTGGGCTGAACGCCCATCCAGAAGCAGAGGAAAACCATGGGGAGCATCAGGCCTATCTCACGAACGTTGATGTCGGTGAGGTTCCGGTTCTCGTCGCGGGTTAGCGGACCAAAGAGCATGCGGCGAGTTGCCGACAGCAAGTAGATCGCGCCGAAGATCACACCCGTAACGCCGATTGAGGCCCAGAGCGGGCTGGCCTCGAAAGACCCGGCGAGAATCATGAACTCGCCAACAAAACCGTTGAGACCGGGAAGGCCTACGCTAGAGAGCATCGAGATGATGAAGAAAAAGGCGAAGATGGGCATCGACGCCGCGATGCCGCCGAACTCGGCGATCACGCGGGTGTGGCGACGTTCGTAAACCATGCCAACCAAAAGAAAGAGCAGGCCGGTGGAGAGGCCGTGGTTGACCATCTGCAAGATTGATCCGCGAAGCCCGATTTCGTTTAGGGCGAACATGCCCATGACAACGAAGCCGAGGTGACTCACCGACGAGCAAGCGATCAGTCGCTTGATGTCCGTTTGCGCCATCGCGAGGAACGCCCCATAGACGATGCCGATGGCACCGATTCCCATGAAGAGCCCTTGGTTTTGCAGCGCCATCATCGGGAACATGCCGATCGCAAAGCGGATCAAGCCATAGGTACCCATTTTCAAGAGCACGCCGGCGAGTAACACCGAACCCGAAGTGGGGGCCTGCGTGTGCGCGTCGGCAAGCCAAGTGTGGAACGGCAGGACCGGCACCTTAATGCAGAATGCCAAAGCAAAGGCGAAGAACATCCAGCCTTGGTCCGCGACGGGAAGCTCACCTGCAAGAGTCATCAGCGACTCCATATTTGTCGTCTGCGTTGCCAAGATCAGCGCGATGATGCCAACCAGCATCACCAAACTTCCGGCGACGGTATAGAGGAAGAACTTGACCGTCGCGTAGATACGCTGGTCGCCTCCCCAAATGCCGACTAGGAAGTACAGCGGTACCAGGCTGACCTCCCAGAACACGTAGAACAAGATGATATCCATCGAGAGGAACACGCCCAGCATGCCCGTCTCCATGATGAGCATCCAGACAAAGAACTCCTTCACGCGAGTGTGGATGTGCCCATAGGTGGACAGGATCACAATCGGCATCAGAATCGATGTCAGGGCCACCATCAGCACACTGATGCCGTCCATTCCCAGGCGGAAGTGAACGTCAATGGCCGTGCCAGGTAAGGTGAACCAGGCCGCATCGCAGGTGTTCTGCATTGCGGCCGAGGCCCCGTCGAAACCCATGTAGATGCTGAGCCCGAGCAGACCGGTCACCACCGTCGTCGCGAGAGCAACGAGGCGGATGGCCTTGGTCTGGGCAGCGGGCATCGCCATCACCAGGATCGCCCCGATTAGGGGCAGGAAGGTCAATACGGTTAGGGAGTCCATATTTAGATCCAGATCAGGAGCAAGGAGAGGCCGGCAGCACCGAAACCCATCCAGACGGCGTAGCTCTTGACGCTACCGGTGGTCATCTTGCGGGTGTCGTCGCCGACGAGCTTTGCGATCGATGCGGCGCCGTTGACGGCTCCGTCGATGAAGAGCTTGTCGATGATGGCGGAGATGAATTCAGAGAGCAGGCGCACGGGGATCAAGATGAAAACCTCGAAGAGGCCGTCGAGGCGCCAGGCGGCGCCAAGGAATCCCGTTAGGCCCGGTGCGCGACGCGCATCGGACATGTCGGGCTCGGGGCCCTTGAGGTAGCGACGGAAGCCGAGGTGGCTGAAGACCAGCGCGATGACCGAGCCAAGGGCTAGTAGCCCCCACTCGACGCCGTGGCTGGCGTGCTCGTGGACGAGGTGCAACTTGACAAGGACCTCTTGGCCGACTTCCGTGACAGGCTCAAGCCAGCCGTGAAGAATCGGGTGCCCCGTCATCACGGCGGGCAAGTTGAGCAAACCGCCAATAGCTGCGGCGACCGCAAGCAGGATCAACGGTATCGTCATCGTGCTTGGCGACTCGTGGGGGTGCACGTGGTCAACGTCGAAGCGCTCCTCGCCAAAGAAAGTCAGGGCCACCATGCGCCACGTGTAGAACGCGGTCAGCGCTGCAGAGATCAAGCCGACGATCCAAAGCGCGATGTACCCACCGCCGTGGCTGTAGGTCATGAACAGGATCTCGTCTTTCGAGAAGAAGCCACTCATCAAGGGAAGGCCCGAAAGCGCTGCTGCCCCCACCATGAAGGTGAGGAACGTCTTCGGCATGTGCCTCTTCAAGCCGCCCATCTTGTACATGTTCTGCTCGTGGTGCATGCCGTGGATCACGGAGCCCGAACCGAGGAAGAGCAGGCCTTTGAAGAAGGCGTGTGTCACAAGGTGGAAGACGGCCGCGGCCCATGCGCCGGTCGAAAGCCCGAGGAACATGTAGCCGAGCTGGCTGACGGTTGAGTAAGCCAAGACCTTCTTGATGTCGGTCTGGCGTATCGCACTCGTCGCGCCGATGAAGGCGGTCAGGGCGCCGACGCAACCGATGAGAAACAAGACGTCGGGGCATGCGGCGTAGACCGGGTTCATGCGGGCGATCAAGTAGACGCCAGCAGTCACCATCGTCGCCGCGTGAATGAGCGCGGACACCGGAGTCGGGCCGGCCATTGCGTCGGGCAACCACACCATCAACGGGAACTGAGCGGACTTGCCGCACGCACCGCCGAACATAAGGAGCGCGGCCAGGCCGAGGTCCTTCAGCTTGGCGGGGTCGTCGAGCATCCCGATCACGGCTGCGCCGATCTCCGAGGTGTCCAAGGTGCCGAACAGGCGAATCAATAGGAAAGCCCCGATCAGGAAGCAGGCGTCACCGATGCGGTTGACCACAAAGGCCTTTTGGCCAGCCTCTGCGGGCCAACCCTTGTCATACCAGAAGCCGATCAGAAGGTAGGAGCAGAGCCCCACGCCTTCCCAACCGACAAACAGGCCGACCAGGTTGCTCGACAGGACGAGCATCAGCATCATCGCGACGAACAAGTTCAGATACGCGAAGAACTTCGCGAAGCCGGGGTCGCCCTTGATGTAGCCAGCGGAGTAGATGTGGATCAGTGCGCCGACTCCGGTGATCACCAGGATCATCACGGCGGAGAGCGGGTCCACCACCATCGAGAGATCGACGGAGAAGGGACCGAGGTCAATCCAGTGCCATGGTGAGGACTCGACCCCCATGGCGCGCCCGACCTCGTCCAATCCTTTAAGATTGAGCCAAGCCGTAACGGCGACGGCGAACGAGCCGATCATCGCGGCGATCGCGACGGGTGCTGCAAGTGCACCGGGACCGTGACCGATCTCGGGGTTTTTCTTGCGCGCCGAAAGCGTCGCAAAGTGCAGGGCTCCACAAAGGATGCTGCCAAGAAATGGCAGCAGAGGCATCAGCCAAAGTAAGTTGTAATCTTTCATGGTGCCTAGCCCTTAAGTTCAGCAGCGGCTTCGATGTCGACCGATTGCTTCTGGCGGTAGAAGGCGATCACAAGGGCGAGACCGAGAGCCGCTTCACAAGCGGCCACCAGGATCACGAACAGTGCGAAGATCGGACCGTCGAGGTTGAGAGGTCCCACGGAGCTGTGGGAGCGCGCGCCCGCCAGGAACGTTAAGTTGGCGGCGTTGAGCATGAGCTCGACACTGGCCAAAATCACGATCAAGTTACTGCGCAGTAGAAAGCCAAGAGCTCCCAAACTGAACAGAATGCCAGCGAGAATCAGGAGATGTTCTGTGGGAACGTTCATGCTTCCGAGCCTCCGTCTTGACTGCTTAGCTGAGCGCCATGGCGCTCACCGTTGCGCTCGCGCTTGGCGAGTAACATCACACCGACGAGGGTGGCAAGCAGCAAGAGTGACGCGGCCTCGAAAGGCAGCATGTACTTGCTGAATAGCACCTCGGCAAGCAAAGTCATGTTGTCGAGATTGCCATCGTGTGAGATGGTGTCGACAGGTGCAAAATTCCCATTGGCGGCGATTAGTCCTGAGACGGTAAGCCCTGCAAAAACTGCAAGGCTTCCCAAGATACGACCGTTAAAAAGGCCCATCCATACGGATTGACTCTCCTCACGATCGGTCAAGTTCAGGAGCATCACCACAAAGATGAACAGCACCATGATCGCTCCGGCATAGACCAAAATCTGCGCGGCTGCCAGAAACTGGAAGCCGGCCAGAAGATAGATCGCAGCCACGGCCACAAAGGACCCGAGCAGGTTCAGCACGCTCTGCATCGGGTTTCGTGAGATCACGACACCCAAGGCACAGAGTACGGCGATCGCGCTTAGCGCGTAGAAGAGGAGGCTTGCCACCTTTCGTTCACCTTGTAGATATAGTCGATACGGGGACGGAGCGTAGACACAGGCCTTTTGAGCTTGTCCAGTCCGTAGATAAGGTCCTTGCGGGTGAAATCCGCAAGTTCGAGCTCGTCGCTCATAAAAATGGCGTCCTTCGGGCAGGCTTCCTCACAGAAGCCGCACAGGATGCAGCGAAGCATGTCGATCTCGAACTCTTTCGGTTCGCGCTCGATGAACTTCTCCGTGACGTCACCCGCGATGGTGATCGCGTTGCGGTCGGTGTCCTGGCCATCAATCGTAATGGCATAAGCGGGGCAAGCTGCCTCGCACAAGCCACACGAGACGCAACGGATAGATCCGTCTTCGTCGTTTGTTGCCAGACGTGGCTGACCACGCGTCACCTCGTCGGTGGGTAAGGGCTCTTCCGGATACTGGCGTGTCACCGCCGGCTTAAACATGGCCCGGAAAGTCATGGACATGCCCCTGAAGATCTCGGGTAGGTAGAGCCTTTCAGAGAGGCTTAACTCTTTGCGCTTGACAATAACCATGGCTTAGAGGATCCCCGCAGAGACAAGGCCGCCCGTGATGAGCAGGTTTACTAGGGCGACTGGCAAGAAGACTTTCCAACCAAGGCCCATGAGCTGATCAAAGCGGAAGCGCGGGATCGTCCAGCGCACCCAGATGAACAAGAAGAGGAAGGCCACCACTTTGGAGACCATTGCGCCGACCTGGATGAACCAAGGAGCGTCTTCCCAGAAGGGAACTTCGAAGCCGCCGAGGAAGAACACCACAGTCATGCAGCACATGACGAAGATGGCACAGTACTCGCCCAAGAAGAACAATGCGAAGCGCATCGAGCTGTACTCGGTGTGGAAACCGCCGACCAGCTCGGGCTCGCACTCGGCAAAGTCAAATGGGTGGCGGTTGGTCTCGGCAAACGTCGCGATCAAGAACAACATGAAGGCGACGGGCTGGCTGAAGATGTTCCAGTTCCAAAGAGGACCCGCTTGCAGGGAAGCAATCTCGGTCATGTTGAAGCTACCCGACATCACAACGATCGCCATGATAGAGAGGATCATTGCCAGCTCGTAGCTGACCATCTGCGCAGAAGCGCGAATGGCGCCCAGCAGGGAGAACTTGGAGTTCGAGGCCCAACCACCCAAGATAATCCCGTAGATCGACAACCCGGAGAAAGCCAGGACGTACAGGACGCCGATGTCGAGGTCGGCGATCGCAAGTGGACCGCTATCCTTGTAAAGGGGACTCTCTGCTGCGAAGGGGATCACAGCGACGCCCATCATGGCGGGCATCGCAGAAAGCGCGGGGGCCATGCGGAACATCCACTTGTTGGCGCTATCGGGAACGAGTTCCTCTTTGAAGATGAACTTCACGCCGTCCGCTAGGGGCTGCAAAATGCCCCAGGGGCCCACCCGGTTCGGGCCGTGGCGAAACTGAATCCAAGCCGAGACTTTCCGCTCGGCGAGAGTAGTCAGCGCAGCAATAACGATCATCCCGCCGTAAATGCAGGTGATCTTCACAACGATGACTGCGATAGTGATGAGCATATCCATCAGACGCTAGCCCCCGCGCGGGAAAGGCTCTTCGTGAGCTCCACGAGGCTGCGCTCGAGGGGCTGAACACTTGCGGGAATCGGACGGGCGATGGTCAAGCGCCCGATGTGACCATCGACGTTGATCCATGTACCGGCCTTCTCGACATAGAAGGGAATCGAGATGCAAGCCTCGACACCCGAAGCCAAACAGGCGGCCGTGTCCAAGGTGACCAGCTTCGTGCTGCCAAGGGAGTTGCCCGCGAGGAGCTTGAGAATGCGCTCCCCCACAAGAATCGCTGCGTCCGCACCCGTAACTCTCGTCGCGGCATCGGCAGGTGAGATCGCCTTGAAGCCAGCTTGCTCGAGACCGTTGCGGTTCGGGCAGGGATCGCCGGTATGCAAGAGGTCGTCCTTCAGTTCGTTGGGGTCAGGAGACACAAACAGGAGCTCAGCCCCGACCGCTTCGCCTAAGACCTTGACCTCGGCCGCTTCCTCAACCGTCAAAAATGGCGAGGCGAGCAATGCCGTCTTCGAAGAGCTGGCGAGAACGCCCGCCGCATGGCGAATAGCTTCGCCCGTGGTAACGCCCATCAGGTCGTCACCACTGGCGATCAAGCCGCCCGTCAAGCGCTCGGCGTCATTGACCTCGGGGAAGCTGAAGCGCCCCGTATCACACATCCACCACTGGTTGACATCAGGATTAAACACTGGGCGGATGCGCTTGACATCGCCACGGCGCAGGACCTCGACGCTGATTGAACAACCGCGGCTGCACTCGGCACAAGTCGAGCTCGACTTCTCCAAGTTCCACACACGCGCCTGGAAGCGGAAAGGCTTCAAGGTCAATGCGCCGACCGGGCAGACGTCTGCCAAGTTGCCTTGGTAGTTGCCCGTCAATGGGCGACCCGCGAAGGTCGTGATGTAGGAGTTCGAAGCCAGGCCAGCGTTCGTCAGCTCGGGCTTCTTCGTGACCTCTTCCTGGAAGCGGACGCAGCGCGTGCAAAGGATGCACCGCTCCTGGTCCAGCATGATGACCTCACCGAGATCAACGCGCTTCTCCAAGGTTGCCCGTGGTTCAGTCGAGCGACTTGCCGCTTGCTGCTCCTGGAAGGAGTAATCCTGAAGCGTGCACTCGCCGGCCTTATCGCAAATCGGGCAGTCCAGCGGGTGGTTCTTCAAGAGGAACTCGAGGCACTCGCGACGCGCGTCGTGTGCTCCAGCAGCCTCGGTGTTGACAACCATGCCCTCGGTGACTTGCGTTCGGCAAGCAGCCATGACACGCGCCGGGCGCCCCCCTTCAGAGACCTCCACTTGGCAGATGCGGCACGAACCCACGGGTTCGAGTCCGGGGTGATAACAGTAGCGCGGAACGTCGATTCCAGCCGTGTCGCAAGCCGCAATCAGCGGTTTGCTAGCATCGACTTCGAGTTCGCGCCCGTTGAGAGTGATCTTGGTCACGCCTGGGCCTCCGCCTTTTCCGTAGCAGGTGCGTCGTGGGAGTGGCCCGCGGCGCACTTACCCGTTTTGTTGATCTTGCAGCCACCATCGCGAATGTGCTCTTCGAGGTCCGCGCGGAAGTGCTTGATCATTTGATGCGCGGGGATGGCGGCCGCATCTGCAAGTGCGCAGATCGTTTTACCTGGTGCCATTCCGTTGCCGATACTCGTGAGCAAATCGATGTCGCCCTCGCGACCTTGGCCTTCTTCGATTCGCTTGAAAATTTGATGCAGCCACTGACAACCCTCACGACATTGTGAGCATTGCCCACAAGTCTCGTGGTCGTAGAAGCGCGCAATGATCTGCATCGCGCGAACGACACATTGGGTGTCGTCCAGCATGATCATCGCAGCCGTTCCCAACATGGTGCCGGCGGCTTTAACCGAGTCGTGATCCATAGCGACGTCGACTGTCGAGCCGGGCATCATGCCCGTCGACGAGCCACCCGTGAACCACGCCTTGAGTTGGCGGCCTTCGCTGACTCCGCCAGCAAAGTGATCGGCTTCGAGCAGGACCTTAGCGTTGGTGCCAAGGGGAGCTTCGTAGACGCCAGGTTTGTTCACGTTTCCGCTAATCCCGACAAGGAAGTTACCGGGACTGGCTTCCGACCCCATGGTCCGGAACCACTTGGAACCTTTTTCGACAATAAACGGGACGTTAAAAATCGTCTCGACGTTGTTTACGGTCGTCGGCTGGCCCCAAAGGCCAAATCCAGCGGGAAACGGAGGCTTGGGCCGAGGGTGTCCACGCTTGCCTTCGAGGCTCTCCATCATGCCGGTCTCTTCACCGCAGATGTAGGCGCCAGCGCCCTTGTGCATGTGGATTTCGCAGTTGAAACCGGTGCCCAAGATGTTCTTGCCGATGAGGCCCGCCGCGCGCGCCTCGACAATCGCAGCAGCCGTGCGGTCGTACTGGTGACGATACTCGCCACGCACGTAGATGTAGGACGCTTCGCACTTCATCGCGTAGCACGCGAGAAGGATGCCCTCGAGCAACCCGTGCGGATCCTCATCCATGATGATGCGGTCTTTGCAGGTGCCGGGCTCGGACTCGTCCGCGTTAATAGCGAGGTAGCGGCTGCGGGGATCTTTTGCCGGGTCGGGCATAAAGGTCCACTTCAAACCGGTCGGGAAGCCAGCGCCTCCGCGGCCGCGAAGACCCGATGCCTTGACGACTTCGATCACTTCGGCGGGCTGCATCTCCTTGAGAGCGCGCTCAAGAGTGGCGTAGCCGCCGTTCTTCTTAAAAGCGGCCAGCGTATGGCTGTCCTCACCGGTCATGCGGCTTGTCAGATACTTTTCGAAACCGCTCATTTGCAGCCTCCGATCAGGCGCTCAAGTTCATCGAGCGTCAGGTTTTCGTGGAAGTTGTCATTGAGGTCGATCATCGGAGCCGTTGTGCAGCAACCCTGACATTCGACGACTTCGAGGGTGAAGCGACCATCGGCGCTTGTTCCGTGTACCTCTGCGCCCGTCAACTCTTTTGCGCGCTGGAGGACTGCCGCAGCGCCTCGCAAATCACAGGAAATGTTATGGCAAACCTTGACCACATTTGTGCCGCGCGGGGTCAGGCGAAACATGGGGTAGAAAGAGGCAACCCCGTAGACCTCGACCGGCTCGATGCCGAAGAAGTCCGCGAGGTCTTCCATGATTTCAGGAGTGACCCAGCCACCGAGCTCTTCCTGACAGCGGTGCAGGGCAGGGATCAGACCTGCGCGGCTCTCGGGGTAGTGCGAAATGAGTTCCGTGAACTCGGCTTTCAATTTATCAGGGAGTGCCATTAGCGATCCACCTCGCCCATAACGAAGTCCAGGGAGCCGATGATTGCGACAACGTCCGACAGCAGACGGCCTTCGGCAAGAAGAGGGATAGCCTGCACATTCATGAGGCCGGGCGCGCGAATGTGCAAACGCACGGGTGACGCGGTGCCATCACTGACTGCAAAGAAGCCGAGCTCGCCTTTTGCGGCCTCGACACATGCGTAAGCCTCGCCCTTCGGCAAGCGCAAGTCGGTCACGATCTTGAACTGGTGAATCAGCTCTTCCATCGACTCCATCACCTTGCCCCGGGGGGGCAACACGTAGCGGCGGTCTTCGGCGAGAACGTCCTGCCCTTTCGTATGCGCAAGGCGATCCAGCGCTTGGCGTGCGATGCGGCACGATTGGCGCATCTCCTCGACGCGAACCATGTAGCGGTCGTAGCAGTCCCCCACGGTTCCGATGGGGATGTCAAAATCGTAGGTCTCATAGCCACAATAGGGTTCGTTCTTGCGCAGGTCCCACTCGACGCCTGAGCCGCGGAGGTTCGGCCCCGTAAGGCTCCAAGCGCGCGCCTGGTCAGGGGTCAAGACGCCGACTTCGCGGTTGCGGTCGTACCAAATGCGGTTGCCGGTCAGCATTTTCTCAAACTCGTCAACGCGAGCCGGGAACTGGTCCAAGAACTCCCGCATCATGCCCTCAACCTTCTCGTCCACATCGGCGTAGACACCACCGATACGAACGTAGGTGTTGTTCATCCGGTGTCCGGTATAGGCGTCCAAAATCGAGTAGATGTTCTCACGCTCTTTGAACGTGTTGAAGAACATCGTGATTGCGCCGAGGTCGATCGAAGACGTTCCGAGGTAGATAAGGTGCGCCGCGATACGGCTAATCTCCATCAGGAGAACGCGAATCTCTTGCGCCCGCTGGGGAATCTCCATATCGGCCAGCTTCTCCAGCGACATCGCGTAGGCGACGTTGTTGATCAGCGGCTGCACGTAATCCAAGCGGTCGGTATGCGGGAAGAACTTGGCCCAACCGAGGCCCTCACAGGCCTTCTCTTTGCCGCGGTGAAGGAACCCCAAATCGGGGACAACCTTCACCATCGTCTCGCCATCGAGATCGACAGCGAGGCGCAACACACCGTGTGTGGCGGGGTGCTGTGGGCCGATGTTGACCTCCATCAGCTCGCCGTGAATCGGGTCGTCCGGATCGACCTGGGCAAACCCCGGGCGATAGTCCATGTACTTGGTAGCCATTACTTACGTGCCTCTTTTTCCGCGAACGCCGCGCGACGATCCTGGTCCCACTTCTGGTAGAGCCTGTCGGGCTCGATACCAATGTGCGGGAAGTCCTTGCGCAAGGGGTGGTGGTCGAACCCCTCGGGCATCAAGATACGCCTCAGGTTTTCGTGACCGCTAAATCGAACTCCGAACATGTCGAAACACTCGCGTTCAGAGAAGGCCGTGCCCGGCCATAGGTCCGTGATCGTCGCCACTTCAGGATCATCGCCCGTGGTCATCGCCCTCACGCGCACGCGCTCGGTATGCTCCATGGAGATAAACTGGTAGACCATCTCAAAGCGCTGCTCGCTGGCCACGCCATGGTCCACTGCGGTCACGAAAGTGTTGCTCTCGAACCCGCCCTCACGGAGAAGGAGCTCACAAACAGGATGAATCAGCTCGGGTGCTATCAGCACCAGGGCCATCCCGTCGGTAGCTTCGGTCACGGTGCACTCCAAACCCTTCAAAAGGCCTGCAATGCGGGATTGGGTCGCGTTTCCGGCGACTTGATTGTTCTCGTCAGTCATCTCAAGAGCTCCTTAGATGTCGTCGCCCAATAGGGCGCCGGGCTTCTTCTTCTTGACGACCGTGCGGTTCGGTTGGCGCTCGGCAGTGCCCGTACCCGTGTCGTGATAATCGGGAATGCCTTCGAGCAGATCCCGCACGGGCCGCTCGAACTGAATCCGCTCTTGCAGCTTGATGATCGAGTCGATCACCGCATCGGGGCGCGGCGGGCAGCCTGGCACGTAGACGTCGACAGGCATAATCGAATCGATACCCTGCACAACGGAGTACGTGTCGTACATGCCACCAGTCGAGGCGCATACCCCCATGCTCATCACCCACTTGGGCTCGGGCATTTGGTCGTATACGAGGCGCACGGCCTGTGCCATTTTCCACGTCAACGTGCCAGCCACGACAAGCAGGTCGCACTGGCGCGGAGTGAATCGCGCGGCCTCTGCACCGAAGCGCGCTAGGTCGAACTTGGGGCCAAACATGGCCATAAGCTCAATACCGCAGCACGAGAGCCCAAGGGGCATCGGCCAGAGGCTGTTCTTGCGGGCCCAGTTCACGACCCAGTCTAAATTCGTCGCCGCAAAGCTATCGCTAAACGGTGCTTCTGTCAGGCTTACCTGTCCCATGTCAGTCCTCCTTTGCGCCAAACGTAGGCGAGTCCAAGTCCAAGAACCACGGAAAAAGCCAGCACCTCCTTGAAAACAACAGCCCCCACTCCCGCAGCGGTCATCGACTTCGCAGCAACCGCCCAGGGCAGAAGCATGAGCGACTCGACATCAAACAAGATGAAGAGAACAGCCACGAGATAGAAGTGAATCGACAGTCGCATGCGCGCGGTGCCCGTAGGGGCCATTCCGCATTCGTATGGATCTGCTTTGCCGACTGCCCGGCGCCGCGCGCCAAGCAAATCACTTATTAGGAGGTTGACAATGCCGAAGCCCGCCACGGCCGCAACCATGATGAGAATCGGTAGGTAGTCGTTTAGCATGCTGACTCGTCGAACCCGTTGAGTTCGAGGCAGATGAGGACTTTGGGGGAGGTTAGATATCCGGAACCCTCGGCCCCGAATTTTGGCGGCGAGTTTACCCCAAGTTAGGCCCCCAGAACCAGCAAAAGGCCGAACAGTCCTGCCACGAGTTCTAGAAAATCCAGACAACAGCCAAAGCTGCCGCCTATCGAAGTGGCCAAAATCCCAGCTATATGAAGTTATCGACCTCCCCCATGCTCGGAGGATTTCCTAGTTCCGCACGGGTACTAGCCTCGAACGCGTCCATGAGGCCCCATACTTGACGGCGCTCGTTTGACGTTAGGCTAGCGCTGATTGCGGGGTAAAAGACTTTGTCTTCCCGAGAGGTGTGGTGGTCGAAAAGGTGCTTGAAGGTGAACCCGCGCTCGATAAGGAGAAGAGCATCTGGACGCGTCAGCTCCTCTAATTGCTCCAAGCTTTTAAGCTCGACGAAGTAGGTCGCTATAAGCTTCTTGAGTTTTGTGTGCTCTAGCTTGAAGAACTCGGGATTGCCCCCCTCGATGGATTCTTCGAGCTGTTCGAACAGCGGCATGAGGACCGCCTCCTCGATGGCCGAGTGGACCTCGAGTTCGTAGCTCAGTCCCTCTAGGCCCATTCTGGCTTCCGCTAGGTCGAGCGCCATGAGACCACATTGATAGCGTTCCAGTAGCGCTTCAAGTCGTTGATGCTCACCTTGAAAGTGCTCGAGGCCTGGAACGTCGTCTACCTTGCTTTGATCTTTGTTCATGTCCATGGGGAGGCAATGCCTCAACTTCGAGAGGGGATCTCAACAGCATAGCAACAGGCCGTGTGCAGATTATGCGCCCAACTCTTGGACTTAGTGATCGTCCAGCTTTTTGCCGCACCGAACTCGCCGCTGGGAGCGCTCAGTGGTCGCAAAGCACCTCTAGCCGAGCTCCACGCATCTCTCGGAGCTCCAAGGCCTTTGCCCACCGCGGCGTCCTAGGGACCTCCGGGGCCTCTTCTCACCCCAAGCGGTCGACATCTCGTGAGCGGGGTCCCACTCTGGCTGAAAGCAGCGGCCCTCCTAGCGAAAGTTGCCGCGGCGAGTGCCTGGAGAGCTCCCCCTGAAAACCTTAGAGCACCGAGCTTGGGGCCTCCGGCATCTCCGCGAGGAGCCTTGGGGCGGTCCCTCTGGCCTAAACGGCGGGGGCCCTAAGCGACGCCCGTTGGGCTCTCCCCTCTCTCCAAAGGGCCGCTCTTGCGCTGGGAATGTACTCGTTTGTGCAGGCGGACTGCCGAGGTTCTCCGCCCAGCGCCGATACGGAGGATCGGGCTTCCAGCCCAAGAGACCCCGCTAGGACGGCCTAAATTAGGCCTACTCCGGATCGAATTCGACTGCGAAACCAGTGTTGTCCATGCTCATGCGCTGCACTCGAACCAGTCGCCCTTTGCGGGTTGTGCGTACGCCGCCCTCTTTCATATCAACGGAAACACGCAAGTCGCCTTCAGTAAAAAACAGAACGCCTATCCCGGAGACGTTTTCGGTGACTCCATCTAGGCTGGCTGTTTCGATGGTTAGGTGAAGCTCTTCGTTCGAATCTTCGCGAACTTGCGCGCGACGTTCGCCCACCGAGAGGTCCGAGGGGGCCGAGCTAGGGAGATTTTTCGGATTCATACCAATAGGTCGGGGAGAGTTGGGGTTGCTGGACTACAGGGGGAATCGTCCGCTAACATCCTCGGCAGCACTTGGCTTGTACTTGAGCCCAACCCGTTCTAGAGTTCGGAGTTTCCCCCTACAGGGCCGACTCCCGCCTGTGGTCTCCCTCTGCTGAGCTCAGGGGTACCACGTCATGCTTACAAAGACGACCCCCCCCTTGGGGGTCATCTCCGCTTGAACGGGGATCGTGATGACCTGCCCCCCCCCGAAATCCACCGTTGAGGTCAGGTCGACCTCCAGCGGGTTGAGCAGGTGCTCCCAGCTCACTCCAAAGTCCGCCACGAGGTGATCGGAGATCTGGTAGCTCATACCTCCCGTCGCCGATAAAAAATAGTAGGCGTCGGCTTTCGATTCAAACGGCTGCGTTGTTGTCAGGAATTGAAGCTCGGCATCGACTTTCACTCCCGGGGCCAGAAAAAATCCGAGCTCGCCAAACATCCTCCACCGATCGGACAGAAAACTCGGGCCGTCCAGGTAGCGTCTTAGAGCGAGGTAAAACTGCATGGAGTCGACGGTCTCGACGATGAAATTGATGTCGGGGTCGGGCACCGGAGACAGTCCCTCAATGTCGTATTGCCGATAGCCGATCCCCGCCTCGATCGTTGTATTTTCACACAGGAAACTTCGAGCAGCCAGTGCGATTTCGTACTTGCCTATGACGTTGCCTTTGTCCGACTCGAAAAAGTTGTTGTCGGGCCCGCCCAGGGGATCGGGAACAGGCCCGATCTCAAAGTCACCTTCGAGTACGTGGCGATTCGCTAGGGGCTGCTTCCAGACTAGGCCCGTCCTGCCTTTCTCCAGGAAGGAGTACGCCGGTTGATGCAACTCAGGCATGCGACAGGAAGCCGCCATTACATAGACGGGTAGCGCAACAAGAAGACGATTTAAAGTCAAAGATAGATAGAGGGCTGCTTGCCGGAGAAGGTGGTCCGAACCTACACGGTAGGCTGGATCCGCCATTTTCCGCACTACTTTTTTGGTGTTCCCCCTCCTGGAAGGGCCTCGGGGGTGGCACCTAGACGTTCTGCACGTTGCAGCCATCTTCAGGACTTGCGCGGTTTCCGGAATCCTTTAGGGTGAACCGGCGTTCGTGGTTCGTTGCCCCCCCCCCTCTACGTAAAACTCATGTACTCCAGTCTCTCCTCCTTCCTCCTTGTGACCTCACTTTTCGCCGGATCTGCGGTCTCCCAAACTGCCGACCTCTCCTGGAGTAACGGCGTACTTGGCAGCTCGATCACCTACAACATGAGCGGCCCTCCAGGCGAGCTCTACTACCTGCTCCCCTCATTCACTGTGGGCCCGACCCCCCTCGCGTTCTTCGACCCACTCGACGCGCGCCTGCTAGATGTCGGCATTGATCTCCTTAGCTTTGCACAGCTCGGGTTCCTCGTGCCGACCGCCTCGGTCACTCTTCCGCTCCCCGCGATCCCATCATTGAGTGGTGTCGAGCTTCGCGCGCAGTTCCTAACGATTGACCCGACGTTTTCAACACCGACGATCGCCAACAAGATCAGCAACACAACTGGCTTTGTACTTGGCATGAGCGGTGATGTTGTGGGCACTATTGGCGAGGTCGTCACTCCCCGCCAAGGGCACTCCGCGACCGGCTTGAGCGACGGGCGAGTCCTTGTTGTGGGAGGTGACGAGGCGCATCTCGTCGGTGCTCTAACCACGACGCAATCGTACGAGTTCTTTGAGCCGCAAAGCCAAATGTTTGAGAGCGGGGGCACGATGACGCAGCCACGCAGTACACACACGGCGACGCGCCTCAACAATGGCCGAGTTCTCATCGTTGGCGGCTACCCCACTTTTGGTCCCGGCGTCGCCTCCGCCACGGCGGAGATCATCGACCCCGTTACGGGAAGCTCAACCGCTATTAGCTCTCCGTCCATCGGCCGGACTTTGCACACAGCCACCCTCTTGGCAGACGGTCGAGTTCTTGTCGTTGGAGGAGGAGCAAAGTTCGACCTGAACGACATATTCGGCTCGCTCGCGACGGTTGTGAGCAGCACCGAAATCTATGATCCCGTCTTGGATACATGGACAGCTGGTCCCAACCTACCCAAACCCCTCTTCGCACATCAGGCGAGCCTGCTTGGCGACGGTCGAGTGCTTATCACTTCGGGCGTCGAGATCGGATCCCTTTTCGGCATCCCCGTCCCCGCCTTTACGTCTTCGTGCCACCGCTTCAACCCCGCCACCGGACTGTTCGACAATACGGCTTCGCTGCCGGCCGCGAGGGCCTATCACGGCCAAATCGCACTTCCCTCGGGAGGAGCCATGGTGATGGGCGGCGCGACCGGAAACTTCACCACGCTTGTATTTTCAACGCATGCTGAAGTCTACTCCTACAACCAAGTCTCGAACTCCTGGACTTCGACGGGAAGTCTCAACGTCCCCCGCGCATATCCCAACTTGGTGGATACGGGAGCTGGCATCGCGGTCGTCGCTGGGCTAACGAGTATCGACGTAACAACCGGGAGCGGGACACCAGCCACACAAGTTGAGACCTCGGACTACGCGGGTATTACCTGGACGGCAAGTGGCGTGCAGACCCTCGCTCGCGAGACCCCACGAGCGGTCTTGATCGATGGCGGAAAGCGCATCCTAATCGTTGGCACCGGTGACAACGGCGCGCCGGCAGTTGACAAAACGGCCGAGATCTTTATTCCGTAGTTGGCACCCGCCGCCATACAGAAACGATTGGGCCACGCGGTCCAGGTTTACTACCACCGAAAATAGACTCGGCTTTCGAAGAGGCCCAAACACGCTCCATTCCAGGAATGGAGTCGTTTTGGTTCTCGAGCGCCAACCTCCATAACATGGTCTCTTCTACGGCTTTTGAGAATCCTTTGCGCCCGTTGGACTTCTGAAACCAACGGGCGCGCTCTTGTGCGCTGAAACCCGCGACTCTCGACAGTGAGGCAATGTCACTGGCCTGCCGAGCGGTGACGACAACGTAGTCAAGCTCGCGTTCAAGGAGCTCTTCTACAAACAATTCTTCGTCCTCTCCTAGTAGTAGGCGCCCGGAGTCCGCGAAGTGTTCGGGGCCGACAAAGCTCCCGAAGTTGGTCGCTAGGATAGGGCGGCGCGCGTGGTATTCGATCAGGTGCCCCACATGCCATGCCGACAGCACGCCGTACTCCTTTGGTAAGTCGGGATCTTGCCAATCGCCACCTGCGGGAGTGGCCTCACGCATCCAGCGCAGACCGGCCAACACCTCTGTACGCCAAGCGCGGGTTTCGTCCATTCCGGAGTAGCTCATCTGACCGCGGATTTGCATTGCCGAGCCGCCCAGAATAAAGAGCAGGAGTGCCCCACCAATCACCCGCGCTCTGTTTACCGAACTCGTCGTCGCCAAGCTAGCCAGCACACCTGCACTGACTGCCATGGGAACAGCGAGCGAGTTTCCAAAGCGGCGCTGCGAGATCGTCATCACGCCAAAAACAATCAGGTTGAGAAGCAAGTAAAAAGCCGCGGGTCCACTGAGCCAGCTCGCCTTCGTTTGGAGGCCTCGAAAGATCGACCAGCCGAGTGCGACAAGGAAGAGAGGGATAAGCAGGCCGGTCCAGCCCATATCTTGAATCACGCCGCGAAGCAGAGCTCCCTGGCCAACCTCCACTAAGGGGCGGCTCTCGTCTACGACATCCATAAACAGATTGTTTCGGCTTGCCCACGAAGCACCCTCGCGCACACCGCTCCAAAATCCAGGCAGGGCAAATACGGCGAGCAGGGCAGCAACCGCTGAGATTCCGGCGCGCATAGAGCGCGCTAGAAGCCGCTCCTTACGAAAGATCCCGGCCATCAGGGCGGGAGCTTCGAAAGCAAACGCCGCTGCGAGCAGGGCAATCGGCACGCCCGTCGTCAAGTTGATAAGCGAGCCCGGCTGCGTCTCATTCCAAGCGCTCCCCAGGGACGGCAAAAAGGTAACCCCTGCCGCGCTAAGGAAGTAGAGCGTCCCCGCCCGCGAAGCGGAGCGACTGCGCTTCTCATCAGCCGACAAGCTCGCCAAAAACAGGGTAACCCCCGCTAGCCCAATAAAGACTGCCGAAGCGAGCCAAGTCAGTAGCGCGAGACCCGCAAGTATTCCAGCGAGCAAGCCGCCCCATGTAGCGTCAACCGCGCGATTCGCTGGGTCGGTCTTCACCGGGTGGGGCTCCTCCCGCTCACCGAGGACCCAATGCAAGCGTA
>FLOH01001419.1_pt1 | contig 37548 bp, 25 predicted proteins | sample 756751 | NCBI WGS metagenome assembly FLOH01 (sample SAMEA4026879, study PRJEB14308) | marine metagenome | biome: coastal water; material: water | depth 74 m
TACGCTTGCATAATTTCGCCAGGGCAATTAATGACAAGACCAGGGCCATTTATTGTGAAACCATTGGCAATCCAGGCTTGGAGATGACAGACCTGGAGGCCCTGAGTAAAATTGCCAGAGAGCATCACCTGCCCCTCATTGTTGATTCCACCTTCACGCCCCCCTGTCTGCTGCGTCCCTTGGAACATGGTGCTGATATCGTGATCCATTCACTCACCAAATGGATGGGCGGCCATGGTGTGGCCATTGGCGGGATTGTCGTTGATAGCGGCCGCTTTGACTGGACTGATCCGAAATTCACACTGTACAATGAACCGGATCCCAGCTATCACGGCCTGCGCTACGCCCACGACCTGGGTGAACTCAACCCGGTAGCCTTTGCCCTACGCATGCGCCTGGTTCCTCTGCGTAACCTGGGGGCCTGCATCTCCCCGGATAATTGCTGGTGTTTTCTCCAGGGGATCGAAACCCTGGCTCTGCGGATGGAACGGCATTGCGCCAATGCCATGGCTGCGGCCGAATATCTCGCGCAGCACGAGAAGGTCGAATGGGTGAACTATCCAGGGCTTGATAGCAATAGTCTGGCCCGGAAATATCTTAAAAATGGCTTTGGCGGTATGGTGGCCTTTGGCCTGAAGGGCGGACGTCCCGCTGGTCAGAAATTTATTGAAGGGCTCAAACTCTTCTCCCACCTGGCCAATGTGGGAGATGCCAAGTCTCTGGCCATCCATCCAGCTACGACCACCCATTCTCAGATGAGTGAGGAGCAGCTTCAAGCGAGTGGTCTGTCAGCGTCCATGGTTCGTCTGTCCATTGGTATTGAAAATATCCATGATATCCTGGCTGATCTTGAGCAAGCCCTGGCGGTCTCGTCATAAATGGTGGTGACCGTGCAGGAGAATGGTAGGAAATATTTCACCTTTGGTGAAGATGGCCAAGGCCTGGAGCTTGATAACGGCAGCCGGTTAGCCCCGGTGACCCTGGCCTATGAAACCCATGGCCGCCTGAATGCTGATAAGGACAATGCTATTCTCATTCTCCATGCCCTTTCAGGAGACGCTCATGTGGCCTCTCATCTGGGCCAGGATGAAGAAGCCCAGGGCGCAGGGTGGTGGGAGAGCATGGTTGGGCCTGGTAAGGCCATTGACACCGAGCGCTATTTTGTGATTTGTTCCAATATTCTTGGCAGTTGCATGGGGTCCACTGGGCCATCGTCTGAAAATCCCAGCACCAAGGTTCCCTACGGACTCGATTTCCCCATGGTGACCATTGCGGATATGGTTCGGGCCCAGAAAAGGCTCATTGATCACCTGCAGATCACTCAACTCCTTGCCGTCATTGGTGGATCAGTGGGAGGCATGCAGGCCCTGCAATGGTGCGTCAGTTATCCGGAAATGGTTCGTTCGGCCATCCCCTTGGCGACCACCATGCGCCATTCCGCCCTGTCCATCGCCTTCAACGAAATAGCCCGCCAGGCCATCATGGCAGATCCTAAATGGATGAAGGGAAAGTATGGTGACAGCCCGCCCGAATTGGGATTGTCCGTGGCCCGGATGATTGGCCATGTCACCTATCTCTCCGACGAGGCCATGCGCCGGAAGTTTGGCCGACGGCTCCAGGACGGCAGCGATTTTTCTTTTAATTTTGAAAGCAATTTCCAGGTGGAGAGCTATCTGCACCACCAGGGATCCAAGTTTGTCCGTCGTTTTGATGCAAATTCTGTACTGTATATTACCAAGGCCGCCGATTATTTTGATCTGACCGGTAACAAAGAGGGGGCGATTCTCGGTCTGGCCGGAGTTGCCGTTCGTTTTTTGGTCATTTCGTTTTCCTCTGATTGGTTATATCCCACCTATCAGTCAAAAGAGTTGGTTCGAGCCCTCAAGCGAGAAGGTCTGGATGTCAGCTTCTGTGAGATTCAGGCGGATTGTGGCCATGACGCCTTTTTGATTAAAAATGAGCGGATGGAGGAGATGGTGAGCGGCTTTTTAAGTGGAGTGATGGGCCATGACTAAATCTCCCATGCGCTTTGATTTACAGGTCATCTCGTCGTGGATAGAGCCCGGGAGCAGGGTGCTTGATCTGGGCTGTGGCCAGGGGGATCTCCTGTATTCTCTGCAGACCCAGAAGGGTGTGCAGGGGATTGGCATAGAATCTGATGAAAAAAAGGCCGCCTATTGTATCAGCCAGGGGCTTTCGGTGCTGCAGGAAAATTTTAATGAAGAGGCCCTTGATTACCCTGCCAATCATTTTGATTATGTCGTGCTCAGCCAGACATTGCAGCAGGTCTACAAGCCGGAAGAGTTGATTCCAGCCCTCCTCAGCATCGGCAGTAAGGTCATTGTGAGTTTTCCTAATTTCAGCCATTGGAAGATTCGAGCACAGCTTTTTTTTACGGGACGGGCTCCAAAAAGCGATCATCTTCCCTATGAATGGTATAATAGCCCCAATATCCGGGTCGTTACCATGAAGGATTTTCGTCAATTTATCTCAACCATCAATGGAAAAATCGTCAAAGAGGTGGCAATCAAGAGCCATCATCATGAAGAAAAGGGCAATGTTGTCCGTTTTTTCACTGATTGGCGGGCCACGTATGGAATTTTCCTTATCACGGCTGGGGTGAACAAGTAAGATGGGTTGTGAGGCAGATATGCTTCGACAGGAGATGACTTCTCTTGACTGTTGGGAAAAATTGTGTAATTCAGGATGGTTGTGTTGAAGGATCGTAACATCTCCAAACGTGGTGGCAAATAGTTATTTTTGACTTTCTGGATTCCGGCTAACAACATGCCGGAATGAACTGTGCTTAAAGTCAAGATTTTTATAAATCTGTTTTGAAATATCATAGACAGATTTAATGAGCCCTTTTTTTGTTTCGCTTAAGGATCATGACCAATCAGGGGAAGTACGACGCCTATCCACTTGATGTATCGACTCGTCCCGTGTCCTCTTGGTCAATGCGCCCTTGGCGCTGATCTTGGCCAATGAAAACGCCACAACGTGCTATCATGCTGGTTTTTTGTGAGTATGTCCCATTCCCTTGTGTTGAGGGCGCCTTGTTTGGTACAGTAAAAAAGTAAGAGCTGTTTTTACTGAGGGGTGACGAGGTCATTGGTGACAGAGACCGGGAGGGTCTGGCGAACATAATGAATAACGGCAGTTACCAGAAAATCCTGCAAAGCTACTCCGGTCAGGGGGCAATACCGGCAAACTGGTATCAGCAGCTGACCCGGTATCAGCAGCTCTATTCCTTTGAGGACGGACAATGATGGCCCTGCCCAACATTCTCTCCCGTAGTCTTCGAGCCAGAATCATCGTCACCCTAGTCGTTATTGTGGCCTTTGTCCTCACCCTGTTTGAGCTCTATGGATATAGGGTTGAGCAGAAATCTGCCATTCTTGAGCTGGAAGCATTTGCCCAGCGGAAGATCGATCGTCTGGCCGGAAACCTCAGTTCCCCCCTGTGGGAGCTTGATGACCTATGGGTGGACCAGATCATTGATTCGGAGATGACAGATGAGAACGTCTATGCGCTTCTTGTATGTGGTGAGGAGATGTTCCATAGGGGCAAGGTCAGAGACGAGCAGTGGCAGGCGGTGGATACGCCTGATGAAGTCTTTGGTGGTGATTTGATCAGTCTGACCCGGGATGTTGTGTATGGCCCTGAAAAAATAGGCATTGTCACCATCCATCTGAGCAAGAAGTTCATGGAAGAGCGGCTCAGGCAGAAGGTGACGTACGGAGTTGTGACCCAGCTCTGCCTCAGTGGTTTTCTGGTTATCTTTCTCCTGTTCTTTCTGAACCGGTTCATTCTCCAACCCCTGCAGGCTGTTCTGGCAACCGCAAAGGCTGTTGGTGAGGGTGATTACAGCCGCGACATTACAATCAGCCAAAACGATGAGATCGGCATGCTGGCCCGTGAGGTCAATCTCATGAAGACGAAGATCGCTTCCCGGGAACAGGAACGCCGGGAAGCGGCTGAGCAGCTACAGTTTTTCAGGACTTTTGTTGATCAGGCCCAGGATGCCATCTTTATTGTTGCCGCAGATACAGGGCGCTTTGTGGAGGTCAATGAGCAGGCCAGCGTTTCCCTGGGCTATAGCCGGGAGGAACTGCTGGCCATGAAGGTCACTGATATCCAGGTTGCCCTGCCGGATGCCAAACATTTTGACCTCCTGGTTGAAAAAATAAAAAAACAGGGTGGGATGCTGATTGACGGAGAGCACAGACGCCAAGATGGATCTCGTGTGCCGGTTGAGGTCAGTGCCAAACATGTGGTCATTGGGGGCAGGGAGTATATCATTGCCTCTGCCCGGGATGTAAGCGATAAGCTGCTGGCCAGGAAGCATGTCACGGATCTGGCTCAAATTGTTGAGGATTCATTGAACGAGGTCTATATTTTTGATACTCAGACCTTTCACTTCATGGTGGCCAATCGCGGGGGCCGGGAGAATCTGGGGTACACCATGGAGGAGTTGCATGGTCTGACCCCGATGGATATCAAGCCTGAGCACACGCAAGAGTCTTTTCAGGCCCTTGTCCAGCCCCTGTTGTCGGGGACACAGGACAAGCTCGAGTTCAATACTGTGCATCAGAGAAAAGATGGCTCCACTTATCCTGTTGAAATTCATCTCCAGCTTTCTTCCTATCTTGGCCGCGCAGTTTTTGTGGCAATCATCCTCGATATTAGCGAACGAAAGCGCACGGAAGATGAACTGCGGATTTACCAGGAAGAGCTGGAGAGTATTGTCCAGGAGCGAACCACTGAACTGGAGAAGAAGAATCAGGATCTTGAAAGGATGAACAGGCTCTTTGTCGACCGGGAGTTGCGGATCAAGGAGTTGCGGGAGCAGGTGGCGAAGTTAAAGGCACGGCAGAAGCTGAGCTAAAAGAGGTGAAATTGTGATGACACCTCTTCTGAAAAGAGAAGAAGACAGATGAGCGCATTGAATATCCACCAGACATATCAGAAAATTTCTACCCGCCGCATGGCTCTCTTGGTCTTGATTGCCTGGGTTTTTCTGATTGCAGGTTCGCTGGGTTTGAATATGCGACAGGTGCACAAGACCATTTATATCCTTGCCGAGCAGGAGGCTGAAACTCATTTCAATAAAGATGCCGTGTATAGGCGCTGGGCCGCTCTGCAGGGTGGTTTGTATGTGCTGGTCTCCGATTTCACGCCGCCCAACCCACACCTGGCGCACATCAAAGAGCGGGATGTGACGACCCTGAGCGGCCGCAAACTCACCCTGGTCAACCCCGCCTACATGACCCGTCAGGTCCATGATCTGAGTGCCGAGCAGTATGGTGTCCGGGGGCATCTGACGAGCCTGAAGCCAGTGCGCCCAGAGACTGCGCCCGATGAGTGGGAAGTAAAGGCCTTGCAGCAGTTTGAGGATGGTGAGTCAGCGGTCAGGTCCCTGGCAATAATCGATGGCGAGCCTTTCCTGCGTTTTATGCGCTCCTTTATCACCGACCCCCCTTGTCTCAAATGTCATGCGTATCAGGGATATGTGGCGGGGGATGTGCGCGGTGGGATTGGCGTCGCCATTCCCATGGCCCCTTATTATGCATTACGGGCCAATCAGTATAAAAATCTCCTGCTCTGGCATCTGCTCCTCTTTGTGGCGGGTGTGGCAGGGATAGTCCTGGGCTCCCGTTTTTTGCACGAGAGGGAGGTGCAAAACCGGGCCGCCTGGCGAGTGGTTGATCTTGATCGTGAGCGCATTGCCTCTTTGCTGAAGATCTCCCAGGAGAGGTGGGCGACAGAGGAGGAGCTGATACGATTCGCCCTGGAAGAGTATGTCCGCCTCACCAGAAGCCCGGTTGGTTATTTCCATTTTTATGACGAGGCCACGGAGACGATACAGCTGTTTGCCTGGTGCAAAGATGTCATGACCTGCTGTCAGGTACCCGCGCTTGATCAGGCCTACCCCTTGGCAAAGGCTGGGGTCTGGGCCGACAGTCTACGCAGCAGAAGGCCAGCCATCCAAAACGATTATCAAAACATGGCGCATAAAACAGGATGTCCGGACGGACATTTGCCCATGATCCGACATCTCAGTGTCCCGGTTATGGATGGCGATCGTATTGTCGCCATTGCCGGGGTCGGTAATAAAGAGACTTTGTATGAGAGCAGCGACGTGACCCAGCTGACCCTTTATGGCAACACCATGTGGGAGATTGTCAAAAACCTTCGCGCGGTCATTGAGATAGAAAAAAAAGAGCAGGGGCTGCGACTTTTTCGCATCCTGGTGGACCACTCTTCTGATGCAATTTTTATTGTTTCGCCGGAGGAGGGGATTGTTATAGATGTGAATGAACGGGCCTGTGAAGTCCTTGGCTATGGCCGGGATGAGCTGGTGGGCCTTGGGGTGGCAGATATTGATGTTGGCCAGCCCGAAGGATTTCGTTGGGATCTGCATGTGGAAAAACTTCGCCAGGGGCCGGGGATGTTGATGGAGAGCCGTCACAGACGCAAAGATGGCACCAGCTTTCCGGTGGAGGTCACCATTAAAGTCGTGGCGCTGACGGGTCAGGAGTTTATGATTGGTGCTGCCCGTGATATTTCCGAAAGAAAGAGAGCGGAGGAAGCGTTGCAGGCGCAGCAGGACAATCTGGAGCACCTTGTGAAAGAGCGTACCGAAAACCTTGCCGGCAAGACCGAGGAGTTGGAGAAGTCGCGTGCGGCCCTGCAGTTCCTCCTTGAGGATGTGAGTGAGGGCAAGACGGCCTTGGAGGAGAAGGTCGCCGAGATTGAACGGATGAACAGGGTCTTTGTCGATCGCGAACTGCGTATGGTGGAATTAAAGCAGCAGATCAAGGGTCTGGAAGACAAATTGAGAGACCGGGGAGGGCGGGCATGATCGAGCTGCTGCGCAACTCGCTGGGCCTCATGGTAGGGGTGACAGTCCTGCCCGTCTGGGCAGTGTGGTTTGTCACGAACCGGGTCTTGCAGAAACGCATCAGCAGAAAGACGGCAGAATTGCAAGAGGAACTGCTGGGTCGTCAACAGGTTGAGGAAGAGTTGCGGGCAAGCAAAGGGCGTTGCAAGGCGATTTTCAACGTTGCCACCGACGCTTTGTTTCTCCATGATCTGGAGACGGGGGCAATCCTTGATGTGAACCAGAAGGTCTGCGACATGTTTGGGCTCTCCCGGGAAGAGGCGCTCCATTCTGACCTTGGTGACCTGAGTTCCGGTGTCCCTCCCTATACCCAGGAAGAAGCCGCAGGCTGGCTGCGTAAAGCCGCGGCCGGTGAGCCGCAGCTCTTTGAATGGCAGGCCAGGGACAGGAGTGGTCGGCTGTTCTGGATAGAGGTGGATATGCACCGAGCTGTCATTGGTCTTCAGGAGCAGCTCATCGTCTCGGCGCGCGATATCAGTGCGCGTAAAAAGGATGAGAAGATACTGCAACAGTCTTTGCAGCGGCTGGAGGAGTTGCAGGTAATCATTGGCAAGAGCCCCGCCATCGTTTTTCTCTGGCAAGCTGCAGATGGTTGGCCGGTTGAATACGTCTCCGAAAACGTCGCGCAATTGGGCTACACCGCCGAAGAGTTCATGGATGGGTCTGTTTCGTATGCCGACCTGATCCATGGGGATGATCTTGAGCGGGTGGGCGCTGAAGTCGTGGAGTTTTCCGCATCGGGCGTGGCCGAATTCCGGCAGGAGTACCGTCTGGTCACCAGGTCTGGAGAGATTATCTGGACGGATGATGTCACCTGGATTCGGCGTGATGAGACGGGGCAGATAACCCATTACCAGGGTATAGTCCTGGATATCAGCGCGCGTAAAAAGGCCGAAGAGGAAATCAAGAGGGGGAGCGAAGATCTACGCGTCATCAATGGTATGATCAAGTCCTGCGCCAGCACCCTGGATCTGGAACAACTACTCGAACAGATTATGGCCGAGGCCCTTGCCATCAGTGGTTTGGAAGGCGGTGCCATCTGTTTGCTAACCCCGGAAAGCACACTGGAAATTGCTGTCCATCAGGCAGGGTCTGATGTCCCCATTGAGGCCATGACCACCAAGGCGGTCAAGGTTGGTGCTTGCCTGTGCGGAGAGTGCGCCAGAGACCATCAACCTCTTATTCTGGCCGATCGGGAAGCAGTATTGAAATACGCGATCATAGATGAGATCCGTGTTGCAGATATTCAATTTCACGCCTCCTTTCCCCTGATTACCGGGGAACGCTGTCTGGGGGTTTTGTGCGTCCATACCCGGCAGGATACCCAGCCAGGCGAGAACAGCCTCCAGCTGCTCGAAACAGTCGCGCCTCAGATCGCCATGGCCATTGATAACGCCCAACTGTATACGGCCAGTCTGCAGCAGGCCAGTATCTTCGAAGACAAGGCGCAGGGGCGTACAGATGAACTGAATGAGGCGCGACTTGCCCTGCTGAACCTGGTTGAAGACCTGAACAGTGCCAACAGTAAACTCAAGGAGCTCGATCAGCTCAAATCCATGTTCATCGCCTCCATGAGCCATGAACTGCGCACCCCGCTCAACTCGATCATTGGCTTTTCTTCACTGATCCTGGGAGACATGACCGGCCCTATCAATGAGGAGCAGCGCGATATGCTCAGTCGGGTCTCAAAATCTGGCAAGCATCTTCTGTCGTTGATCACTGATGTCATTGATATCGCAAAGATTGAGTCCGGCAAGATTGCGTCATATCCGGAGGAGTTTCTCCTGGCCGATGTGATCCGTGAGGCGGTTGGCCAGGTGGAGATGCAGGCCACAGATAAAGGGCTTGTTCTTGAGCAGCGGCTGCCGTTGGAACCCATTCGCATGTGCACCGACCGGCGGCGCTTGTTGCAATGCCTGATCAACTATTTGAGTAATGGGGTGAAGTTCTCGCTGCAGGGGCGGGTGACCATTGAAGTGGTCATGTGTGCAGGAGAAGGTGCAGCGGTAAAGACGGGAGAGGCGGAGGCACCCCGGTCACGAAACATGGTGGAGATCAGTGTCACGGATACCGGTATTGGTATCAGCCAAGAGGACGTGGGGCGGTTGTTCGGTTCATTTGTTCGCCTTGACACACCACTCAAGACCACCATTCCAGGAACCGGCCTGGGGCTTTATCTGACCAGGAAGCTGGCCCGGGAAGTTCTGGGCGGTGAGGTCGGCGTCGAGAGTGAGGCCGGAGTCGGCAGCAGATTCTGGATCAGGCTCCCGCTTGAGTGGAAGGGTACCAAATAAGCGACACGGCTGAACCAGATTCACATGTTTATGTATTGATGAACTCGTAAAAAGTACCGGGATGGCGTCGCAAGAATTTCGATTAAAAAGGAGGGGAAATGGCAAGAGTTCTCGTTATAGAAGATACGCCGGATAATATGGCACTCATCACCTTTATTCTGCACAGATCCGGCTATGAAACCATGGAGGCGGAGACTGGGCAGCAGGGTATTGATATGGCCCTGGCCGAGCGACCAGATTTTATCATCCTGGATATCCAGTTGCCTGACATGGATGGCACTGAGGTCCTGAAGATCATCCGCGCCTCAGAGACAAATGGCTCCATCCCGATCATTGCCATGACTTCCTATGCCATGAGCGGCGACCGTGACCGATTGCTGGCCGCAGGCTGTACCGGCTATTTTGAAAAGCCCATCGATCCCATGACGGTGATGGACGATATCAGGAAGATCTTGGACGGGAAATGATGCCATGGTCCTGGTCGCGCTGACAGAAGAGACACTTGGAAAATTCATACTGGACGAGTCCGGTTTGTGATTTGTGACGAGATGGAGTTGCTGCAGGAGAAAAGAAAAAAAGTGGCTGGGGAATAGGGATTCGAACCCCAAAAGGCAGAGTCAGAGTCTGCTGTGTTACCGTTACACCATTCCCCAGCGCAGGTTGGAATGAGTCTGCTTATTTAAAAAATTCGTGGGCTCCTGTCAAGGAAAAAGGACATCTTTGAGGCAGGTCAGGAGATTACCACCCCGGCGTAGCCCACCACCTGTTCGGTGTCACCGCTGACCTCGCCTGAATCGGTATAGCGAACTAGTTCGGCCCGGCTGGCATTGAGTTCAATGGCCGCATGCAGGGCCACGGTCACCGGCATGATCCCGCACATGGAGATCCGCTGGCCAATGACGGTCTGGTAGAGGCCTTGCGGGTCTAAGGCGAGCAGGGGGGCCAGGGCTGCATGATCCTTGCGGCTGGCCGATTCCCGAGTCTCGTAATGGCTCATGTCGCTGGAGGCGACGATCAAGATTGTCTTGTTGCTGCTGCGGATGGTGCGGGCAAGGGCCTGGCCCAGCTCTCGGCAGTCGTCGTGCGAGATATGACCGATGGTTAGCGGCACGATTTGGAGCTTTGTCTGCCGGGCCTGGAGAAAGGGGACCTGGACTTCAAGGGAGTGTTCAAACTGGTGGGCCAGTTCATCGGCCGTGATCAGATCAGACTCACGCAACAGGGCCTCTGCCACTGCTCGATCAATTGGCACCTCGCCCATGGGCATGGTCCAGGTGTGGGTGGACAGGGCCACCGTTGCTCCCTGGCCATGATGTTTGGGCCCGAGGATGATCACGGTCTCCGGGATGATTACCTGGGCCATGGTCTCAGCGGCAATCGCCCCGGAGTACACATACCCGGCGTGTGGTGAGACCACAACCAGGGCCGGGCGGGGTGCGGGTGCTGGGCTTGGGCTCAGGTCGTGAATCATTGCTTCAAGCTGGATCCGGTCGCCGGGATAGAAACGGTCGGCAACGATGGGTTGTCTGTTCATACCTGTTACCTCAGTTATCTGTCTGGGGATCCCGTTCTGGTAGCTTTGGGTCGATGAACTCGGAACAAACACCGGCATGGCTACGACGCAATCTTGCTTAGTTGCGCTTAACCCGCCAGCCCGTACCCTCGGCCCCATCTTCCAGCTCCACCCCTGCCTCAAGGAGTTTGTCGCGGATGGCATCCCCTCCGGCCCAGTCTTTGTTCTCGCGGGCCAGCCTGCGCTGCTCAATCATCTCCATGATCTCTTCTTCACTGATGCTCAGTCCCTTAAGCATGGCCGCCTTTTTTGTCGCCAGATAGCCGGCCGCATCTTCCTGGAGCAGGCCCATGATCCCAGCCAGCCGCTTCAGGAGATCACGCCCATCCCATAGTAGAGCAAGGTCGTCTGGGGCCGCTTGTGTTGGTAGCTGCCGGATGACCTTATTCAGGATCTTGATCAGATCAAAAAACAAGCCCTGGGCCTGGGCCGTGTTGAAGTCGTTGTCCATGGCCTGCTGAAAGCGCTCTTCCATGGTCTCGATTTTTTTCCGGTCCTTGGCCGAGGCCAGGGGCGCATCCTCTCCCGGCTCCACTCCGTCAAGCAGGTCGATGGCGGCCACGCATTGATAGAGGCGGTCAAGGCCTGCCATGGCGTCCTGCATGGCGGTCTCGGAGAAGTCCAGCGGGTTGCGATAGTGGGTGGAAAAGATGAAAAAGCGCAGAACCTCGGGGTGGTAATGGGCCAGGATATCACGGATGGTCAGGAAGTTGCCCAGGGACTTGGACATCTTCTCGTCGCGGATGGTAACAAAACCGTGGTGGATCCAGGTGGTGACAAAGGTGGTACCGCTGGCCCCCTCACTCTGGGCCAGTTCGTTCTCGTGATGGGGGAAGATCAGGTCCTGGCCTCCGCCATGGATGTCAAAGGTCTGGCCCAGATATTTCCGGCTCATGGCCGAGCATTCAATATGCCAGCCGGGACGACCCGGGCCCCAAGGGCTCTCCCAGGTGGGTTCGCCGGGCTTGGAACCCTTCCACAGGACAAAGTCCATGGGGTGGCGCTTGCTCTCGTTCACCGAGATCCGGGCCCCGGCCTGCATATCCTCGAGCTTGCGGCCAGAGAGCTTGCCGTATTCCGGGAATTGATCCACTGCAAAGTAGACATCGCCCTCGGACGGGTAGGCCAGCCCTTTGTCGATCAGTTCAGCGATCAGCTCAACCATCTCCGGGATGTGCTCGGTGGCCCGGGGCTCGAGCGTTGGTCGCTCTGCCCCGAGACGATCCATGTCCACATAAAATTCATCGATGAAGCGCTGGGCCAGCTCTTCGGTGGTGGTGCCCTGTTCGGCTGCCCGATTGATGATTTTATCATCGATGTCGGTGAAATTACGAATATAGGTGACCTTGTACCCTCGGTAGCGCAGGTAGCGGACGATCATGTCAAAGGCCAGGGTCGAGCGGGCATGGCCGATGTGGCAGTAATCGTAGGAGGTGATTCCGCAGACATAGAGCCTGATGTGGCCAGTCTCCAAGGGGTCGAGGATTTCTTTGGTCCGGGTCTGGGTGTTGTATGTCTTGATCGGCATGATCCGTTGTCTCTTGGCTGTAAAACAGGCGACTGAGCTATCCGACTATTGATTATTGGATAGGGGAAAGTCCTTTGCTTTTTGGGATAAATTTAGGCATAGTCAGTGGAGTGTGTCGTGGGCGAATGCGTCAGCGGGCAGAATTTCTCTACCCCTTGGATCATTACCTTGAATTATTTTATCACTTCAGCAGACGTATTGTAACATAATCTCATTATGGGTAAAAGACAACAATGATGCCAAAAAAGCAAGGATCCTGGCGGGCCCCGGACTGGCTTCGGGCCTGGTGCCACCCCCGGGTGGCAACCATGTTCTTTTTTGGTTTTTCCGCAGGCCTGCCCCTGCTCCTGATCTTCTCGACCCTGTCGGTCTGGCTGCGTGAGGCCGGGGTTGATCGCTCGGCCGTGACCTTTTTCAGCTGGGCTGCCCTGGGCTATTCCTTTAAATTTATCTGGGCTCCACTCATCGACCGGCTGCCCGTGCCCCTGCTCACGGCCTGGCTTGGTCGCCGTCGAGCCTGGCTCCTGCTCGCCCAGCTGGCCGTGATCACGGCCATGATCTGGATGGGGCTGGTCGATCCGGCGGCGGCTGATAGCCTGCTGTGGATGGCCCTGGCTGCTGTCCTGCTCGGATTCTCCTCGGCTACCCAGGATATCGTCATTGACGCCTACCGCATCGAATGCGTGGATGAATCTCTGCAGGCACTCCTGGCCTCCACCTATGTCGCGGGCTACCGGGTGGGGATGCTGGTGGCCGGGGCCGGCTCCCTGTACCTGGCGTCCTGGCTGGGGACCAGTCGTGAGGTGTACGATTATCAGGCCTGGCGCCTGACCTATCTGGCCATGGCCGGATTCATGTCCATCGGGGTGTTGACCACCCTCATGGTGGCCGAGCCAGTGGTCAATCGCGACCGGGAAGGGGCCCGCTCACTGGTCGATTCCCTGCGTTTTCTCGCCCTGTTTGTCCTGATGGCCGCAACCTTTGGCTGCGTTTTCTTCTTCAGTGCAGATCTCGCAGCTGCCCTGAAGCAGATGCTTGGCCAGGGGGCACCCGGACATCTGGTTGGTTTTGCGGTGGAGTCCTGCCGCTTTCTCCTGGCCCTGCTGAGCGCCTTTGCTGTGGCTCGCCTGGCCGTTCGCCTGGGGCTGGCCCACTCCCAGACCCTCACCGCCGCCTATATTGCCCCGGTCCATGATTTTTTTGATCGTTACGGTCTGAAATCGGCCCTGCTCCTCCTCCTGCTCATCGGTTTTTATCGGATCTCAGATATCGTCCTGGGCGTGGTCTCCAATGTCTTTTACCTGGACATGGGCTTCAGTAAAAATGTGATTGCCACGGTCACCAAGACCTTTGGCCTGGGCATGACCCTGGTCGGTGGTTTCCTGGGCGGCATGCTCACCCTCCGCTATGGAGTCAACCGGATCCTGATGCTCGGCGGTATCCTGGCTGCGGCCACCAATCTGCTCTTCATGCTCCTGGCCGCCGCCGGGCCGGATCTGACCCTGCTCACCGTGGTCATTGCCGCAGACAATCTCTGCGCGGGCCTGGCCTCCATCGCCTTTGTCGCCTTTCTCTCTTCCCTGACCAGCATCTCGTTTACCGCTGTCCAGTATGCCCTGTTCAGCTCGCTCATGACCCTGTTTCCCAAGCTGTTTGGCGGCTATTCCGGGACCATGGTCTCGGCCTGGGGCTATGAGTCCTTCTTTCTCCTCACTGCACTCATGGGCCTGCCGGTCCTGATCCTGATCCACCTGGTTCGTAAGATTGACCGGGGATGAGTTGTCCCTATTTCCGCCCTGTTTTCTAAGTCCGATCGTGCTGTTTAGGATTGTTGTTTGATAAACTCGATCAGCTGTCGGTGACCGGCCGGGAAGGCGTAGTCATCCAGGGCCTGCAGGCAGACCCAGCCGCAGTCCTGGGCAGCGCTCAAAATCGGGGTGGCCGATTCACCGACCAGGGTGCAGGCAAAGCCGTGCAGGGTTACCCGGTAGCGCGTGTAATGGTGGGTGACGGTGGTGATCTTTGCCCCGACGGTCACGGTAAGGCCCGTCTCTTCCATGAACTCGCGTGCCACGGTCTGCGCCGGTTGTTCGTCCTCCTCCCGCCCGCCACCAGGAAACTCCCACAGACCACCCCAGACATCGCTGGCCCGCCGCTGCTGGATAAAAATCCGTCCCTGATGCCAGAGGAGACCAGTGGCCATTTCAATGGGGATGATCTTGGGTCCCTTGGTCGGGATCGGGAGTAGGTTGCTCAGTCCATGCCGATGCGCCAGGCAATGCGAGGTCAGGGGGCAGTGCTTACAGCTGGGGTTTTTCGGGGTGCAGATCAGGGCCCCGATCTCCATCAGCCCCTGATTGAAGAGCCTGGCCCGACCCTGGGGGAGTATATCTGCGGCCAGGCGCCACATCTCTTTCTTGCAGGCCGGATCGGTGAGCCTCAAGTCGATGGTGAACAGGCGGGCAAAGAGGCGAGCGACATTACCGTCGACCAGGGGGGCGTCGCGGTTATAGGCGATGGAGGCGATGGCCCCGGCCGTGTATGGTCCAATGCCCGGCAGGCTGCGCAGGATTACGGGATCGTCCGGGATAACCCCCTGATGTTCCTGGAGCAAAATCCGGGCGCAGCGCTGGAGATTGCGGGCCCGACTGTAATAACCCAGCCCCTCCCAGAGCTTGAGCACCCGGCCTTCATCGGCCCGGGCCAGGCTCTCGATATCCGGAAACTCCAGGAGCCAGCGGCCAAAGTATTCGATCCCCCGTTCCATCTGGGTCTGCTGGAGCATGATCTCAGATATCCAGACCTCGTAGGGGTGATAGCCCCGACGCCAGGGGAGGTCGCGCTGGTGCGTGCGAAACCAGTCGATGATTGCGTCTTGCAGTGTTTTTTGCATTCTCTCGGGCATTATTTCGGCCATTGCTTCGGCCATTGCTTCGGGCATTTCTTTGTGCATTGTCTCTTGCCGGGTAGCGTTGGAGTGTGGGGGGAGGGGAATTGTGGATATGGATTGTTTCGGGCAATTGCACATAAAAAAACTTGAAAATTGATGACTGACTCTTTATTCTATCTCCTGATCGAACATGATGGTGTCATAAGAATTTCAATTTTCTGAAGGAGGTCGTATGAAAAGTCTGGTTGTCTATTCGTCCCAAAGTGGAAACACCAAGAAACTGGCCGAGGCCCTGTTTGCCTCACTGAGCGGCGAAAAAGAGCTGGTCTCTCTGGTGGATGCCCCGGATCCCAAAGGCTATGCCTTTATCGGGCTGGGCTTCTGGTTCAAGGCCGGGCAGCCGGATCCAGCCTCTCAGGAGTATCTGGCCAGGATTACGGACGGGCAGGATCTCTATCTCTTTGCCACCCACGGTACGGCCACGGGCTCGGATCATGCCAAGAATGGTATGAAAAAGGCCAGGGAATTGGCTGCAGGTGCTCATGTTATAGCCACCTTTAGCTGTCCGGGGGAGCTGCCGGAAAAGGTCATGGAGATGATGGTCGCCAAGGATCCGCAGCCTCCGTGGTTAAAGGATGCCCCGGCCGCCAAGGGCCATCCCGACGAGACCGACTGCAAGAACGTGGTCCGCTTGCTGCAGGAGCTTGACCTGCCCTGAGCAGGTATGTAACTATCCAGTAGCATCCCATCTGCTTCGTCATCGGCCTGCTCATATACTGTCAGTACACTTCGCAGACCTCTTTCTCGCAGCTGGAGCACTACTGAATAGTTACAGTCATTTTTTATTTTCTGGCCCCCTTGGCCTCTTCGGCCTCTGTGGTCTCTGGGAAGCGAAAGGGCTTCTTTCCGGTCTTGCGCCGGATCCAATTGAGAGACTGCTGGATGGCATGGATCTGGATCAGGCGGTCAAGGAGCTGCTGGCGGCCAGGGACATCCAGGAGGGAGAGGCCGATGACCATGGTCAACAGGCCCTGACCGGGTACAAAGAGCATTACGAACCCTCCAATCAGGAGCAGGGAGCCCAGGGTGTTGCGCAGGATTCCGACGAAAAGGAAGAGCAGCGGTTGCATCTGGTGCCGCTGTTCGACCCGGTAGGTATGGACCAGGAAGTAGTTGCTCCTGGCCCTGGCCACCAGCCAGGGGATGATCAGTAGGCTGATGAGAAAGGTGGCCGCAGACAGCAACCCCAACCATCCAAACAACTGGCCCAGGTCGACCGCTGCCAGGGCGTCGGTCATGGCTGCTTGACCCTTGTGACTCCTGGGCATTGGTTGGCCAGGAGCCACAGGCGCCAGTTGTCGCTCTGACGCCGCTCGATGAGTTTGAGTTGCTGTATGGGCAGGGCGGCCAGCAACTCCTCTTCCATGGACGGGATAAACCCTGAGATGAGATAGTATTTGGCCTGCCAGAAGTCAGGGTTGTTGAAGAAATCCATCAGCAGCCCCTTGTAGAGATTGGCAATGACCAAGTCGACCCGGGTGTCGGGCAGGCCGGCACGCAGATCCCGCTGCTCCACGGTGATGATTGGCTCACACCCGTTCAGTTCCAGGTTGCGGCGGGCCACCTGGCAGGCAAAAGGGTTATTGTCGATGGCCAGGACCTCACGGGCCCCAAGCCTGGCCGCGCCAATGGCCAGCAGGCCAGTGCCGCAGCCCAGATCCATGACCCGCTGGAACTGATCCGGCATGTCGCCGTACAGGTCGCACAAGACCTCCAGACAGAGACGGGTGGTGGCGTGGAATCCTGAACCAAATATGACGCTCGGGTCGAGCCGGATGGGCAGCAGCTGCTCGCTGATGGCCGCATCTTTGCTTGCCTCCGTCGTCCCTGCCTCCACTGCCTTTTCTCTTGCTGTCGCCTTTTCCGCTTCCCCAGCTTCCTCCACGTCTTCCACTTCCTGTACTTCCTTTACTTCACCCACTTCCCATAAGGGTGAGACCGCCAGCGGCCCAACCTGAAATGAGGTGATATCAAGCCCGGCCTCCCAGTCACGGTAGTCGAGCTGGGCCTCGTAGATAATCACGGCCCCGGTCCTGGCGCAGATCTCGGCGATCAGCTCCTTTTTGTCCCGATGAAAAAAGAGGATAGCGGTCTCGTCTTCAATCCAGGTGCCGATCAGGTCTGGATCTTCAATATCGCCTAGTTCTGTACGGTCAAAGTTGTAGACAAAGAGCTGGTCGTAGCGGGTGTAGGGGGGCTTGAGCATGGTTGGTGATCCGGGTTTACCCTTAGAGGGCGGTTATGCTGAAGAGGACTTGGTTGCCGGGCGGGGTACTGCTGAGCCGCCCCTGCTCAAGGCGGAGACGGCTGGAGTCGATCTGGAATTCACTGGTCAGCTGGTCATATACCAGAAAGGCCCGTTCCTTGGCAAGGTCCAGGAGCCGCTCGTCATCGATGGTCACTGGCTGCGGACTGATGGGCGCGTAGGCGGCGATGGAGGGCGATGGGGGAGCGGGACTCACGCTGTTACTGGGGCTTGCGGCCTGCAGTTCTGCGGCTGACTGTTCTTGCTGTTCTTGCTGTTCTTGCAATTCTTGCCATAGGTCCAGATGGCGCTGGTTCTCCTGTTCCACCCGCTGCTGTTCGCGGATCTCGGCCTGGCTGAGCAGGGTACTGTGATCCATCAGCGGATCGGCCAGCCCGGTGAGGATCAGGCCCAGGCCAGGCCGGGCCTGGAGCAGGGCGGCGAGCTCTTTGATCAGGGCCTGAGCTGTGGGCTGCAACTGCGCCTGCCCGGCCACCGCCTCCAGACCGTTGCTGTCTGCCAGGTGTTTGAAGGGTCCAGTCAGGAGCAGGGGGGCGACCCGGGCCTTGAGAGAGAGCCCGCGGAACAGATCAGCCCATTGTTGGGCCAGCGGCCCACCATGAGGCTTGCAGGTCAGCTCGGTGCTGAACTGCTGCTGGGCATTCTGGAGCAGGGCCAGGACCAGGTGGCCTGGCGCCTGATCTCCAGCTGCCTGCAGATTGCTGAAGTTGAGCAGGGCCCTGGGGCCGGTGCCAGTGTCAGTGCCGGTGCCGGTGGACTCCAGTTTCTGGCTCAGGTGCAGGTCAAGCTGAGCCTTACTTGCATCCAGGGCCAGCGGCTGGGCGAATTGTTCCTGGAACGGATCCAGGGCCAGCTGCTGAATGGTCAGCGTCCATTCTTCATCAATGGCGGCTGCGGTCTGGGTATCTGTGGCTCTGGCGCCTGCGGGCAGGGGAGATGTGGGCAGGGGAGATGCGGCCAGAGGGTCTCCGAACAGGGCCGCCTCACCCTGCAGTTCAAAGGCTGCCTGGCTGATTTGGCCACTGAGCTGAAAACGTGTATGACTCTCTGGGGCCAGGGCTGAAATCGAACCGGCGATCTCGGTTATCTGTGTCTGCCAGGGCGGGTTGAGACGCTGATCCTGGTAGTCGATCACCCCCTGTTGAAACTGGATCAGGTCAATGGTGTTGGTCGGCCCCGGAGCAGATTGGTCTACGAGCAGGCGTTGGAGCGTGGCCGCAGCGGCCGCAGCGACGGTTACAGGCGCGCCCGTCTCTCCAGGCTCTGAGTCGGCAGATCTCTGCTGCCAGCTTCCTCTTGGCCCTTCCAGATTCAGGCGGCCCACATGGACGCTTTGTTGCTTCAGGTCATACAGCAGATCCTGGAAGTTGGCCCGCTGCCAGCTGATGAGCGAGTCGGGTTGATGGACTTGGTCAACCAGAGTGGCCAGGTCAGGTGAATCAACCAGGCCAACGTCCACCTGGCCTGCCCCAAGTTCCACGCTGCCGCTGAACAGCGAACGTTTCCAGTTGAATTGACCGGTGGCATTGACCAGCCCGCTGCTCTCGCGGATGAGTGGTATGGGCGGCAGCCACGTCGCTAGGCTGCGTGCCGGGATCTGACTCAGCTTGAGGGCCAGGAGCTCTTTCCCTGTGCTCCCGTTCTGGGTGTGGAGCTGGATTTTCCCCTGACCGGCGATGGTGGCCCTGAGGATTTGGCTGTCCGTAGCTGCTTGCTGCTTGGTCTTGCTGTGCTGGGGGCGATAACTGATCTGCAGGTCGTCAAGTTTGAGGGGCTGTCCTGCTTCATGCCTGGGGCTCAGGTGCATCTGCCCGGCAAGTTCGAGGGACTGGAAGCTCCAGTTGGGATGTTGCCCAAGCAGGGGCGGCCATGCATCGGCCTGCAGGTTGAGCCTGGCATCGGTGATCGTGATCCTGCCCAAGTCCAGTAGCTGCTCGACCCCATTGCTGCCCGCAAGCTTGCCTGCTGCTAACTTGGTTTCTTCCAGGCCGCTGCCCTTGAGATCGATGTCCGCGATCCTGATGTCCTCGATCTTGATGATCCCTGCCCGCAGCCATTCTCTTTTGTTGGAGGTCAGCTGCAGGTTCTGCATCTGCACCTGGCCCTGGCGTAAGCTTGCCTGCAGCGGCTGGTCTGGCTCTAGGTTTAGCTGCAGGATCCCAGTCAGGGTCCCTTTGACTGGTCCTAGCTCTGTGGCCTGTTCCGAGCCTGGAGCCTGGAGAAAGGCGAAGAGCTCGGACGCTGGCATCTCCGAGATGGACAGGGGCCCGCTGAGCAGCTCCTCGCTCATGCCTCCCCGCCAGTGGAACAGACTCTGGCTGGACTCATTGCGGCCACTGAGGTTGAAATTCGGTGTTGCTGCCCCGGCTGTTGGTGCACCGTCCGTTGCTGGCCCGTCTATAATAAGTTGGAGATCTCCCCAGCTGCGTTCCGGGCCATTGATGTCACGAAGAGTCAGGCGGCCATCGTTCATTGAGAACAGGGGCTGTCTGTTGTCATCTTGTTTTGTGTCAGCCAGTTGGGCCAGCAGATTTCCTATCTGCTGGCTGATCCCGGTCCGGCTGCCGCTGATCTGGGGGGCGTTGAGCTGAAACTGTTCCAGTTGATGGCGACCTGCCTGGCGACCTGCCTGGCGACCTGACTGACGACCTGATATAGGCAGCCAGCTCCCCTTGATCACCATTTCTGGGGCCGTGAGCCGGAAATCCACAAGGTCTTGAGACCCAGAAACTCCCGCATCTCCGTTGTGCAGCTCAACCAGGCTCACCGTGGTCTGATGCTCAAACCGCAGCCTGTCGGCGTCCGTGCTCTGCGGACTGTAGATTATTTGCAGCTGCGTATCGCCTCGGCCCTCTTTGAGCTGTAGGGGCAGGGCCAGCGCCCTTGTATAGCGCGGCAGGTCAAGGTCGTTCAGGTAGCAGGCCAGGGAGATCAGCGGCTGTCCCAGTTCATTGCGGCCCACCTCACTGGCGATCCTGAGGGGGCTGCCGTTGATCCGGGCTTGGAGCACAGGCACCTCGATCTCCGGCACCACCCTGGCATCGATATCGGCCTTTGTGTTGGCATCTCCAGTGCTGCCCAGGGTCAGATCAGGCAGGGTGAAGGTGATCTGGTCAATGATGTGGGTCTGTTGATCTGCTTGTTGATCCGTTTGATGATCGGCCGGATAATCCGCCTGGTCGTTGAGGATGATGCTGCCGTTTTGCAGGGTCAGTTCTTGAATCATGAACCTAAGCCCAAGTCTTTGCAGGGGCTGCAGCCAGGAGGGCGGGGCAGTCATGGGGCGCAGCTGGAGGTCGAGTTGGCCGCTGGCCAGCCTTCGCAGGTGCAGACTGGGCTGGACCACCAGCAGCTCACTGACCTGGATCTGCCCGAAACCACGTCCAGCCTTCCCGCCGCCCCAGAAAGAAAGAGGGTCGATCCGGGTGTAAATTCGTTCCACATGCAGCGGCGGCCGCAGCCCGGACTCGGGGTGGCTCCGTTCCAAGATCAGATTGCTGGCCGCCAGTTCAAAGGTAAAGGGGTTGAAGGTCAGGCGCCCCGTGCTCATCTCCAGCTCACTGGTCTGGCGCAGCAGATCGTCAGCCCCCTTTTTCAGGAGGAAGGGGACCAGATAAAAGCCGGCAGCGCAGTAGCAGACCACCAGGAGGATCAGGAGTAGGATCCAGCGTTCGGCCCGACTCTTTTTGATGGTGTGGCGTTGCGGTCTCTTGGGGGATGTTGGTGGGCCTGGTGGCGCCTGTGAAGTGGTCGTTTGCTGAGTGCTTGTCTCGGTTTCCGGCTCAGGCTCGGTTGGCTGGGCTGGGCTGGGCGCGCCCGGCTGGATGGAGATGTTACCGAAGGGATCGGACATGATCAATCAGAGAGAGGTTGCAGAATGGCTGAATCGCATTATTGATGAGTTCATAAAAAATCGTCAATCCGCAGCCAGCGGGGATGCAGATAAAGGTTCCAGGGAGTCAGTGTTAAACTATCTTGAAATGCAGAATCTTCCTCTTTAAGGCACTGGTCCGCCGCTGTCTTTGTGAATCAGTACGACACCGTGCAAAGAATCTACCACTTATTCATCATGACTTCCACGGATTAAGTGTTTGGTCACAGTTTTGCCAATCACATGGCCATAAACAAGGCTGGTTTGAATAAAAAAGCTGTAATTACAACTTTTTCTTGGAAAAAGAGCGAGGGTGACGGTAGAATGAAATTCAAGGTCTCCCTTCATCCCGATTTTTTTTTCGAGTCAAAGGGACTTTCCGAGTCTAAGGGGCAATCGCTGGAATCCGCTGGGGGCCCAACCTGGGCGTTGAATTCAAATTTCGTGGCCAATGCTTGATTTTCTGAAAATATTGCGCTGGCAGGATGTCCTCGATATCCTGGTGGTGGGCTTCCTGATTCACAAGGGTATGACCATCATCAAGGGCACCCGGTCGGTGCAGATGCTCCTGGGGATTCTGGTCCTGACCGTGGTCTATTTCATGGCCATTGCCCTGGATCTGGCCGCCATGCAATGGTTGCTCAACACCTTTCTCAGCTCCATACTTCTCATCGTCATCATCGTCTTTCAGAGTGATATCCGCCGGGCCCTGACTCAGGTGGGGAAGTCGCCCTTTCAGATGGGCCGGGAGATGGCGGAAAAGGATATCGACGAGATCATCCGCGCCGTCTTTTACCTGTCCAAACGGCGCATCGGGGCCCTGATCGTCCTTGAGCGAGAGACCGGTCTTCGTGATTATATCGAATCGGGCATTGATCTCCAGGCCAAGCTCAGCAAGGAGTTGCTGATCTCAATCTTCATGCCGGTCTCGCCCCTGCATGATGGCGGGGTCATCCTCCGTGACGGCCAGATCGAGACCGCCGGGGCCATCCTGCCCCTGACCCAAAACCCCTATGTGAACAAGAAATACGGCACCCGGCACCGGGCGGCCATTGGCCTCTCTGAGGAGACCGATGCCGTGGTTATCGTGGTCTCTGAGGAGACCCAGACCATCTCGCTGGTCAGGCGCGGGGCCCTGACTACCATGAGCGATGAGATCACCCTGGCCAACAGTCTGCGGGCCATCTTCGAGGTCAAGGAAGGCTCTGCACTGCCCTGGCGCAAATGGATTAAAGGAATATGAACCAGAGAGACCAGTCAGTCCTGCAAGATCTCTGGCCCAAGGATTGGACCATGCGTTTTATCGCCCTGTTCCTGGCGGTGGTGGTCTGGTACTTTGTCGGCGGTGAGGACAAGGTAGACAAGAACGTGATGATCCCGGTTGAGGTCATCAATCTGCCCCGGGATCTGGTCATTGCCAATCAGTACAAGCGTACCATCGAGGTCTCGGTCAGCGGGCCGCGCAGTCAGGTCCTCAGTCTGGTGGAACTCGGCGTCCAGCGTCAGATTGATCTCTCCCACGCCACGGCTGGGACCATGGTCATCACCAATGACAATGAGTCCATCCCGGTCCCACGCGGGGTGACGGTCCTGCGGGTCCAGCCGGCAACGATCATCCTCTCCCTCGACAATCTGGTGCAGAAGTTCTTTGACATCAAGGCGATCACCCGTGGTAATCTGGCTCCGGATCATGTCCTCAAGTCTATCCGCATGGATCCGGACGTGATCTCCATCACCGGCCCCCAGGCCGTGTTGGCCCAGATTACTGCTATCAACACCAAGACCATTGATCTCAGTGGTCTGCATCAGCCCATTCAGATCCAGATCCCTTTGGATATCAGCCCGGAGATTATTGACCTGATCGGCGAGACCTCGGTCACCGCTGATCTCGATATTGCCCTCGAGACCGTGGAGAAAAAGGTGCCGCCACTGTCCGTGGAATATCTGGTCGATGGCCAGCCCCAGCGGGTCAGTCCGGCCACGGCCGCGATCACCGTGGAGTTGCCCAAGACCTTCATGCGCAGCAATCCTGATCTGCGCAAACTCTTTCAGATCACAGTGGGGACGATTCGTGAGGATGGCCAGGCCGAGTTGCAGGTGGTGCCCAGGCCCGAGCTTGGGTTTCCCTATACTGTGATCAAGATCGAGCCACCCACCGTCTTTGTGATCCAGGAGCGACCAGTCGTTCCTGATGTCCAGGATGTGACCCCGGTTCCGGATGAAGCGGCTCAGGCTGGAGATACAGCACCACCGGAGCAGGCCCCCAGCGGCAAGAAATGAGAGCAGCAGCTCAAATGAAAATCTAAACTTGCCTCTACTCTAAATGAGCGGGGTACAATAAAATCAGGAACAGATGAGACGTTTATTCGGAACAGACGGTATCCGCGGGGTGGCCAACAGCCATCCCATGACCACTGAGATCGCCATGCAGGTGGGACGGGCCATTGCCTTTATTGTCAAGAAACACGCGCGCGGCCACAGTATCGTTATTGGCAAGGACACCCGCCTCTCGGGCTATATGATCGAGAACGCCCTGGCCGCCGGCATCTGCTCCATGGGGGTCGATGTCCAACTGGTGGGCCCTCTGCCCACGCCAGGAATCGCCTTTATCACCACCTCCATGCGTGCCGATGCCGGGGTGGTGATCTCGGCCTCCCACAACCCCTTCCAGGACAACGGGATCAAGATCTTCTCAGGTGATGGCTTCAAACTTCCCGATGCCGTGGAACTCGAGATTGAGGAGCTGATCTTCTCCCAGAAGATGGCCGCCCTCCGGCCGGTGGCCGAGGCAGTGGGCAAGGCGCGCCGGATTGATGACGCCAAAGGTCGTTATATCGTCTTCCTCAAAAACGCCTTTCCCCGGCGCTATACCCTGGATGACTTCCACATCGTCCTTGACTGCGCCCACGGTGCCACCTATGGCGTGGCGCCCCATGTCTTCCGGGAGCTCGGTGCCAAGGTGACCCTGATGGGGGCCGAGCCCAACGGCACCAATATCAATGATGGCTGCGGCGCCCTGCATCCGGAGTTCATGGCCGCAAAGGTCCTGGAGGTCGGGGCCAATATTGGCCTGGCCCTCGACGGTGATGGCGACCGCCTCATTGTCTGTGACGAGCATGGGCAGGTGGTGGGAGGTGATCACATCATGGCCATCTGTGCTGCAGATATGCTCCGTCGCAACAAGTTGAAGAAGAACACCCTGGTGTCCACGGTCATGTCCAATATGGGTCTTGAGGTGGCCATGCGTGAGATGGGCGGTAAGATGGTACGCACGGCAGTGGGTGACCGGTACGTGGTCGAGGAGATGCGCCGCCATGGCTATTCCTTTGGCGGCGAGCAGTCAGGTCACCTGGTCTTTCTCGATCATATCACCACTGGTGACGGGATCCTTGCGGCCCTTCAGCTCCTGACCGTGATGATCCAGCAGGAGAAACCCATCTCCGAGCTGAGCCAGATCATGCAGAGTTTTCCCCAGGTCCTCAAGAATGTACGCACCAGCACAAAGATAGATGTCTCCCGAATCCCGGGGTTCCCCGAAACCGTGGCCAGACTCGAGGCCCAGCTCGGCGACACCGGCCGCATCCTGGTCCGCCCCTCGGGCACCGAACCCCTCCTGCGGGTCATGGTCGAGGGCCAGGATGATCAGCTGATCAACCACATGGCCGATGAACTCTGCTCTCTGATCAGAGCTGCGGATCAGGGCTGATCGATCTCGCAGCCTGCCTTCTCACCATTCAAAGCGGATGGTGTTGTCCAGGGCATCGGCCCGCAGCACCTGAACCTGGGTCATATTCCCCGGTTCAGGGATCATCACCCCGGGTGCTGGTAGCTCAAAATCCATGAGGATGGCGGTGAGGAGCAGTTTTACCCGCTTGGGGCCGCTCTCAAGGACCAGGGCCTCCATGCGCTGCCCCACCTGTGCCTCGAGATACTTGAGGAGCCAGTAGCGATGTCGCTGCTGCCGAGTGTTGTTGGCCTGGGCCAGGGTGCGGGTGATCACTGCGGTGAAGTCTTTGCACATCTCTTTGGAAAAACGCAGTTCTTCGCGCCTGACCACAGAATGGAGCTGGTGCTGCATGGCCAGGTCCAGCAGTCTGCGGATGGGTGAGGTGATCGTGGTGTACTGGCTGACCCCCAGGCCGCTGTGGTGCTTGGCCGTGGTCAGCAACTCGCCGCGAGAGAGCAACTTGCGCTGGCGGGAGTTGAGAAAGAGATCGTTGTCAGTCCCCTGGACCAGCCGTTTACGCGGCGGCCCCTGGGCCCGGAACAGCCCCGGGATCATCCGGTCGGCGAGATAGCGGGCAGACTCGGTGTTGGTGAGGATCATCAGCTCCGAGACCAGGGTCCGGGCCGGGGTGTCACTGGCTGCCAGCTGGATATGGGGCTTGCCCGCAGCGTTCACATGAATATTCACATCCGGGAAGGGCAGGAGCAGGGCCCCTGCTGCCAGCCGTCGGTCGCGCAGTTTGATCCGCAGTTCGTTTAAGATCATCAGTTGCGGGTCCTTCTCAATGAGCAGATCCACCTCATCATAGGTCATGCGCCGGGCCACCTTGATGATGGAGGGCATGATCCGCATCCGTAAGACCTCGGCCTCAGGCGAGAGCAGAGTCATGAAACTCATGGTCGCCCGCACCTCGCCCTGAACCAGGCTGCAGATCCCCTGGGAGAGGTGGCGGGGGAGCATGGGCACCTGGCGCTCCGGGAAGTAGATGGAGGTCCCGCGTTGCAGGGCCTCCTGAAACAGGGGGTCACCCGGCCGGACATAATGGGCCACATCCGAGATATGGACACCGATCAGGTAATTGCCATCCTCCATTTCCAGGGAAATGGCATCGTCGTGATCCAGGGTGGTTGGCCCGTCAATGGTGATGGCCTCCAGATGGGTAAAGTCGCGTCGCGCCGGATCGTCGAATAACTCGGCCGTGCCCCGTTGGAGGATGCCTTCGGCCTGTTTGATGGCGGCCAGGGGAAATTCGTCGGGCAAGTCCTGGCGGAGCAGAGGGATGTTTTCGTTCTTGTCCCAGAGTCCTGCCTTGACCAGGAGATGAAAGGGATCGTGGGGCCGGTTGAAATTGCCATTTTTCAGGATCTGGCGGGCGGTGTCGGCCTCTTTGGCCTCCCCGCCAAAGAGATACAAATCACGGATCACCTCCAGGCAGTGGCGGTCCGACTCCTCCATCTCTGCAAGGTGCAGCTCTCCTCGGTCGATCTCCTGCAGCAGTTCAGCGCCACGGCTGATCTGGACCAGCTTCTGGGCCTCTTTTTCGTGCTGGATCAGGATCTGCTCCACCTGCTCGGGGCTGTGCGCTTCAATGACCCCGTTGCGGAAACGGAAGTGGATTCGGTCATTGAATACCGCCCGAATCAGGGCCGAGACCGTGTCGTCTCCAGTCTGCTCACCAAACTGCAGTTCTGCCAGGAATCGTGGGGTAAATGTGGTGCAGCCCTCATCCGAGATCAGCTCCCATATATCCACAAGATTGACCTCAGCGGTGAGCTGCTGGCGAGTTTCTGCAGTCTCCTGGAGCAGGCGGATCTGCTCATCGCGGCTGGAGAGCGGCCAGGAACCGGTGGAGCAATGGATCACCCGGCTCAGAGGCAGGTTGACCTCGCGCCCGTTTTGATTGATCAGTCTGACCCGTTTGGGCTGGGCATCACTCACCAGGCCGCAGATGAATTTACCACCATCCAGGTATTCGATTATTTTGCCGGCTGCGGCTATCTGCATGATTGTTTGATCCGAATCGTGGTTGACGGTTGTCTTGGTCTGACTCAATGTGCTATGTTAAGCGTTGATGGTGTCGTAAGGAGGTGGCGAGGCTGGCCTGACATTGGGGGCTGGACATGGAGGCTCGCTCAGCAGAGTACAATAGCAGTCAGCGAGTCTTTTTCAATCAAAATTTGAGTTTGTGAGCACATGGAATTATCTGGAAAACCCGTCCACTCAGGTATGGTGGCCATTGTCGGCCCGCCCAACGCCGGTAAATCGACCTTGATGAATTATCTTTTGGGGCAGAAGATCTCAATCGTCACCCCCAAGCCCCAGACCACCCGCAACCGGATCATGGGTGTGGTCAATGGTGATGATTACCAAGCGGTCTTGCTCGATACCCCGGGACTGCACCGGGCCCGCCAGCCCCTGAACCAGGAGATGGTCCGCATTGCCATGGAGAGCCTCAGCGGCGTCGATGCCGTGGTCTACATGCTCGATGTCTCCCTGCCCCTGCCCGAGACTAAGTGGGCCGAGTTGGGGAATGATATCACAGAGCAGATGCAGGAGGTGGACAGTCCGGTGATCCTGGTCCTCAATAAGGTGGATCTGGTGGACAAGGATCGGCTCCTGGTCCTGCTCGATGGCTATGCCAAGTTCTATCCCTTCCACGCCATCTTCCCCATTGCCGCCCTGCATGGCGACGGCACTGACCGCCTGCTCAAGGAAATTGTCGCGCTCCTGCCCCTGGGGCCCCGTTACTTCCCCGAAGACATCCCCACCGATGTCAGCGAGCGCTTCCTGGTGGCCGAGATGATCCGGGAGAAGGTCTTCCTCCTCACCGGCCAGGAGATCCCCTATTCCACTGCCGTCCAGATCGAGTCCTTCAAGGAGGATGAGGCCAAGGGCCTAGTGACCATTCATGCGGCCATCGTCCTGGAGCGGGATTCCCAGAAGGGGATCGTCATTGGTAAGGGTGGGCAGAAACTCAAGCAGATCGGGACCGCCGCCCGCAAGGATATTGTGGAGATGCTCGGCACCAAGGTCTTATTGAAGCTCTTTGTCAAGGTACGTAAGAACTGGTCCCATGACGAACGTTTTTTGAAGGAGCTGGGCTTCTGAGGTGAGTCCCCTGGCCCATAAAGACAGGCGGGCCACTCGCCTTGGCGGTCGTGGCCCTTGGGCCCAGAGTGGCCTGACCCTGTTTGAGATGGTTCAGTAAGAGTTTCACCATCAATCCTGCCCACACATCTCAGGCTCAAACCTGACCCCTCTGTTTCGCCAATGAATGGTGCGGGTTCTTTATCCTGTCTTGCTGTCACTGGCGATGTCTTTGCCGCAATGGGGGCATCTCTGCGGTTCAGCCTTGAGCTCGTTTGTCTCCTTGCCCTCTGCCATGTCTTCCCGGATGAATCCCGAGGCAATGATCCCGGCTGGCAAGGCCACGATGCCCACACCCAAAATGGCGATCACCGCAGCCAGTAGCTTGCCCAGCGGGGTGATGGGGTAGAGGTCGCCATAGCCCACGGTGGTTAGGGTGACCACGCTCCACCACATGGCCGCCGGGATGCTGGAGAAGACCTCGGGTTGTGCCTTGTTCTCGGCATAGTACATCAGGCTTGAGGAGAGGATGAGCATGGTGGAGACCACCATCATGACCACGCCCAACTCACCGCGCTTATCAACAAAGACCGCGCGGATGTGCCGCAGGGAATCGGTGTAGCGGGCCAATTTGAGGACCCGGAAGAGGCGGAACAGGCGCAGGGCCCGGAGGATGCGCATGTCTGTGCCGATGAACAGGGGCAGGTAAAAGGGGAGTATGGCCAGGAGGTCAATAAGGGCCATGGGTGTAAACATGAAGCGCAGTCGCCCCAGGATAGAGCCGTGAAAATTTTTCTCGCAGGTGCAGACCCAGATCCGGAGCAGGTACTCCACGGTGAAGATGATCACTGAGAACAGCTCAAACAGGTCAAAGGCGTGCTGGTATTTGAGCTGGTTCTCTTCAACAGTGCTCAGGATCACGGCCAGGATGTTGAGCATGATCAGGCTGATGATCACCGCGTCAAAGAGGCGACCCACGTGGTCACCCTTGTCTGAGGGGTTGATGACCTGGTGGACCCTGTGTCTGAGGCTTGGGCTCATGGCTGATCCCTTGTGTTCCGGGCTTGATGAGCCTCTGGCTGGTGGAATTCGTTGTAGAGATTGAGGCTCTTGAGGATGTTGAGGGCCGAACGCAGTTGATTGTCACGCTGGAGCTGGCGCCGGATCAGTTTCGGGTCTGGTCTGTCCGAGTCACTGGGGGGCTTGGCTGTGATTTTTGTTTTGACCTTGGTCCTGGGCAGGGTTTCAGGGCTCGTGCCATTGGTGGGATTGGGTATGTGTTTGGGGAGATTGACCTCGCGCAGGGTCTCTGCCTGGCCTGCGGCCTCATCTTCTTCATGGTAGGGCAGGAATGGTACCTCCACATCCGGGCTGATGCCTGTGGCCTGGATGGAGCGACCGCTGGGGGTGTAGTAGCGGGCCGTGGTCAGGCGCAGGCCTGTACCCTCGGGCATGGGGATCAGGGTCTGAACAGAACCCTTGCCAAAGGACTTGCTGCCCACCAGGATGCCGCGCTTCTGGTCCTGGATGGCCCCGGCCACGATCTCGGCGGCACTGGCCGAGCCTTCGTTGATCAGCACCACCAGTGGGAAGGTATTGTCGCTGGCACCTTGCTCTGCCTCAAAGCTCATTGCCTGCTGCTCGTGCCTGCCCCGGGTGGAGACGATCAGACCTCGATCCAGGAAGAGGTCGGAGATGGAGATCGCCTGATCCAGTAAGCCACCGGGATTGTTGCGCAGGTCGAGGACCATGCCCTTGATTGCCTGCTCAGACCGCAGGCTGGCCAGTTCTTCTTCCAGATCGCTGGTGGTCTGGGCCTGGAAATTGGTGATGCGGACATAGGCCAGGCCCGGCTCGAGAAAGAAGGACTTGACGCTGTACAGGGGGATGACATCCCGGGTCAGGGTGAAGTCCTGCAGCTCTTTGCTCCCCTGGCGCAGGATAGAAATGGTGACTGTACTGCCGGTGGGCCCACGCAGTTTCTTGACCGCCTCGGTGGGGGTCATCTCGCTGGTCTCCTGGCCGTCAATCTTGACGATGATATCTTTGGCCTGCAGACCAGCCCGATCGGCCGGTGTCCCTTCAATGGGGGAGACCACGGTGATCATGCCGCCGATAATGGTGATTTCAATGCCGATCCCGGTGAAACTGCCTCGGGTCTCTTCCTGTAACTCCTTGAACTCGTCTGCGGTCATGTAGGAGGAATGGGGGTCCAGGGCATGGAGCATCCCGCTGATCGCCCCCTCAAGTACCTCTTTGATCTTGATTTCTTCCACATAGCTATCCTCGAGCAGACCCAGGACATTGGCAAAGATCTCCAACTGCTGGTAGGTCTCAAGCTTTCTGCTCTCGGAAGAATCAGATGCAGACTCGGACCCGGACTCGGACGCAGGCGGGGACGCAGGCATGGACTCAGCCAAGGCCTGGACCGGGATCAGCAGGGCCAGGGTGATGAGGATGATAGACCAGCCATTGCGGGCGGCGCGTAGGGTCTTAGGACGAGAGATGCGGGGTCTGGACATGATGTTCCTGCTATTATGGTTTCAGTTTCTTGGGGTTCAGCCAGTGTAGCGGGTCCTGCGGCTCCTGGCCTTGGCGGATCTCCAAAAGAATCCCGTCTTCCATGAGGGTGGCGGTGGGGCCGCTACGGCCGATGGTCTGACCGGAGTGTACCTGTTGCCCTTTTTTGACCAGGATCTTTTCCATCCGGCTGACCAGGGAGGAATAGCCGTGGCTATGGTCGATGATCACGGTGTTGCCGTAGCCACGCAAATAGGCACCATAGAGCACTCTGCCCTCGAACAGGGCCTTAAGCTCAACCCCGTCGCTGGCCTGGATGGCAATCCCGGTGGAGAGGGCGCGGATGCCCATCCGGTTCTCCTTTGCTTCGCCAAAACTGACCAGAATCTTGCCACTAACCGGTGGGTTGAGCAGTCCCTTGTTCAGGAGAAAGCCCTGTTCCAGGAGTTTTCCCTTCTTCTCCAGGCCGCTCAGTGAGGCGGAAAGGTTGCTGGTGGCCCGATCCATCTCGGCCACGGCCTGCTGGTGCAGCCTGGTTTGGGTCCTGATCTGAGTCAGCAGCTGTTGCTGCTCTGCGCGGATGCTGCGGGCCTCTTCCTCTTCGCGGCGAGATTCGAGGATGAAATCGGCCAGGACCTCTTTTTGCCGATCCACCAGGGTCAGGGCCTCCTCCAACTCGGTGATGGTGGCCCGGTAGCCGTCGATGATGGCCTGGTCATAGGCGAGTAGGTCGCCAAAGGCATCGTGGAAACTGAGTAGCTCAGGAAAGGTTGCAGAGGAAAAGGCGACATTGGCGGCCCCGATCTTGTCCATGGTGTAGTAGGCCTTGAGGCGCTTCTGGAGATGCCCCAGCACTGTCTGTTTCTTGATGCTGATCCGGCCGATCTCCCCCTCCTTACGGCGGATCAGCTCCTGCTGAGTGGCCAGCTGTTCTTTAAGAACTACGACCTTGTCCTGCTGCTCCCGCCGCCTCTGGTCCAGGGTTTCCAGCTCGGCCAGCAGGTCGCGCTCCTGACGCTGGCCGCGGTTGATCTCCTGCTGCTGCTGGTTAATGCCCTGCTGGAGGCGGTCGATACCGGCCAGACCTTGCTGCTGCTCCTGTTTGATGGCCTGTTGTTCGGCCTGGATGTTGCCTGGATTAATGGCAGGGCTGGAGGCGGGGAGTAGGAGCAGGGCGCAGGTCATGAGCGCGGGGATGCCTCTCATAACTCCCTTGACTCCCTTGACTCCCATAGCTCTCATGAGGGGCGTGGAACGAGATCTGATGGTCATACCGTCTCTCCTCAGATTGCAGTTCAGATGCGCAGGGCCCGGCGCATGGAGATATGGCTGGCAATGCCGCACAGGGCCATGGCCGTAGTGATGATGATGCCAAGGATGGGCAGTGGGAGAAAGGTCAGGGAGAAGATGGACAGGAATGACGGCCCGGAAAAATGGTTGAGGGTCCATTGGAAGAGGAGGTAGAGGGCAGCAAGGCCCAGGGCCGAACCCATGCAGCCCTGGAGCACGCCTTCCAGGAGGAAGGGGCTGCGGATGTAGCCGTTGGTGGCCCCCACCAGGCGCAGGAGCTCAATCTCGTCCTCACGCCCGAGGATGGTCAGGCGGATGGTGTAGGAGACCATGAAGGTGGCGGTCAGGACCAGGAGGGTACCGCTCAAGAGGACAATAATCGAGAGCAGGCGGGTGAAGGTGTAGAAGCGCTCCACCCATTCCTGGCCGTATTGGACCTTGATGGTCCCGGGCAGGTTGGCCAGAAAATCGGCCAGCAGGCTGATCTGATGCAGGCCGCGCAGGTTCTTGAGCGGGGTGACCTCCATGGAGGGGGAGAGGAAGTCGTCTGGCATGTCAATGAGCAGGTCACGGTTGTCGCCCAGCTGTGCGCCAAAGCGGTCCAGGGCCTGGCTGGGGGAGATGAAGAGGATTTTTTCCACCTGTTCAAAATCAGTGATCTTGCGGCGGAGCTGTTCCTGCATCTCGGGTCCTGGTTCTTCCTCGAGATAGACGGTGAGACGCAGGTCATTGTCAAGCCGGCCGCCAGCACTGAGCATGTTGCTGTAGATCAGGTAAAAAAAGGAGAAGATCAGGACCGAGAGGCTGACCGTGATCAAGGTCATCAGCTGTGAGGTCCAGGTCTGCCTGAGGTTGCGGATCAGTTGACGGAAGATGGCCAGAAGGAAATTCATGCCTGGACCTCCTCGTGGAGTTCCTGGATTGCGTGCTGCGCTATTCCCGGCTGGGGTTTGTGCTGTGGTTCCTGTTGAATTTCGTGTCGTGGTCCCGGCTGAACTTCCAGGTGTTTAGTTGTGTACGTACCCGTGTTGATGGCGTGGAGTCGCCCCTTTTGCAGCTCCAGGGTACGATACGAGCTCCCCTGGTAGATGGAATGATCATGGGTGGCAATGATCAGGGTGGCCCCGGCAGCGTGCCGGCGGCGGAGCAGTTCCATGACTCGAACCGTGGTGGTGGTGTCCAGGTTGCCGGTGGGTTCGTCGATGAGGAGCAGTTCTGGGTCGTTGGCCACGGCCCGGGCCAGGGTCACGCGCTGTTGTTCACCACGGGAGAGTTCACCGGCCAGGGTGTCGTGCTTGTCGGCGAGCTGGAGCTGGTCCAGGAGGTCGCGCACCTTGGTCCGGATCTCCTGGGGCTTGCGGTAGGCGACCTCCATGGCAATGGCGATGTTGTAGGCCACGGTCTGTTCGGTGAGGAGCTTGAAGTCCTGGTAGGCCATGCCGATCTTGCGGCGCTGTAGGGCCAGTTTTCGTCCGCCAAGTTTGGTGATATTACAGCCCCCGATCTCAATGAGACCGCGGCTGGGCTGTTCCATGGCTGCGATCAGCTTGAGCAGGGTGGTCTTGCCAGCCCCGCTCATGCCGATCAGAAACAGGAGCTCACCCTTGGGGATGGAGATCGAGATGTCGCTGAGCGCCGTGACCTTGGGCGGGTAGTCCTTGGAGACCTTGATCAGCTCGACCATGGTCAAGGAGATGGGACTTGGCTCTGTTGTCTCAGGCATGATTGGCGGCATATTGGCTGTTGAATGAATGGGTACGCTGTTATCTGGTCTGGCTCGAAGGGCGCGGTCGGGTCAGTCACCAGCAAATATTCTGTCGAAGATGGCCTCAGTTGTCTGAATGACCGGGGCATCGTCGGCCAGTTTGATGTAAGACTCGCCGCTCAGTTCCTGATGGATCAGATCGTCGGAGGAATGGATGATCCCGCCCAGGCTCATCCCGGTCTCGGCCACGGCCTCATTGATCTTGCTCTCCAGGAGCTCAGACAGGGGCTGGGGGGCCCGGTTGATCAGGAGGTGTTGCTTTTTGACTTCGAGTTTCAAGGGGACGGTGATGTCTGAGATCCGCTTGGCCGTAAGGATACCACGAGCCGAGGGGTCGGAGGTGATCAGCAGATGGTCGATGCTCCGCAGGTTCATCCGGCTCAGATGCTCCATGCCCGCCTCGTTGTCAACGATGATGTAGCGATAGTTGGCGGCCAATTTGTCCATGGTCATGGCCAGGTGCTGGTTGGCGGCGCAGTAGCAGCCCGGGCCATCGGGCTGACCCATGACCAGGAGGTCAAAACCGGACTCTTCGATCAGGGCCTGGTGCACCTTCATCTCCATGAACTGGTCGCGGGTGATATGCGGCGGCAGCTCGCCCTTGAGTTCACTGCGGATGGTACCCAAGGTCAGATTCACCTTGAGTTCCAGGAGCTCGTTGAGATTGGCGTTGGCATCGGCATCCACCAGGAGAATCGGGGTCAGCTTCTTTTTCAGGAGGTACCTGGTGAGCAGGGCTGCGGTGGTTGTTTTGCCGGTTCCGCCTTTACCGGCCAGGGCGATTACTTGAGTCATGGTCGTTTGCGTGGTTGAAGGGGCTTGAGATCGCAATAGTTCAAAAAAGAATGATATTATCGGTGCGTAACTGTCCAGATTAATGCCAGAAACGAACATAAAACCGGAACCGTAACTATTCAGAAGTGCCCCATATGCGAGAAAGAGGTTTGCGAAGTGTACTGATCAGTACACGAGCAGGCCGATGACGAAGCAGATGGGGTGCTACTGGATAGTTACATAGGCACTTTAATGAACGAGCCGGAATCTGTCAAATTAAAGGTGGGTTGCGGGTGGTGAATTCCACTTTACCCTTGCAACTTGGCCCCCACTTGGTAAATTTAATAGTTTTATTTTATTATCCGTGCGTCGGCTTGACCCTTGGGCGGCTGGGCGGCAGTGATGATGGCCTGTGGCCATTGACGCTGCCCTGCAAATATTGAAAATTTTGTAATAAAATTATTAGGATAGCTAAGTGACAAAGCAGAACGAGACTGAAATGGACTATAGAGATACCCTGAACCTGCCCAAAACCGGGTTCAAGATGAAGGCCAATCTGGCCCAGAAAGAGCCGCAATACCTGAAGCGCTGGGAAAAGGAAGATCTCTACGGTCGCCTGCAGGAGCATGCAAAGGATCGACCCCTCTTTGTCCTCCATGACGGCCCTCCCTATGCCAATGGCCATATCCACCTGGGGACCGCCTTCAATAAGATCCTCAAAGATATCATCTTGAAATCGCGGCGTATGGCCGGTTTTCAGGCCCCCTATATCCCGGGTTGGGACTGTCACGGCCTGCCCATTGAGCATAATGTCGACAAGGATCTGGGCGAAAAGAAAAAGAGCATCCCCAAGCTGGCCAAGCGTGGTGCCTGCCGCAAGTATGCCGAGAAATGGGTCAAGATCCAGCGTGAAGAGTTCAAACGTCTGGGTGTGCTTGGCGATTGGGACAAGCCCTATCTGACCATGAACTATGACTTTGAGGCAACCACGGCCGCGGAGTTCAACCGCTTTCTCCTCTCGGGCTCGGTGATCCGTAACAAGAAACCGGTTTACTGGTGTTCCTCCTGCACCACTGCCCTAGCCGAGGCTGAGGTGGAGTATTACGATCACACATCCCCCTCCATCTATGTCAAGTTTCCAGTGGTCGATGACCTCTCAGACATCGATCCGGCCCTGGCTGGCGATAAGGTCTCTGTCCTGATCTGGACCACCACCCCCTGGACCCTGCCTGCCAACCTGGGCGTGGCCTTTCATCCGGCCGTGATCTATGCGGCCGTGGCCGTGGGAGATGAGACCTTGATCATGGCCCAGGCCCTGGTGGAGCGGGTCATGAGCGAGGCTGGGATCAGCGATTATGCCGTTGCGGCCACCTTTGCCTCTCCGGCCCTTGAGAGGCGCAACTGCCGTCATCCCTTCCTGGATCGGAACTCGCTCATGGTCCTGGCCGACTATGTGACCGTGGAGGCGGGCACCGGTTGTGTGCATACCGCGCCAGGTCACGGTGCTGACGATTATCAGACCGGGCTGCGCTATGGTCTGGAGATCCTCTCGCCAGTGGATGATGAGGGGCGTTATACCGCAGAGGCCGGACCCTATGTGGGGCAGCAGGTGCCAGCGGTCAACAAGGTCATCAATGATGATATGCGGGCCACGGGCGCGCTCCTGCGTGATGAGGCGATTCGGCACAGTTATCCCCATTGCTGGCGTTGTAAAAAACCGGTCATGTATCGGGCCACGCCCCAGTGGTTTATCTCCATGGCCGAGAATGATCTGCGGACCCGAGCCCTGGCCGAGATCGAGAAGGTTGAGTGGACCCCTGCCTGGGGCATGCAGCGGATTCAGTCCATGGTCGAGAATCGGCCAGACTGGTGTCTCTCCCGCCAGCGCACCTGGGGAGTGCCCATTACCGTGGTCAGCTGCCGCGGCTGCGGTCAGGTGGTCAAGAGTGACAAGCTGGTGGCTCGTATTGATGAACTCTTCCGCAAGGAAGGGGCCGATGCCTGGTTCCGCTATGATGTTGAGGAATTTATTGGCGCGGATGCGCGCTGCGAAGAATGTGGCGGTGCTGAATTTTCCAAGGAAGAGGACATCCTCGATGTCTGGTTTGATTCCGGTACCAGTCATGCCGCGGTCTGCGAGGCCCGTGCTGAGTTACGTTCCCCGGCCGATCTCTATCTTGAGGGCAGCGACCAGCATCGCGGCTGGTTCCAGAGCTCCTTGCTCACCTCAGTGGGCACTCGTGGCTGTGCACCGTATAAGGGCGTGCTCACCCATGGTTATGTGGTCGACGGCAAGGGCAAGAAGATGTCCAAGTCCATTGGCAACGTGATCGCCCCCATTGAGGTGATTGATAAATTTGGGGCCGAGATCCTCAGACTCTGGGTGGCCAGTGAGGACTACCGTGATGACGTCAAGGTCTCTGATGAGATCCTGTCTCAGGTGGCCGACAGCTATCGCAAGGTCCGCAATACCATCCGCTACATGCTCAGTAATCTGGGTGATTTCGACCCTGAGACGGACCGGGTGGCCTACGCAGAACTGCCAGAGATCGATCGCTGGGCCCTGGCCCGTTACGAGGCCCTGAAGGAGAGAATCGTGGGTGCCTATGATCGCTACGAGTTCCACTCCATTAATCAGGGGGTGAACTATTTCTGCGGTGTGACCATGAGCGCATTTTATCTTGATGTGCTCAAGGATCGGCTCTACTGCACCGCCCCCACCTCACAGTTGCGCCGAGCAGCTCAGACAGTACTCCATGAGATTCTGGACGGCCTGCTGCGTCTGCTCTCGCCAATCCTGAGTGTGACTGCGGCCGAGTCCTGGGAGTTTCTCTATGGGCAGGCGGCCGATGCGCCGCTGGAACAGGGGATCTTTTTTACCGATTTCCCGGCCCTGTTGCCAGAACGTCGTAGTCCGGAGTTGGAGGGCCGTTGGGAGAAGTTGTTTACGGTGCGTTCCGAGATCACCTTGTTGCGACGGGCCGTCTCCAGCCCCCTGG
>FLOH01001421.1_pt1 | contig 37520 bp, 31 predicted proteins | sample 756751 | NCBI WGS metagenome assembly FLOH01 (sample SAMEA4026879, study PRJEB14308) | marine metagenome | biome: coastal water; material: water | depth 74 m
TACGCTTGCATGATCGACAAGGGAATTGTCTGTGAAAAAACAGACTACTATTCCTTTCTTCTCCTGAACTCCCTGGGGACCACGGATGCCAAACAGGGAACGCTCCTGTCAGCCATGCTCAAATTCAAGGAATGCTACGATGCCAATGCGCTATTGTCAAAAATTTTTCCCGCACTGGTAAAGGCATACCCGGAAAACTATGAAAGTGTGGGGTTGAAGGAACACTGCAACGACATTCACCGCTATTTCAGGGAGCATAGCATCCTCGAACAGATGCAAAAGGCCTTCCAGGTCATTCCCGACCAGGCCATGAAGCCTTCCGAAGCGTATCACCAGGTGGTCCGAAAAAATGTGGAATTTGTGGAACTGGACGAGATGATGGACAGAACGCCGGCCGTGATGATCGTGCCTTACCCCCCTGGAATTCCCATTATGATGGGAGGAGAAATCCTGAATGAAAAGACCCGCCCCGTTTTTGAATACCTGAAACTGAGGCAGGATTTTGAAAACAGCTATCCGGGCTATGAAAGCGAGATCCATGGCGTGGAAAGGACCCAGCGGGATGGAAAGAAGTTTTTCAGAACATTGTGTGTAAAACAAAGGGTGTAAATCAAGACTGTATCCTATTCAAAAACCCTGGCAGGAATGGTTTAGCTGAACCTACAATCCAAACCCAGGGAATTTGAAGAAGAGACTCAAGACTGTTGTTAATTTAGCTTAAATTATCCAGGTTTCAGGTTTCTAAGCAAGGTCTATATATAAGGAGAATACTATGACAGGTGAGGCAAAAAAGCTGGGATTGGTGGGCGCTGTCTTTCTGATTGTGTCGAGCCTGGCTGGAAGCGGTATCATAGCTTTGCCGCAGCAACTGGCAGCCACCGGTTCGATCACTCTGGTTTCATTTATACTGGTCACCATCGGAGCCCTGTTTCTGACGCTGGTATATGTTCGCGCAGGCACCCTTTTTGATGACCCCAGCCCGACCGCGCTGGCAACGTATGTAAACCCGGTTTTAGGGGCAAAGAGCGGTTTTTTTTACGTCTATGGGAACCTGATCTCCAACGTATCCATTCTGATTGCGGGCTTAGGCTATCTGGCCATGTTTGTCCCCGAACTCAATCACCCCATTGCACTTGGTATCACGGTGATTGTACTCATCTGGCTCTTTGTTGCCATGTCCCTTCGCGGGGTCGGCATCATCACCAAAGTGGTATCCGGCACCGTAACATTGCTTCTTATCTCGGTAATTATCACTGGCGCCGCGGGATGGCTGGATTTTGATCCCGCCCTTTTCAAACAGAACTGGAACGTTTCGGGTGAACCTGCCGGTAACGCCATCATGTCCGGCTTCGCCATATTGATATTTGCATTTGTGGGCGTGGAAAGCGTCGCCACAAACAATGAACATATCAGCAATCCAAAAAAAATTGTCCCCATTGCAACCATGGTCGGCTTTGTTATCGTGGCAATCCTCTACATCGCTTCTACCACCGTCATTGAAGGGATGTTCCCAGCCAAAGAAATTCAGAACGCGCCGGCCTCATTTGCTTTGGCCATGCAGCACATCTGCCACTCAAAAATAGTTGCCGACGTGGTTTCCGCAGTGATGGCCATTGCCTGTATCGCCAGCTTCCTCGTCTGGAACCTGTCATCCGCCAGTGCCGCCAAAACCAGTGCCGACAATGGATTCCTCCCCAAAGCTTACTCCTATACCAACAAATATGGGATCAACAGCAAAGGTCTCGTCATCAACGGTATTATCATGACCGTTGTTGAACTGATCCTCATGATGCTTGGCAGCAACGTTGCCGCCGCATTCAACATCACCGTAACCATCTCGGTTCTTTTGCTTCTCTTCCCCTACTTCTGGTCTGGTATTGCCCTGCTTAAAAAAGACAAGGCGACAGGGTCAAAGTCCATCATCACGAAGATCATTGTAATCCTGTCATCCATTTTCATCATCTCTGCCTTTGCATCGGCCACACTTGATGAACTCTGGCTGGTCATAGCCCTGGTTATGATTGTAATGGCCGTATACGCAATCCTTTTCACAAAAAAAGGAGAAGCCGCGTAACCTTTCACGGGTTCAGAGAATAACCCCTTGCGAAATAGGAAAGTGAAAAACAAGATAAAAGAATGGATGAGGCGATATCTCCTGGCCGACATCTTGAGCACCGTATTGTCTCTAACCACGGCATGGATCATTCACCGAACTACCGGAGACAATGTGTTAGCGGCCTTTGGGGGGTCGGCCATGGCGTCCATGAGCTTTTACGGCATCGTCGCCTATGGCGACGTTCGCAAAAGCCTGAAACATCACCGAAAGCACGACCTTACCTACGGTCTAATGGCGTATTTCAAGGATCTGCGAAACCTGCTCATAGAATTCGGCCCCGCTGAAATTCTGGATGTCCTGGCGGTCAGGCCCTTTTTCATGTACCTCATCCCCAAACTGATGGGAGAATTTCTGCTTGGAGTGTTCATCGGAAAAACGATTGCAGACGTCTTTTTTTTCGTTCCCGCCATTGTCATGTACGAAGTCAGAAAAAAGCACCTGAACGACGGGTTTTAACAGAAATGGGAGGACAGAAATGAAAATTGTTCTAAACGGACTGTTGGTCATATCCCTCTTTGCGGCCCTGGTCATTCCAGCCTTTGCGGGAGATGCCTCCGATCTTACCATGAAAGAAGAGATCCTGAAGCTTCAGAAAATAGTCTTGGACCTCCAGAACCGCATCCAACAGCTTGAAGAAGAAAGAGCAAAAACGGTTACAGAAACCTCGCGCCCCCCCCGACACGTGAAACGGGAATCCCGAAAAGAGGTCCGAGTCCAAAGCGCACCCCCTCCGCCTGAAGCCAAAGCAAAGGCGCCTTCAACGCCGGAAAAGATTGAGACAGCCGCAGCAGGGACCGATGCGCCGGCGCCCCTCCAAATAGGCGGACAAACCGTCAGGGTAGGTATTGACGGCGCCATCCAACTGGACGTCATGCACGATTTCAATGCCTTGGGACTGACTCCAGGCGGCAGTCTTCAAAGGGAGTTTGTTACCGCGGAAATCCCTGTGGGAGGACCGGCCGCCGCAATTACCAACAGGACAGGATTCAGTCCGAACCAGAGCTATCTTGCCGGCTGGGCGGAGACCGACACGCCGTGGGGACCTTTGCGGGTATATGCGGATGTGAACCTCATGGGTTCCACCACAGATGCACAGTTCCAGATCTACAAGGCTTATGGACAATGGGGCTGGCTCAAAGCGGGGCTCGATTATACCCTCTGGCTGAACCAGTCCGCCATGCCGGACACGCTGGATTTCGAAGGTCCCAACGCCATTCCAGAGGTCCGTTTTTCCCAGGCCAGCCTGAAAATTCCTCTGCAGTCGGACACAGGCAAGCGGGATCTCTTCTTCACAGTGGGAGCGGAAGACGCCGCGGGAGACATCACAACACCATCAGACGTTACTTCTGTGGATCAGATTCCCTCGGTGATTGGAAAACTGAGCTATGAGCCGGACTGGGCCCATATCGAAGTGGGAGGGATGTTTCGCCGACTGCGGGTGGAAGGACCCGGATATGACCAGTCCCTGAACGGATGGGGCCTGACCCTGAGCGGAAGTGTAAATTCCTGGAAAAATGATAATTTTATATGGGGGGTTCAGTATGGAGATGCCCTCGGCGCCTATATTCAGGACACATCGGGTCTAGGGCTGGATGCCGCCCCTACTTCAAAAACCAATACGGCCATGAAAGTTATTCCCGCCTTTGGCGCCTGGGCGGCCTATCAGCACTGGTGGACCAAATCCCTGCGGTCATCGGCCACCTATGGGTTTGTCCGCATGGACACGGATTTTGACATGTATCCCAACACTGCCGACCAAGGGACCTACAAACAGACCCAGTACGCCTCCGCAAACCTCATTTGGAGCCCCTGGCCGCCTTTTGATGTGGGTCTCGAATACCTGTTCGGGCATCGCACCGTGACCGACAGCACGGCAGTTGACGGCAGCACAACCGGGGTCAACCACCGCGTGCAGTTTACCATGAGATGGAATTTCGACTACAGGCGGTAAAGCACAGATCCAAAGACTCACCGGTACTGTTTTGGATCGATTTTGTATTTCCCGACTTTATATCCAAAAACCCGCTCCGTTGTCTTGAGCGCAATGGCCGCCTGTCTCATGTTTCCCCTGCTCGTCTTCAGGGCATCAATCAGCAACTCCTTTTCAAACCGCTCCACGGCCTCGGTAAATGACTGGGTCTGATAGGTCCCCGTTTCATTGGCAGTTTGCAGCGTAGGCGGCAGATGATAGCTGTGAATGACCTGATCGTCGCAGAGAAGGACCGCCCGTTCCATACAGTTTTCCAGTTCCCTCACGTTTCCTGACCAGTGATACTGGGAGAGCGCCTCAATGGCGGGAGTGGAAATACGCTTGATGTCTTTCTTATATTCCACCGCATACTTCTCCAGAAAATAATCGGCCAGAAGGAGGATATCGGCCTCTCTCTCCCGTAAGGGAGGAATATAGATAGGGTAGACGTTGAGGCGGTAAAACAGGTCTTCCCTGAAAGTTCCTTCCTCCACGGATTTGGCCAGATCCTTGTTGCTCGCCGCAATGAGACGGATATTCACCCGGATGGTCTTTGTTCCGCCAAGCCGTTCCAGCTCTCTTTCCTGAAGCACACGCAGGAGTTTTCCCTGACTCTCCAGTTCGAGAGAGCCGATTTCATCCAGAAAAATAGTCCCAGAATTGGCCAGCTCAAACCTCCCGGCCTTTTCCCGGTTAGCCCCCGTAAAAGCCCCTTTTTCATACCCGAAAAGTTCCGCCTCAACCAGGTTTGAGGGAAGTGCGGCGCAGTTTATTTTAACCAGAGGTTTTTCTCCACGCAGACTGTTATAGTGGATGGCATTGGCCACCAACTCCTTCCCGGTTCCGCTTTCCCCAAGCAGCAACACATTGGCATTACTGCGCGCCACCTGGCTGATCAGGTAGAAAACTTCCTGCATTTTCCGGCTGTTCCCGACGATATTCGTAAAACTGTATTTCTTGTTCAGTTCCTTTTTCAGACGCAGATTTTCTTCCTCGAGTCTCCGCTTCTCCCTGTTAATCCTGTCAAGCAGCAGGACTTTCTGGGCGATCAGGGTGCTGATTACCGTCAGGAGCCTCACGTCCTCCTCGAGAGGGATCGATCCGGCTGAGACCCTGTCCGCACTCAGGGAACCGATTACCTTGCCGTCTTCCTTTATGGGAACGCAGATAAATGATATCTCGGATTTATTGATCCGACTCCGCGCCCCGGTACGGTCAAGAAAAAGAGGTTCGCTGTCTACCCGAGGCACCGCCATGGGACGGCCGGATTTGATCACGTTCCCGGTAACCCCCTCTCCCAGTTTGTATATGCCTTTGTTCATCTCCGTACTGGAAATGCCGTGGGCCACCTCGATATGGATCTCGGAAGAGTGCGGGTCCAGGATAGCGATGGATCCCCTTTGCATACCGAGATGTTCCGAAAGCAGGTCAAGCACGGTGTACAAAGCTTTCTTCAAATCCAGTGTCGCATGGATGGCCTTGCTGATTTCGTAAAGGCACGTAATTTCGTCCGGCCTGGGCTTGCTCAGTTCTTCATTCATTGTCAGCGATTCGCTCCGTTTTGTTGATTAAGGTCCGTTCTTATGGTCACTCCAACATAGTCTCTTGACAAAAATACAAAAATGTAGATAAATTAGCAAACATTTTTTTAGGAGATCTGCACATGCCCACTTTGCGAATAGCTCAGGCCCAGATAAATACAACGGTCGGAAACTTTTCAGGGAATTCGGAAAAGATCATCCAGGCCATCGCGTCGGCACGTCGGCAAGATGTGGATATCATCACTTTCCCGGAACTTTCCGTTTGCGGTTATCCTCCGGAGGATCTTCTGTTGAAGCGTGGTTTCCTGCGGGACAATATGGAAGTTCTTCACAATATAAAAAAACATACGGAAGATATGGCGGCTATCGTCGGATACGCTGATTACCACGAGGGGAAGGTATATAATGCCGCCGCCCTCCTGCATAACGGTACGTTGAAGGCAACCTATCACAAAATCGAACTCCCCAATTACGGGGTTTTTGACGAAAAACGCTATTTCGAAAGAGGATCGCATCATCCTGTTTTTGAGATCGGGCAGATGCTGTTCACTATCACCATCTGTGAGGATATCTGGATTGACGGAGGGATTTCGGAACAGATTGCAGCAGCAGCAAACGCGGACATTGTCTTTAATATTTCGGCATCCCCTTTTCATGCGGGAAAAACCGACATGCGCCTTCATGCGGCCGATCGTTTCGCCAAACATACAGGCAGTTACGTCTTTTTCAACAATCTGATAGGCGGCCAGGATGAACTGGTCTTTGACGGAGGCAGTTTCGTTGTAGACCCGGAAGGGAGAGTGATTTCCAGGGCAGCCCGTTTCCGGGAAGAGATCCTGATCACGGATATTGAGATCCCCACAGGCAGGAACGCCTCAAAAGGCGAAAGATCGGAACATGATAAGGCAACACTCTTTTCTCTAAACATGCGGCCCCATGCACAGAAAAAAGAAGTTGAAACAAGGATCGCAGAGAAAAGTACGAGACTGGAGGAGATCTATGAGGCCCTGACCCTCGGAGCCAGGGACTATGTTCAAAAAAACGGTTTCAGGAAAGTGCTCATAGGCCTGAGCGGTGGGATCGATTCTGCTTTAACTGCCGCGATCGCCGTGGATGCGCTGGGAAAGGAAAACGTAGTCGGGGTAACCATGCCATCTCAATACACGTCCAGGGAAACCTTTACCGATGCGGAAAGACTCGCCGGGAATCTGCATATTGAACTGATTACAGCGCCCATCAAGGAGATATACCAAAGTTATCTGGATGCGGGAACAACGATCCTCGACAACGCAAAACATGGCATTGCCCATGAAAACATGCAGGCGCGAATTCGGGGAAATATTCTCATGGCCCTGTCCAATCGGTTCGGATGGCTGGTCCTGACGACAGGCAACAAGAGCGAGATCGCAGTGGGATATTGCACGCTGTACGGCGATATGGCCGGAGGCTTCGCCGTGATCAAGGATGTGCCGAAAACCCTCGTATTCGAACTTTCAAAACACCTGAATGTGAGCAGAGGCAGAGAGATCATTCCGGAAACCACTATTTTAAGGCCCCCATCCGCCGAACTACGCCCCGATCAGAAAGATGAAGACTCTCTCCCTCCCTATTCCATCCTGGACCCCATCCTGGAAGCCTATGTGGAAAAAGACGAATCCGCCCTTGAAATCATCAATAAGGGATTTGATCCAGAGACCGTTTACAAGGTGCTGCGACTTGTTGACTTGAACGAGTACAAGAGGCGACAGGCCCCTCCGGGAGTAAAAATCACTCCGAGGGCATTCGGGAGGGACCGGCGACTTCCCATTACCAACGCTTATCTCCGGAGTCTGCCATAAAGTTCCTTGATCTTTTCCCTGGTCATGATCTCTCTCCACCCTTTGCCGAGGGCATTTTCCCAGAGAGGCTCAAGCACCAAGGAGACGTCCACCATCTGTTCCAATTGCGGTTCGGTGCACCCTGCCAGCGGGGATTGAGGCAGGCCGACCCCATTTCGTGTCATCATTTCCCGAAATTCACCCACTTCCCGGGGATGAAATTCATCCAAAAGATTGAAAATGATGCAGTTTCCAATGCCGTGATGGATGTGCAGGACAAAGGAAAGTCCGTACGACAGGGCGTGGCAGATACCCACCTGGGAATAAGCGATGCTCATTCCGCCAAAATAGGATGCCATCATCAGCCTGTCACCACTGTCCGGAACTTTTTCAAGAAAAACCTCCCGACAGAGATCTATGGCCTTTTGACCGTAGGACTCGCTGAAGGCATTCAAATAGGAACCCGAAAGGGATTCAACGCAATGGATATAGCAATCCATACCCGTATAAAACCACTGGTCCACAGGGGCCCCGGCAGTCAGCTCGGGATCGAGGACGATCTGGTCAAAGACCGTGTGGTCGGAATTGAGCCCAAGCTTTTTTTCCGGGCCGCAAAGGACCGTGGTCCGGGAAACTTCCGCCCCCGTACCCGAAAGGGTTGGGATACCCACATGATAGACAGCCGGATTCCGGATCAGGTCCCACCCCTGGTAGTCCGAAGAAGATCCCGGATTTGTCAACATGAGGGCAACGGCCTTGGCCAGATCCATGGTGGCGCCTCCACCAATGCCGACAACACCGGTTGGCAATCGGCCCGATGAGGCCTGAACTTTTTCCGTCAGCTCGTCCACATAGGCCGTAGTAGGCTCTTCATCCACATTGACCCAGAGAAGCAGGTCGCCGGTTGCGACCGGAACCCTGTCCTTCAAAGCCGCCCCCAAGAACACATCATCCACGAGGAACACCATGAACGATTCGGACGTCTTCCGATTTACTGCAAGGATATCATCGAGCTGGTTGAAGGAACCGCGCCCGTAAATCACATTGGAAACCATTCTAAAGTTGCGAAACATATTTTCTCTCTCATTTTCAAAACTTCGCCAGGGATGATGCAGCCCATCAGAAGAATTTATTTAAAACTCCGTTCATCTTTTCAATTCGTTCGGACACATCCTGCTCGGTCCAGGATAGCTTTATCAGCATGGAAATCGTCCTGCTGATGATGCCGTCGGACTGAGGAAGTTGAAAATTCGCATAATCCGGCAAATCGCCAAGCTTATCCGCAGCAAGGGGCGCCGCAGTCTTCATTCCCTTCAGGTGCTCCCATTTCCTGATATAGTGCCAGTTGTTGTCATACCAGTAAAAGACCCCATCCACACCTGCTTCCCCCAATCCCCTTACAACGGCCCTGGTTTTCTCTTCATCCGGGAGAAAAAAAGAAAGAAATGTGGCCGAATCTCCGGTTTCATCAGGAACACGCCTGAAGCGGATGGCAGGGCATTGGGAAAGGGCGTCTTTGAGCTGCCTCTTGTGCTTCCGCTGCCTTTCGAGCATGGAATCAAGTTTCCTCAGCTGCGCAAGGCCCACAGCAGCGTTCAATTCGCTGATACGATAATTGCTGCCTAAAATGGGGTGCCCTTCAAGCCCCCTGTCATTGCCCAAGTGATCGTGACCGTGGTCCGAATAGGCATCCGCTGACCGGTACAGTTCTTCCTCGTCGGTAACCAGCGCGCCCCCTTCTCCACAGGTTACGGTCTTCACCGGGTCAAACGAAAAGCAGCCGACCCGCCCGAAGGTCCCCACCGCTTTTCCATGAAAGGTAGCTCCAAGGGCCTGGCAGGCATCTTCAATCAGAGTGATCCCATTGGAAGCGCAGACGGCTACAAGATCATCGATTCTTGCCATGGAACCGCACATGTGAACCGGCAAAACGGCTTTCGTCCGCTTCGTAATGGCATTCCGGACAGCTCCGGGATCCAGGCACAGGGTGTCATCAATTTCCGCAAAGACGGGAATAGCTCCTGCCAGAAGAACCGCTTCCATAGTAGCCACAAAAGTAAATGGGGGGATGATCACTTCATCCCCGGCCCCAATTCCGCAGGATGCCAGGGCGATGGATAACGCCGATGTGCCGCTTGAACATAAGTGGCAGCGTTTCACTCCGAGTCGTTTGGCCAGTTCTTCTTCAAAGGTTCTGGCTTTCCAGTGTCCTTTCCGGGCCGCATCAAAGCCGTACCGAAACAGGACCCCTGTTTCAAGCACATCCTGCACTTCTTTCCGTTCTTCATCGCCAAAAATCTCAAACCCCGGCATCTGTCTCTCCTGTCACACGCAATTTCTCAAAAAATCGGTATCCTATTCAAAAATCCGGCTACGAATGGGGTCATAAAGTCCTTTTCCTTGATGCATCTTGGATAAAACTCCTCTACATTGGATGGAGGTCCTTTATCCCCTTAACGCTTTTGACCAACAAATTTTGTCATTGTAAATAAACAGGTACATTCAAGTCAACAAAATCCTTTCATTTCCACTGATGCAAAAAGCACAGGCAAATAGGCCTTGAGAACAAAGAAAAAATAGCATATCTTGAAAATCCATATCCTGCAGTAAGTTGGGGCCTGCACCACTTGGGCGCTCGAAAAAAATCAACCCTTTCAAGGTTTTTGATGTAGAGGAAAAAATGGCAACAGGCAGACAGAGGGTCTCCTCCGGAGTAAGCCAGTTAGACAGGCTTTTAGGTGGCCTTTATATTGGCGACAATGTGGTATGGCACGATGATGCGGGAAGTCTCGCATCCGTGTTCTGCCTGAATTTCATTCAGGCCTCCCTGAACCAGAACAAACCACTTATTTACGTCAGCTTCGATCGATCTCCAAGGAACCTGTTGGAAAAACTCGGTCCCCTGGCTGAAAACAAAAACGTGACGATTCTGGATTGCTTTACCTTCGGGAAAGGCGCAGGATCCGACATTTTCATGAAATTTTACAAAGAAGACGGCTCCGAACGATCTTGTCACATTGTCAGCGTAGACGAACCACAAAAGATGGATAAAGTCATGGATGCTTTTTACGGCATTCACGAAACCCTGGAGGGAGATGTACGGTTTGTGTTTGAAAGCCTCACTGGAATGCAGGACCTTTGGGGAGGGGAGGAGCACATCCTGTCCTTTTACTCTCATTCCTGTCCCAGGTTGTACGAACTGAACACCATCGCCTATTGGATCATGGAGAAGCAGGCCCACTCCACCCGACTCAAAGCCCAGATCAATCAGATCGCTCAGGTCGCCATCGATCTTTCCGTCAAACGGGGAACCACATCCCTGACCATACTGAAGGCAGAAAAAAGGAGTCTGGACAACTTAGACAAGCCATTTAATTATTGGAGCAAGGATCTCCTTATCAGATTCGACGATGAAAAACGAACCACAGGAAGATTTGACCTGGGCATGCGTCTGAAAGAACTTCGCATGAAAAGGGGATTGACCCAGACAGAGTTAGCCAAACTTGTCGGGGTAACTCCAAGTACCATTTCCCAGGTAGAGAGCAACCTGATCTACCCTTCTCTTCCGGCCCTGCTCAAGATGGGAGAAATCCTCTCCGTGGAAGTGAGTTCATTTTTTCAGGAATCAGGCGAACTGAGAAACAGAGTCATTTTCCCAAAGTCGGAAAGCGTTGACATAAAATTTCCCGGTCTTCCTGAAAACAGCATCATGGGCAAGGCTCTGACTCCCCTGGATTTTGAACCCAAGGCCGAACCATTTATCGTGGAAATCCCCCCCGGCAAAGCCCTGAACTCCCACTTCTTTATCCATAAAGGAGAGGAAATGGGTTACATGCTGTCCGGTCGCATCCAGCGGAACATGTCAATGAAAATGAGACACACATTTCAAGAAATTAGGCTCTAATCGTACAGTACGGAACCAGTTTCAGGTTTATTTATCCAAGCCGCTTTCGGTAGAGCTGGTGGACTGGGGATTTTTCCTTTAAATCTCCTGGGATTAAGATCAAAAGCGGCTTTTAGGACCTGGACACGATCTTCATAGACATCATGTGCCATACCATAGTGGACATTTTCCGGTGTCATGAGACCAATGCCCGAATGATAGTGTTCTTGATTGTACCATAGAAAGAACGGTTTGCAAAAAGCCCTTGCATCCTGGATTGATCCGAAGCAGCCGGGAAACTCGGGGAAATATTTAAGGGTCTTGAACTGGGACTCCGAATAAGGGTTATCGTTACTTACATGAGGGCGGCTATGGGTTTTGGTTACGCCCAAATCAGCGAGAAGCTGTGCCACGCCTTTGGATTTCATACTTGATCCACGGTCCGCGTGCAAGGTCAGTTGTTGAGGTACAATGTTCTGTTTTATGCAAGATTGTTCAATAAGCCTTTTAGCCAAAGCAGTATTTTCTCGATGAGCAACCATCCAACCAACCACATAACGGCTGAAAATGTCCATAATCACGTACAAATAGAAGTAGGTCCACTTGACGGGGCCTTTCAATTTCGTGATGTCCCAGGACCAGACTTGGTTAGGCATAGTTGCCAACAATTCCGGTTTTGAATAATTTGTTCGCTTAACCTGGCGCCGTCGATCCTCGACGTTACCGTGTTCAGAGCTTAAGGTACGGTACATTGTGGATATTGAGCAATAGTAAACGCCCTCATCGAGAAGAGTGGCATAGACTTCATAAGGCGTTTTATCCTGAAATCGTTCAGAATAAAGGGTATCAAGGACAGACGTTTTCTCGATAAGACTAAGGGCCAAAGGGGGATCTGGCTTCTCTCTGTCATGGTCTTGAGGCTGATTTTTCTTGTTCAGATACCTATAAAAGGAAGCTCTGGGAACGTTAAATGCCTCACATGCTGGCTTCTTTCCGGTATCGTCGCACAGTATGAGAGCACTGTTCATAAGTTGCTCCCTTCGTTCCCGGTCTGATTCTGAGCTATCCCCAGGATCTCTGAGATTTTTTTTTGCGCCTCTATGATGAGCTCAGCCTGTCTGAGTTTTTGCTGAATTCGCTGATTTTCTTTTTGAAGGCGGGCAACTTCCAGAGCCAAAGGATTTATAGGTTGCGCTTTTCGCCCACGCTTTCTTGGCGACATAGCTTTAAGCAGCCCTTCATCCCTTTGTTTTCGCCATGTCGTCAAGTTGGACGAGTAGAGTCCTTCTTGACGTAAAAGAGCTCCAAGTTGTCCTGGTTCAGTACAGGCCTCAGCCTTTTCAAGTATCCTGAGCTTATATTTAGCAGTAAATTTTCTACGGGATTTCTTTTCGCTGACTTCGGAATCAGGCCGCGAAAAATGGGGTTTTTTCGCGGCGGAGGGGGAACCTCCAGTCGCCCTACGGGCTCCTTCCGGTACCCCCTCCGACAAAGTCTCCCTTGCACCATTGTGACTCTGATTAATAGGTATTGTTTTCATAGTGATTCTCCTTACCCGCCCTACACTAATTTATCAAGGGGTAAGTGTCTCACTTTCATTGACACAGAGGGTCCCGTGGAAAAGCTCAATCTCTGAAAGGGCCCGCTATAGCTGATCAACAAGAGGTATCGCGCAGCGACGCAGAGGGACAAAAAGTATCAACCCTTCCATGGAGCACTGAAATCTGAAATCGAAAAACAAGTGGAATGTCATATGAGCGCGAATATCCGCAATCCCCGCCTGCTTCGCCTGAGCGAACTCAAGGCTCGCGATGGCGGGCAGGCGCAATCCGGACCCTCACACAAGCTATAGCTTTTACATGCTTTCTTCCGCCAGTTCAATCCCTATCTGAAGGGCCCTGCTGTTCATCTGTATCATTTCAGTGGGTATTTTTGTGGCCAGGACCTTGATGACCGATTCAGGATCGATCAGCCCCGTCAGCCGGATGATGGCGCCTAACATACAGATATTAAAGACAATGGGCTTTCCTATCTCATCCATGACGGTCTTGTACATATTCAACGCCACCTGTCTGGCATCTACCCGGTGATCCACTTCCACATATTTCGCGTCTGTCAGAAGAAGACCTCCCGGACGTAATATGCCCGCATATTTGATATAGGCTTCCTGGGTAAGGCAGACGAGGATGTGCGGATTGATGACTTTTGGGTGGCGGATGGGCTTTTCGGAGATGATGATGTCCGCCCTGGTTGCGCCTCCGCGCGCTTCCGGTCCGTACGTCTGGGTCTGCACCGCATTGAGGTTTTCATAGATGGCTGCGGCTTCCGCCAGAATGATGGCAGCCGTAATGACCCCTTGGCCTCCTGATCCGGTGAAAACAATCCGTTTATCCATGGTGATCCCCCGTGGGTTCGCTTTTTTGCGCTTCTTCCTTTTTCCCGGCCTGAAGCGTTTCCATGAATGCCAGATAGCTGGCTACATATTCGGGAGAATCTTCCTTTACAAAGATTCCGCGTTCAATCAGGTTCGGGTCTTCTTTTGCCTTCTTTGAGCCCACTTTAACGGTTCCATCCCTGTAGGACTGCATCATTTCCACAGCGCCGCCTACCTTGTTTTTTCTGCCATAGTAGGTTGGGCATTGACTCATGACCTCAATCACGGAAAATCCTTTGTGACTGATCCCCTGGCTCATGATGTCGATCATTTCTTTTGCATGATAGGTCGTGGTTCTTGCAACGAACGTAGCGCCTGCTCCCCGAGCCAGAGCAACGGCGTCAAAAGGTTTCGAGAACGATCCGTGCCGTGCCGTGGTACTCCTTTTCCCGGCAGGGGTCATGGGCGACACCTGCCCTCCGGTCATACCGTAGATGCTGTTATTCATGATAATGGCCGTCATGTCCACGTTTCGCCTCGCCGCATGGATTAGATGGTTCCCCCCGATGGACAGGGCATCCCCGTCTCCCATGGGTACGATCACCCGGAGTTTGGGACGTCCCATTTTTACTCCCATGGCGAAGGCGATGGCCCTGCCGTGAATGGTATGCATGGTGTGAAAATCCAGATAGCCCGGCATTCGCGAAGAACATCCGATACCCGAGACCACCACGATCTCGTTCTTGGGCAAGCCTAACTGCTCAATGGCCCGAATCATATTTCCCATGACGATGCCGTGCCCGCATCCCGCACACCACATATGCGGCAGAAAACGCTGACGGATATAGTCTTTGACAGCCATGTTATACTCCTTTCCCCTGAATCATGAAAAGGACGCGCAGGATATCGGCGGGGGAAATGAATACGCCGTCAAACCTGTTGGCTAAATAAACCTTTTCCGGTCTCGGTACCGACTTTCTGACTTCCTGGCAGATCTGTCCCATATTCATTTCCACGACCAGGACGTGGCTTCTTCCTTTACACATGCGGCGTATAAGATCTCTTGGGAAAGGCCAGAGGGTATGAAGTTCCAGGAGTCCGATCTTCAACCCTCTCTCTCGCCGGTCCTCCACCAGATGGAGAGCGGGTCGCGCGGAGCTTCCATAAGAGATCAGCAGAATTTCGGCGTCTTCGGTACGGTATTCCCTGTATCTGGCCAGGGAATCGGCCTTGTTCTCCAGTTTGTCCACCAGATGGTGGAGGAGGTCGTAGGCAATTTTGGGATCTGTAGAGGGAAAGCCCCACATGTCGTGGACCAGGCCGGTTACGTTATATCGGTGGACATCTCCGAAATCGCTCATGGGAAGGCGACCGTCTTCCCTGGCCAGATAAGGATGGAAATTCGTCCCTTCCGGTACGGAGGTGCGAAGCCTTGCCATTACTTCGATCTCTCTGGGTTCGGGAATAACCACTTTCTCGCGCATGTGCGCCACCACCTCATCCAGAAGGAGTACGACCGGGGTTCGGTAGGTTTCGGCCAGATTAAAAGCCTCCACCGTCATGGCAAAAACATCCTGCAGGTTTGACGCCGTAAGTGCGATGATGGAATGGTCCCCATGGGTGCCCCATCTGACCTGCATGACATCGCCCTGGGCAACGCCGGTTGGAAGCCCCGTACTTGGTCCACCTCTCTGTACGTTGACCACTACAGAAGGCACTTCGGCCATTACCGCATATCCGATCGCTTCCTGTTTCAGGGAAAAGCCGGGTCCGCTTGTGGCGGTCATGACTTTCAATCCGGTGAGGGATGCCCCGATGATTGCGCACATGGAGGAAATCTCATCTTCCATCTGTATGAATTTCCCCCCGGTGGCCGGGAGCTTTTCAGACAGGATCTCAGCGATTTCCGTGGAGGGGGTGATCGGGTATCCTGCAAAAAAATTGAGACCTGCATAAAGCGCCCCTTCCACCACCGCCTCGTTGCCTTGAATGAATTTCGCTGTGGTTTTCACGGTTCCATATCCTCCAATTCAATGGCCAGGTCGGGGCAGCGCAACTCACAGAGCCCACAGCTGATACATTTTTCCTGGTGAGCCCACTGGGCTTTTTCCTGCTGATCAAGGACCAGGACTTCCTTCGGACAGAAAGCCACGCAGACGCCGCAGCCTTTGCACCAGTCTTTATTGATATTTACTCTTTTCCTCTTTTCCATGAAAAGCTCTTCTCGCTTGATCGCATGAAACGGTTCAGGTTTTTCGTCACCCATGAGGTAAAAAAAGCCCTTAGCGTGAATCAAGGACGTACCGTGGGAGATGTTTTTAATTAACACAACGGTATCACAATTGAACTGAAAAATCATCCAAAAAGGACGATTGACCTGTTTTCTGCGTCTGGATTTCTTGACAGGATCTTTGAGTCGTTCTATACGAAAATGGAATCGCCCCTGGGCCCTTGTGGCGGTGGATGGCAGATCTGGGAAGGAAAGCCTTTCGTGCCGGAGTATGTCAGATCGGTTATGATGGAACGTACGAACCGGGGAGGCCTCCTGTCGGAGCCGCTGGAAGTCCCGCCCGCGCCCGACAGCGAAAAGCCTGTTGTCCGGGCGCCTGACTGGTAGGACAGGTAGTGCCTGAACGAAAACCCTGTTCAGGCACGATTTTGGATTTTGGATTTTGGAATTATGGAACGTATCCTATTCAAATTTTCTGGTAGCCGATTTCAGATTCAAAGAACCCATTCCTGCCGGGATTTTTGAATAAGATACGTTATAGCTTTGAATAAAGCATTCGCAGCCTTTTTCACACCTTGATGTTCTTCCAATTGTTGTGGGTATCCTCGATGCCACGTTTGATCAGTCTGAGCACCGATTTGTTTGCATCAATGGTGGTGATGGAGCCATTCTCGGGCCAGAAACAGACAACATGATCGTCCCCGGTTGCTTCTCCCACAACCACGTTAATTGCAATAGAGTGGGAAAAAAGGACCGTGTCTTCCTCAAATTCATGGAGCGCTCCGATAACGCCATTCCTCCAGGCTTTAAGATTTCCGTCTAAATCCAGCCATGTTAGCGTGATTACCTCACGTAGCCATTGAAGTTTGTCCGTTAGACCGTCCACCGGAGATGGGATCTCCCCTAACCGTCCATCCACCGTGGGTGTGACATTCCAGATTTCAGCCAATGGCATTGAGGTTTCCAGCGCACGTGCATAGGGGCTTGATACAATTTTGAGCGGACCCAACGGCGCCAGTGAACGAGCCGCCGCTCCGGCCTGTTCACGGCCTGCCGGGTCAAGGCTTGGATCGCGTTCTGTTGCCCATTCGCCCTTGGTCTTTCCACGACGTACAAGATAGGTTCTTGCCATCCTTCATTCTCCCGGACAATATAATTTTTGAGCAAGCATGCCACCATTCAATTCACAAATCAAGATGTGACCCCATGAATTACCCCTGAACCTTTTTCAAAACACTTTCAAGATCACTCTTTTGATAAGGCTTGGCCATGGCGCCTCGAAAACCGTGTTCCTCATAATTGGCCAACACCGGGTCATTGAAATACCCGCTGCATACGATGGCTTTCACATCCGGATCGATCTTGATCAGTTCCTTGATGGCTTGAACACCACCCATTCCGCCCTTAATGGTCAGATCCAGAATGACTCCGTCAAAGGGCTCTCCTGAGTCCATATGCTTCTTATAAGTTTCGATGGCTTCCGCACCGTCCTTTACGGTCTCTACTTTATGCCCCAACCGCTCCAACATCTTTTGAGCCAGGTTTCTCAGGCTTTCCTCATCGTCCATGACCAGAACCCTCGCGATTTTGGATTTTGGATTTTGGATTTCGGATTTGTCCTCCGATAGTGTGGTGGATTTTCGTTCCGCCGGGGCTGAATCGCATTCCGCACTCCGCATTCCGCATTCCGCATTCCCCATCGCCGGCAGGTAGATGGTTACGGTTGTTCCCAGCCCGGTTGTGGAATTTACCATGATGTGACCACCATGTCTTTGAACAACCGCGTAGGCAGTGGTCAACCCCAGACCCATCCCCTTTTGTACCCCTCTTTCCTTTGTAGAAAAATAGGGATCAAAGATTTGGTTGAGGTGTTCTTCTGGAATACCTCTCCCTTCATCTCTGATGGAAATCCTCACATACTTTCCTCCGTCGAGAAGCAATGGGAATTCTTCGTCTTTGTTCTCGATGACTTTGTTTTCCGCTTGAATGGTAACGGTTCCGCCTTGTGGCATGGCCTCCACGGCGTTTATAAGCACATTGTTTATGGTGTAATGCATCTGATTTGAATCATATTCCACTGGCCAGAGATCATCCTGGATGGAGAAGGCGTATTCGATGCCGTTATTTGCCTGGACCTGCCCCGGGATCTCCTTTAGCGGACTCGCGATAGAACCCGGTTTTTTCATGGGATACCCTCCGTGGGAGAGGGTCATGAGTTGATGGGTCAGGTCCCTTGTCTTGTGGGATGCCTGTTCGATTCCATGGAGGTGCTCTGCCATGGCTGAATGGGGTTCCGTTTCCTCCTGAGCCATGGACAGGTTCCCCATGATAATTGCCAGGAGATTGTTGTAGTCATGAGCAATGCCACCTGCCAGCGTTCCGATGGCCTCCATTTTGTGAGCGTGAAGACGGATCTCTTTGAGTTGTTTTTCCTCGGTTATATCACTGAATAATCCTTTCAGGCCTGTAAAAAGATCCTGAACGTAAATCGGTCGCGTCGAGGACCTGACCCAGTGGTAATTTCCCGATTTGGCCAGCAGACGATATTCGAAGGGCCTGAGCAGTCCTTTCTGGATTTCCTGAAATCTGTCTAGAACATGTGGCAGATCTTCCTGGTGGATAAATTCGGTAAAAGGCCTGCCCACAATTTCTGAAGGATCATATCCCATGGCGGGCTTTACCTGGGGGCTTATGTAGGTGACAATACCATTCTCATCGGTGGTAAACAGGATATCATTTACGTTTTCGACCAACTCCCGGTAATTCTTTTCACTTTTTAGCAGCGCCTCCTCTGCGCGCTTGCGATCGGTTATGTCGCGTGATACACCCGTGAAGCATACGGGTTGATTAAAGCTATCTCTATGCAAGAGAGCATTGATTTCCATCCAAACCGTTCCACCATCCTTGTGTCTATGTTCTCCCTCCACTAAAATCCGAGTTGAATCACTATCGGCCCCTAATAATTTACTGAAGGCAGACAATACCTGTTTTTTCATCGTTGGGTGAAAAACATCATCCAATGTGACAACACGCCCCAATTCTGGAGGATGGCCAAGAATCCTTTCAGCTGAATTTGAGAAATAAGTATAAGTCATCGACGACAAATCGAAAGTCCAAATAATATCATTGGATTCCTCAACTAAAAACCGATAGCGTTCCTCGCTCTCCCGCAGTTTATCTGCCGCCCGGGTTAACTCTTTGGTTCGGGCATCAATGATCTTCTCCATATTTGAATGTATTTCAAGGTAGCTGGCTGTCGCACTTTCGTTCTCCTCTCTTGTAATCCAAAGATCATTAGTCAGGTGTTTTACCTTTGTCTCGAGATGTAAGATCCGGCGCTCCAGTTTCGCTTCATAATCAGATTTCGCCATCATTAGAATAACCCCTGTTCTTCCATCTTGAAAAGTTCTTGTTCGACATCTTCTACTATTAGGTCAAGCGCATAAGATGTTAGGTTTAATCTTTTTAAGCATCTTCTGAAGGATTCTTTGTCTCGAATAGGTGCGTCACTGTATCCAAGGCCTTTTTGTTGACAAACGTAATCGGCAACATACAATGTTAAACCGGCCCTTACGAACTGTCGGTCAATATTATCAGGCTTATGGTGACACCCTATAACCTCAACCAGCTCTTGTGGAAGATTCCAATCATCAGCTATCGCCTTGCCGACCTCGGTATGATCAAAACCGAGCACCTCTTTCTCTGCTTTTGTATGATTTTTTCTCTCGGTCTTTGTTTTGCTTAGAATAATTCTGAACTCGTCTTCACAAAATTGGTCTAATACTATAATCCCTATGTCATGCAACAGACCAGCAACATATATGTTTTCTCCCTTCTCCCTGAATTCTTTTCTGTAAATCATTTTGCTCAACAGGGAAACGGCAACAGAATGTTTCCACAACAAAGGTCTTGAGTACCCCTCAATAGTTTTATCTCCATCGAAAACCTCGCAAACCTTTTGTCTTAATGCCAATTCCTTGAGTGCGTCATAACCTACCCAAATTATGGCCTGCTGTATCTCACTAATCTTGGTTCGAGGAGAATAGTAAACAGAGTTTGCCAGCTTGAGTAGTCTGCCTGTCAGCGGAGGGTCAATTTGAATTATCTTCTTCAAATCTTTTGCACTTGATTTGGGGTCATTAATGATTTTAGTTATACCTACTACAGTATTTTTGATCGAGGAGATCTCGGATTCATTGACCATTTGCACAATTTTATTAAGTTTCGTAGACTTTTCTTCTTCCTGGTTCATTTCCTGCAACCTCCAATGCTCATCTTCTCCGCTCGCTGCTTGAGTTCGATATCATCAGGCGTGTCTTTCATCGTTCCCATCGTTTCCCCACTTATTTCTCGGTTAACCATACAACCACCAGCTTTCTAAAGAGTTGTAGCGGGGGCACTGAGACTTTCTTGCATAAGTCTTGCATCTTACTTAATCCAATTTAGAATCTTTTTCAACCGCTTGTAAGCCAAAAAATTTAGAAGTGTCCAACGCAAGATTACATATTCCAGTCTTGAAGTCACAGATCTCGATTTTGTAGACTAATTTCCCGGGGCCTTGCCAGGAAATGAAGAAAATTTTCTATAGAAACATAAAATTGGAAAACGCCACACAGGCACAAGATACAGTTGGTGCAAAAATTCGCTTTGAGGCTCCAACCAATTGACTGATCTTGACAGTATCAAAAGGATTTTGAGGGTTCAAAACCATGAAATATACTTTACATACCCAAATGCCTTATCTTCAGTCGCGTCAATACGCAATTCTGGGGCGGGTTCCTTACGTGCGTTTGTCTTACAACACGGACGTCACGAGGGTTTGACCCGGTCGCCACTTCGCAGGGCCTTGGGTGGGGCTACGATAATGGTCTCTCCCTCCTTGAGGCCTGCCTTGATTTCAGACTCTTCGTCGTTCACAATCCCCAGGGTAACAGGGACCAGATCGGCCTTGCCGTTCTTTACGGAAAAAACCTGCCATTGATTGCCAGCTCCCCGGAACAGGGCTGTTCGGGGGACCTTGAGTATATCCTTCTTTACGTCGGTGTAGATCCTGGTCCGGACGCGGTAGGTCAGGCCGAGAGTCCTGCCACTCTCCTCCAGACGCTTTAGTGCACCCGGATCAAATGGCGTATCGCCGTTGGATTGTTGGGCCTTCATAGAATGTCTCCAGACCGGTTTTTATCCGACGTTGAGTGATAGAGACATGTTTTTTTCATGAGAGAGTATAATTGGAGGGGTTTTGGTGATCAAGAAAAATCTGATTGAAGTTGTATAAGGGCAATTTCCAGTTTAAAGAAAAATGTTACGGTTGTGCAGGGCCTTCAACCGCACCTCCGGGCAGGGGAAACCATCCGCCTCCAAGCGCTTTGTACAGGCGGACCAGGTTGGCGGTTATAGCCCCGTCGCTCTGGGTCAATTGCTCTTGAAAAGACAGCAGTGAACGCTGCGCATCCAACACGCTTGTAAAGTCTGTCAAGCCCGCCTGGTATTGGCTTTCCGAAAGTTCAACCGCCCGTTCAGCCGCCTTGGCGGATGCGCTCAGGGCTTGCCGGCGGTTCTGCTCTTCGGCATAGGAAACCAGCGCATTTTCCACCTCTCTCAGCGCATTTAAGACCGCAGCCTCGTATTCAAGCAGGGCCTGTTCCTGAAGTTCCGATTGTACCTGGATGTTGCTCCGGATAGCCCCGGCATTGAACACCGGCCAGGAAATCCCCGGTCCGATGAGGTAGGCCAGGCCGCTGGCGGAAAAAACATTCCCGAGGGAAAGGGTTTCAAGGCCGATCGATCCCAGTAGCCGGAAACGGGGATAAAGATCAGCGGTAGCTGCCCCCACCCGTGCGGTCTGGGCCGCCAGGCCGCGTTCCGCACGCCGAAGGTCCGGCCTGCGTCTCAGCGTCTCGGCCGGGATGCCCACAGCCACCTCCCGGGGGGTGAACGGAATAACTTGGGGCTTTTTCAGTTCCTCGTGCAAAGCGCCGGGTTCCCGGCCCAGGAGTACTGCCAAACGGTTCATGGCGCCTTCCAGTCCTATGCGCAGGACAGGGATCTTGGAGCGGGTATTCTCGATGTTGTAGGTGGCCTGTTGAACCGCCAGCTCGTTTGTAAGACCGGCCTGATAACGGGATTGCGTCAGTTGAAACGTCTTTTCCTGCGCGTCCAGGTTAGACCAGATTACGACAATATTGGCCTGAAAGGTGCGAACATCGATATAGTTCAACGCGACTTCCGAGAGGAGGGAGATCATGACATCTCGAAGGTCTGCTTCCTTTTCCTGGATATCCGCATCGGCGGCCTCTACGGATCGCCGTATTCCGCCAAAGATATCCAGTTCCCAGGTGGCGTCAAAACCTGCTGCATAAAGATCGTAATCGTCCCCGCCATATCTTTCTTCACTGAGATGATTTCTAGTGCCGGAAACGGATGCATCCACAAAGGGAAAAAGGCCGGATCTGCTGATAGTTCGGCGGGCGCGCGCGGCCCGCACTCTTGACCGGGCCTTTTTAAGATCCAGGTTCCCCGCAACCGCCTGTTCCATGAGTTTGGTAAGGGTGGGGTCATTGAGGGTTTCCCACCAGGAGGCTAATGTTTCCGGACCCGGCTCTTTTGCCGTGAGGCCGTACTTGAGGTCCGTATGCCAGGTCTTGGGGGAGAAAACAGCCGGAGGAGCATAATCGGGCCCTACCGGGGCGCATCCGAACAGGACAAGGGACAGGAGCAGGGCGCTCAAACACGAAAGCCAAAAGAAGATCCCTTTCCTTCCAATGGTGTGATTCTCTGAAATGTTTTGGGAGATACCTTTTCTTTTCATGATGGATTCTGCATTTTACCGGTTTCTTCGGTTTTACATGGTTCGTTGGAACGATGTCTTTCCCTGCGGGTTTTTGCCTTCTCCCGTGCGGTCTGGAAAAAGGCATAAAGCGGGGGGATCAGGAAAATTCCAAACAGAGTGGCGGCCAACATTCCGGAAAATACCGTGATGCCGATGGCGCGCCGGCTGTTGGCACCGGCCCCCGTTGCGATGACCATGGGAAAGACCCCCAGGATAAAAGAAAACGCGGTCATGAGTACCGCCCGAAAACGAATGCGCACCCCCGCAATGGCGGCGTCGAAGATGCTCATTCCTGATTCCCTTCCTGTCTTGGAAAATTCAACAATGAGGATGGCGTTTTTGCTGGCAAGGCCCACCAGCAGGACAACTCCGATCTGGGCGTAGATGCTCAGGTCCAGTCCGCTTATCATGAGCCCGACCAGGGCGCCCAATGCCGCCACCGATATGGAGAAGATAATCGATAGGGGTATGGTCCAGCTTTCGTACTGGGCCACGAGGAAAAGATAGCCGAACAGCAGGGCAAGGGCGAGAAGTATCGGAGTCTGTCCCCCGCTTTTCTGTTCCTGATAGGAAAGGGCCGACCATTCGTAGCCGAAACCCTCGGGCAGGGTTTTAGCCGCCACGTCCTTCATCGCTTCCATGGCCTGGCCGGAGCTGAATCCGGGCACTGCCTCGCCGTTCACCTGGGCGCTGGCAAACTGGTTGTAGCGGGTCACTAACTGGGGGGCAAGTATCGTGGAGAGCGTGGCCACGCTGCTTAAAGGAACCATATGGCCGTCGTTGCTGCGAAGGTATATCCGGTTGATGTCCTCCAGGGTATCCCGGTAGGGTGCATCCGCCTGAACTTTGACCTGAAAGACACGGCTGTACAGGTTGAAATCGTTGACGTAGCGGGACCCAAGCTGGGCTTGCAGGGTAGAAAATACCCGGCTGACCGGTACCTTGAGGATTTCGGCCTTGGTACGGTCAAGATTCAGAAAAAGCTGGGGAACTTCGGCCGAATAGGTGCTGAAGACGCCATTCAGGACAGGATTCTGGTTGGCTGCCACCACAAGGGCGCGGGTTGCGGCCGCAAGCCCCTGGGGACTCTGGTCTCCGAGGGCCTCCAACTGAAAATTAAAGCCGCTGGTGTTCCCCAGACCCTGAATGGCCGGCCGTCCGAAGGCGAAGATGTTTGCGGAAGGGATGGCTGCAAGCTGAGGCCGCACGCGGGACAGGATGCCTTCCAGCTTCAGTTCGGGGGTGTCCCGCTTGTCCCACGGTTCAAGTATTACGAAACCCAGTCCCACATTCTCACTGCTGCCGCTCAAGAGACTGTAGCCGCTGACGGCGATGACGTCGGTTACTCCGGGGGTTTTCTTAAGGAGTTCGGATACCTGGGCCATGACCTTGTTGGTTCGCGCAAGGGTGGAGGATTCGGGTAACTGGACATTAATAAAAAAGACCCCCTGATCTTCGCTTGGCAGGAAACTGGTGGGCCGCGTAACGAAAAGGTGGTAGGCGGAACCGATGATCAGGATGAGGATGATCAATGCTACAATCCTTCTTTTCACCAGCCACGCTGCCGTCATAACGTAAGCGTTTCGGGATACGCCGAGGAAACGTGAAAACCAGGCTAACGGTCCCCTGGTAATGGTTCGCGAAGGTCTGAGAAAGGCGGCGCAGAGAGCGGGACTTAAAGTCAGCGCATTGAGAGCCGACAGGAGAACGGCTGTGGAGATGGTGACGGCGAATTGTTTGTAGAGCTGCCCCGTGATGCCGGGGATGAAACCGACCGGGACGAATACGGCTAACAACACCAGGGTGGTGGAGATGATGGGGCCGGTTACCTGTCCCATGGCCTTGATGGCTGCGTCTCTCGGGCAGAGGTTTTCTTCCTGCATGACCCGCTGCACATTTTCCACCACTACGATGGCGTCGTCCACAACGAGGCCGATGGCCAGAATCAGCGCAAAAAGCGTGACGGTGTTGGCGCTGAAACCCAGGACCAGGAGCACGGCAAAGGAACCCACCAGGGAGACGGGGATCGTAAGGGCCGGGATCAGGGTTGCACGCCAGTCCTGCAGGAAAAGGTAGGTGACCCCTACAACGAGAAAAAAAGTGATAAGGAGCGTAAATATGATCTCCTGGATGGCGGACTGAACGAACCTTGTGGTGTCGTAAACCAGACGATACCGGATCCCTTCGGGAAAACGGTGGGAAAGGCGCTCCACTTCGGCCTCCGCCGCTTTCATCGTGTCCAGGGCATTGGCGCCGGAAGTCCTGTAAATGGCCATATTGACGGCAGACAAGCCGTTCAGGGTCGATTTTGAGGCGTAGGACAGGGCGCCCAGTTCTACCCGGGCCACATCACGGAGCCTCAGTACACCCCCTTTGGGGTTGGCTCGAATGATGATGTTTTCAAAATCCTTGATTTCCTTGAGTCGTCCTTTTGCCCGCAGGGTGAACTGCACCTGCTGCGCATCGCTTCCGGGCGCCGTGCCGATGGAGCCGGTTGCAGCCTGGACATTCTGTTCACGGATGGAGGCGATCACATCATCGGCGGTGAGTCCCAGGGAGGTGAGCCGTTCAGGGTTCATCCAGATCCGCATGCTGTAGTCAAGGGCCCCGAAAAGATAGGCTTCACTGATTCCGTTGAGGCGCGTCAAGGCATCTTTTACATTGATACTGATGTAGTTGCTGAGAAACAGGGCGTCATAGCTGCCTTCGGATGCAAAAAAGCTGATGACCCCCAGGATATCGGATGATCGTGTTCGTACGGCAATGCCCTGGTCGGCTACTTCCCGGGGCAGTTTCGGGATGGCCTGCTGTACCCGGTTTTGAATGTTTACCTGGGCAATATTGGGGTCCGTGCCCACCTCGAAGGAGATGCTCAGGCTGTAGCTTCCGTTGTTCGAGCAGGTAGAGGACATGTAAAGCATATTCTCCACCCCATTGATTTCTGCTTCCAGAGGCGCGGCCACGCTGTCCGCCACCACCTCGGCGTTGGCCCCGGGGTAGGCGGCTTGGACGCGGATTTCCGGAGGGGAAATGGGCGGGTATTGGGCGACCGGAATATTGAACAGGGCAAGCACCCCGGCCAGGGTGATAATAATCGAAACCACAATAGCCAGTCTTGGCCGGTCGATGAAGATCTGCGAAAACATCGATTACTCTCCGGCCTTTCTGTTTTCAGTGACTGTTTCAACAATCTGTCCGGGGCTTACTTTCTGAACGCCCTGGATGACGAGGGTTTCTCCTGTCATGAGTCCGGATTCCACTACCCAGTCTGTGTTGATAACAGGCCCTGTGACGATACGCCTTAACTGAATTCGGTTCTCTTTATCCACCACAAAGACGTAACGGCCCTCACGATCCTCCTGGATGGCTGATTGAGGGACGACCGGCAGTCGTTTGCCCTCCTTGCATTTCACCAGAATCATGACGTATTGTCCGGGCAGCAGGAGACCATCGGAATTGTTGAATACGGCACGGATGGCGATCGTTCCGGTTTCGGGGTCCACTTCGTTGTCTACGAAATCCACCCGGCCCGGGTGTTCGTACATGCCCCCGCCCGGTATCCGGATCGTGGGAACAAGACGGCAGTCCCGGTCTTCTCCGTTGCCGGTTCTCCTTGCATTTCTGGCGCCCGCCAGATTGTACTCGCTCATGGAATAAACTACCCGGATGGGATGGAGCTGGACGATTCGTGCGAGAGCTCCTGAACCGGGGCCCACCAGGTTGCCCTTGGTAAGAGTTGTACGCCCGATACGGCCACTGATCGGGGCTTTGATGGTGGTGTATCCCAGGTTTATTTCCGCCTGTTCCAGGTTGGCCCCGGCCTCCTGGAGTGCTGCATTTGCACGAAGTTCCGCATTGACGGCCGTTTCCACATCCGTGGCCGACACGCCTCCGGATCGAACCGCCTTGAGACGCTGCAGGTATTGTCTGGCGTTTTTGAGGGCCGCTTCCGCCTCGGCAACTTTGGCCCGGACCTCACCCACCTTGGCCTTGTATGGGGCCTGCTCCACAAGATAAAGGAGATCTCCGGCACGAACATCAGCCCCTTCCCTGAACTTTACCTGTTCCAGATATCCTTCCACCCGGGCGCGCAGATCTACGGCCTGTATCGCTTCCACCCTGCCGACGTATTCGTCGGGGAGGTTGACTTCTTTTTCCGTGACCGGCATGACGGTAACGACAGGAGGCGGCCCTTTTCCGCGTCCGGGGGGGCCGGCCTGGGAAGGATCCGGAAAAATGGCCGGAAGCATCGAAACCAGGAAAAAAAGGTACAGAAGGGTTGCGTTCTTGCGTGACATATTTTTCTCTTTTCCCCTTGTGCTGGAATGAAAAGGTGATTTCTGAAATTCAGCAATGGCGGTTACCATAATCCGCTCGGAATATCAAATAAATAGAGAGGCGGCAGCAATTGTCATGAAGGATCTTGGATTTTCGTGACAGGGTGACTAACCGTGGAGTGTTGTCTGAAAAGAGAATGATTTTTCTTCTTGACTTCTTCCTGGCATCCTTTCCCTTTTATCTCAATTCCCACGCAAAAGCATCTCCACCAGTTCCGCAAAGCCATAACCACCCTGCTTGGTTGTTATCCACGCAGGTTTCGAAGAGAGTCTGTCCTTGAATTGGGAAATGTTGGCAACACCTACCGCATTGGGGAAATATTCAAACATTGGCTCATCATTCGGAGAATCGCCGGAAAATATAACCATCTCTTTGATGGTCTCCAGATCTTTTTCGAAAATTTCACGGAACATAACCCTGGTCATGCTCAATTTGTCATAATTTCCAAACCAGCCATTCACATGAATCGAGCTGATTTTGGCATTGGCTCCGGCTTCCCTGAAAATCGCCGCTATTTTCTCGACTTGACCCATCGGCAAGGCCGGAACATCTTCACGGAAATCGATTGCAAGGTCTGCTTCCCGGTATGCCTGATCAGAGGCTACCCGCGCGCCCGGGACTTCTTTTAATATCCGATCCCGAAGTTTGTCCAGCCGGATACGATCTTGCAGGCGCTCTTGTGTGGATTTCCAATATCGACGAAGCATTTTGCGTTGTTTGTGCTGATAATAAAAATAAAATGCGCCATTCTCCCCGACGATGCCGTCTATGGGCCACATGCGTGCCATATGATCACACCACCCGGCTGGACGACCTGTGATGGGTACGACTTTTATTCCGGTATCGTGAAGCCTCTCAAGCGCATCATAGGCAATGGCGGGTAATTGTCCGTCAATTGTGAGCGTATCGTCGATATCCGTTAAGACATACTGAATTTGTGCCAGATTTTTATTGGGGAATTCTTTTAGCGGGTGCATTATTATTTTTCCGGATCCACCAGCCCCTTGACAAACCATCGTTGCATGAAAAGTACGACTAAAACAGGCGGAAGCATGACAAGCAATGTGCCCGCAAGAGCGACATTCCAGTAGGGGAGGTCATCCGCCGCCGGGATCAGATTCTGAAGCCCGATAACCGCTGTTAACATTTTGGGATTGGTAGTGATGAGCAAAGGCCACAGATACTGGTTCCAACCATATACGAACTCTATTACAATCAGGGCCGCAATATTGGTTTTGGAAAGGGGGAACAGTATCTTCCTGAAAAAAACCATGGGAGAGGCGCCGTCCATTTTGGCCGCTTCACAAAGCTCTTCGGGGATAGTGAGAAAAAACTGACGAAAAAGAAAGGTGCAGGTTGCCGATGCCACCAGGGGGAATATTAATCCGGGGTAACTGTCCAGGAGGCCCCATTCCAGGGTAACCTCTATTTCATGCCCGGCAAACCAGCTCACCAGACCATTGAGTTGAAGCAAATCCCATACCGACTGAAGCGGGCCGAACAAATTGGCGGCCATCTCATAGGTTGGAAGGATTCTTACTTCTATGGGGAGCATCAATGTGCAGAAAACGGTTACAAAGGCTACGATTCGAAGACGGTAATCGAAATACACGATAGAAAATGCACCTAACATGGATACCACAATTTTGCCAAAAGTGATTCCGGAGGCCATGATGAAAGAATTGACCAGATTGGTTCCCAAATTCCCCTTTTCCCAGGCGGTCTGGATGTTTACCCAGAATTGATCACCAGGTATCAGGGGCATTGGAACTCTGGACACGTCTTCTATGGATAGGGTGGCGGCAATAATAGCGTATATGATGGGAAACCCCACAACCACTATTCCCATCATGAGAAACAGATAGGTTAATGTGTCTAAAATAGGTGTTTTCTCAACCATTACTTCCTATCCCGCGTATTGAACTTTTCTTTCCACATATTTAAATTGCAGAACGGTTATTACGATGATCAGGGTCATCAGTACTATGGACTGGGCTGCCGAAGAACCAAGATTCAGACCGATAAATCCGTCCTGGTATACCTTGTAAACTAAAATATTGGTTGCGCCTCCCGGCCCTCCCTGGGTCATCATATGAATCACCCCAAAGGTTTCAAAAAATGAATAGATAATATTCATTACGGTTACAAAAAAGAGTGTTGGTGACAGCAGAGGAAGTGTGATTTTCCAGAACCTTCTAAACGGACCTGCGCCATCCATGGCGGCGGCTTCGATCAGGGATCCGGGAATGGCCTGCATCCCGGCAATAAAAAAGACGAAATTATAGCTGATCTGCTTCCAGGAACTGGCCATAATGACCATAAACAATGCATCTTTCCCGTCCAGTACCGGATTCCAGTCAAGCCCTAACCACCGCTTAATGGCAATAGCGACGACACCGTAAGACGGGTGAAGCAGAAAAAGCCATAGGATACCGGAGATAGCCGGTGCAACCGCATAGGGCCAGACGAGCATTGTCCGAATCAATGCCTTTGCTTTTAAAGCGCGATTGGCCAGGGCGGCGATAAGAAGACCGATAGAAATAGAAACGGCCGCCACGGATGCGCTGAAAAATAGGGTTGTCCCAATGGACTTGAGATAAAGCGGATCAGTGAAAAGCGCAGTGAAATTATCCAGCCAGATAAACGTGCTGTGCTGCCCGAAAGGATCACTGCGCATAAAGGACTGCGCCAGTCCCTGCAATGCCGGCCAGTAAAAAAAGGTTGCAGTAACCAAAAATTGGGGCAGTATCAGGAAATATGGAAGGAATTTAGATTCAAAGAATGATCTTTTTATCATAATAGTACGGAAACAGCGCTTCCCTTATATTGAAGGAAACGCTGTTATAATGGTAACCCAGTTTCCGGAAGACATTATTTCTTATATATTTTTTCAAACTCACGCAATTTTTCATTACTGCGTTTTACTGCGTTATCAAGGCCTTCTTGTGGTGTTTTGCTGCCGTTCCAGACCAGTTCAAGTTCCTCATTGATGATATTTCTAATCTGGATGAAATATCCCAGGCGAAGGCCGCGGGAAATTTCCGTGGGATTCCGGCGGGTCAACTGTTTGATGCCGACTTCCTTCAGGGGGTTTTCCTTGTAATAACCCTGCTCCTTAAGTATTTCATAGGCCTTTAAGGTGATGGGGAAATAACCCGTTTCCTTATGCCAGTACATCTGCATACCAGGGCTGGAAAGGTGGTTCAAGAATGCGGCAACCCCTTTATATTCTTTTTTGCTGTGTCCATTGAATACCCACAGGGAGGCTCCGCCAATAATGCTGTTCTGAGGATCTTTCATCCAGGATTCAACCGGAAGTGGCGCCACATCCCAAGTGAAATCTTTTACGGCCTTTTGCAACTGGGCGATGGCACTGATGGAATCAATGTAAACTCCGGCTTTTTGAGCGATAAACTCAGCTTTCGGTCCTTGAAATTTCTGACCTGCATAAACAAAACGTTTGTCGTCAGCCCATGTTTTCAGCCGGGCCACATGATCAGTGACTTTTGGATTATTAATGACCAGTTCACAATCAAGGCCTTCGTATCCATTGGCTCTGGTGGCAAAGGGGATATTATGGATGGCGCTGTAGTTTTCAATCTGGGTCCAGGACTGCCACCCTGTTACCATGCCGCCGGCCACGCCGGACTTAACCAGTTTGCCGGTTATTTCGCCTAATTCGTCCCAGGTTATGGGCTTTGTCTTTGAAAGTGGTGTGGGGATTCCCGCCTTTTTAAACAGATCCACGTTGTAATACATCACAGGTGTGGATGACTTGAAGGGCATGGACATCAGATCGCCGTCTGCGTTCATGTAGTAGGAAAGAACCGGTTGAAGATACCCGGACCAGTCAATGGTATACCCTTTATCCTTCATGAGCTTGAAGACGGGATATATAGCCCCGGAAAGCATCATGGTCTGTGTGCCCACTTCAAAGGCCTGAAGTAAGTGTGGCTGTTTTTTTGCACGATATGCTGCAACGCCGGCATTGATCGTTTCGTCATAATTCCCTTTATACGTACCGACAACCACATAGTCGGACTGTGAGTCATTAAATGCCTTAATCATGGTTTCAACTACTTCGCCCCGCGCGCCTTTCATGGCGTGCCACCAGTTAATGGTAACGGGCTCTGCCAGCGCCTGGCCGGCTAAAAACAGGAATGCGATTCCAGCTGCAACAACCAATAAAAGTTTAGGCGTTTTCATGATTATATCCTTCTTTATCCAAATGGGGTTAATCTTGCGATGTTGACCGGGCCCCGCTCTTCAGGCAATCCGCCACAAGATTAGGGGCAATTTGCAGATGAGTCAAGAAGAATTCTTGACTTTAACCGGCAAAAAATGGTCTTTATGTCGATCGACAAAATCAGAATATTAGGGGATTATTCCTCTTTTGGGCAGTTTAAAAAATCAATATGGGTTGTTTAATGGCAAGCGTAACGTTGAAAGATATTGTAAAAATATTTGGCAAGACGGAAGTTATTCATGGGGTTAATCTTCATATCAACGACAGGGAATTCATCGTCCTTGTAGGTCCTTCGGGATGCGGTAAATCCACAGTATTGCGGCTGATTGCAGGTTTAGAGAAAATTTCAAAGGGGGACATCTTTATTGATGACCGTCTCGTCAATGATATCGCGCCAAAGGACCGGGGGGCGGCGATGGTGTTCCAAAACTATGCATTATATCCGCACATGGACGTATTCAACAATATGAGCTTCGGATTAAAACTGAACAAGACCCCGAAGACGGAGATCCGAAGACGGGTCAATGAAGTTGCAGAGATTCTGGAACTGAGTGACCTTCTCAAACGGAAACCGTACCAGCTGTCAGGAGGTCAGCGTCAAAGGGTTGCCATGGGAAGGGCGATGGTTCGAAAGCCGTCCCTCTTTCTGTTTGATGAGCCACTTTCCAACCTGGACGCCAAGCTGCGCACGCAGATGCGCACGGAAATGAAGCGGCTGCATCAAAAAGTTCAAACCACCATTATTTATGTGACCCATGATCAGGTGGAAGCCATGACGCTGGCCGATCGGATTGTTGTCATGCATGACGGAACCATTGAACAGATCGGGAACCCCCTCGAACTGTTCCAGAAACCGGTGAATACTTTTGTGGCCGGATTTATCGGCAGTCCTCCCATGAACCTGGTTCAGGCAAGAATTGCTCATTCGAACACAGGGCTGAAGCTATGTTTTCCTGGAGAACTACAGATCCCCATTCCGGAAAAACCAGATGCAAAAATTCAAGATGGGATGGAGGTTATCATGGGTCTGCGCACGGAAGATTTGACGGTTGATAATGGTGGCAAGAGATTCCCGGAAGAGTGGAACGTGGATGGCGTTGTTGAAGTGGTCGAACCTCTGGGCGGTGAAACCAACATGCATATAGATCTTCAAGGAGTAAAATTCATAGCCAAAAGTGAGGGAAGGAGGATTATTCGCGTCGGCGAAACGATGAAACTGTCCTTGAACCTGGAACACCTGCACATTTTTGACGAGAAGACTTCCCTTTCAATCTATTGAGCCTTCCTTCCGACCTTTCGATCATTTGATTTTTTTCCCTTGACAAAGACTACCATGTCTTATTATGTAGTAAATGCAACGTATTTTTCCTTTTTGTGTTGCCATGTCAACCTTCCCCATTGAATAATCGGGACAAAGGTATCTTATTCAAAAACCCTGGCAGTAATGGAGTCACAAGGTCTTTTTTGTTGCTGCATCTTGGATCAAACTTCACAGACTGTTGAGAGGTTTTTTCAGGCTGGTACAACGAATAATAGTGGGTTTTCAGCAACCTGTCCGTACCAGCCTGAAAGGACCGGTGCTCTACAGGAATCAGATGCGGCAGCAAAAAAGACCTTGTGGCGGAATGGATTTGCTGAATCTGAAGGTTGCGCCGGGGAATTTGAATAGGATACGGACAAAGTCTTTATGAAACGTCCAATTGATTTAATAAACGAACGATACAACTCTCTACGCAAATCAGAACAGCGCGTTGCCCGGTTCATACAAAATCATGTGGAGGAAGTTGTCCTGTTATCCCTTCAAAGTCTGGCTAACAAATGCTCAACCAGCGATGCCACCGTCCTTCGCTTTTGCCGTTCACTGGGCTTTTATGGCTTTTCCGATTTTAAAGCGTCATTAGTGCCCCAGCTTGTCAGGAATGAGCACACTTCACATCTCGAAGTGGATCCTAATTTAGGCTACAAAGATAAAAAATCTCAGTTTCTACAAAACTTTCAGCAACAACTGAAATCAACGTTGAGAAATTGTGACTATGAAGAAATAGAAAAAGTGGCCACTCGTATTTCGCAGTCAGAAAAAACACTCATTGCCGGTCTGGGAGGTTCAGCCGGTGTGGCGCATATATTCAGTGACTCACTCGGCAGCATTGGAGTCTTTAGCACATGTCCACAGGATACGACGATGATGCTGAATTTAGTTTCGATGCATCACGATAATGATGTTTTGGTCTGTATTTCACACTCCGGCGAGACAGAGGAGATTGTTTTTACAGCAAAACAGGCAAGGGAGCAGGGTATGTTCACGGTGGGCATAACGAATTTTTCTCCCTCTCCGTTAATGAAAAATGTGGAAGTTGCCCTGATTACAGGTGTCCCTGATAACTTATTGGGGTCTTATTCCTGTCAGTCTCGTATTTCACAACTCGCGATTCTTGAACTGATTTTGTATGAGGTTTCCCGAAAATTGGCTGAAAAACGTCTGATCGAAAAAAACAGCTAACATGGCTATATGACAAGTATTCCAAGGGGCCGAATGAATCAAGGTATAAAAACGAAAGATAAACGATATGAATTCTGGCGCTATCGAATATTCTTTATAACCTGGATTAGTTATTTCGGCTTTTATTTGACCAGAAAAAGCTTTTCAGTTGCCAAGATAGGCATGGCACAGGACCCGGATATCCTTCTTACCAAAATACAGATGAGTCAGATTGAAGCAGCGTATCTAATCGCTTATGCGGTTGGACAGTTCGTTTGGGGGGTATTTGGAGATAAATTCGGCCCAAGAAAAATCCTGCTAACCGGCCTGCTATGTTCAGTGCTTGTTGCTGTTGTAATGGGTTTATCATCCACGGTCATTCTTTTTGGAGTGCTCTTTTGTATTCAAGGCCTCTGCCAATCGACAGGCTGGGCGCCTCTTGTGAAAAATATGAGCTATTGGTTCTCTCAAGAAGAGCGTGGAACCATCATGGGTTGGTGGGCCACGAATTATGCGATCGGTGGGTTTGTTGCATCTCCATTTGCCGGATTCTGTGCTGACTATTTTACCAATTGGCGCTATGGCTTTTTCGGGCCTGCTACAGCACTTTTTGTAATCTGGGCACTGGTTCTTGTACTGCAAAAGGATAAACCCGAGGATGTGGGTTTAGAAACCATAGAAGAGTATCATAATATAAAAAAAACTGTTTTAGCTGACGACGATGATGCCGTTGTTGAAGAAGGCTCTTTGAAGTCCGCCCTTGTTGTCATTAAAAATCCAATGGTTCTAATTCTGGGTGTATTTTACTTTTTTTTAAAACCCGCGCGTTATGCCATCCTGTTTTGGGGCCCCCTTTATATAAGCGAAAAATTTGGCACAGGAATGACCAAGTCCGCTGTCGTAAGCGTTTCTTTTGAGCTCGGTGGGCCACTTGGTATCCTTGCCGCGGGATATATTTCGGATAAGGTGTTTGGTTCGCGGCGTATGCCCATCAGTATTATTTGTCTCATCGGGCTTTCCATACTACTCTTTTCTTTTAATTATTTAGCCGGATTTCAAAATACCCTTTTGGTTGCCTGTCTGCTTTTCGCCATTGGTTTTCTTCTTTTTGGGCCCGATTCACTCCTGAGTGGTGCAGCTGCTGTTGATTTCGGTACAAAAGAAGGGGCTTCAACTGCCAGTGGTTTTATTAATGGAATGGGCGCAATAGGAGCCATACTCGGTGGGGCACTTCCTGGAATTATCGCTACACGGTGGGGCTGGGAGCCGCTTTTTTACCTGCTTGGAAATACTACAAGTCTGGCAACAATCGTGCTGATCCCCAAGTGGAATGCCTTACCGAAAACAGTGGATGACTGATCGGATTTATATGAAAGTTGACGGTTTCCAGTTGAATGTATGCTGTCGCACTCACTTTCTAAATCAAACAACCCTAAACTCGAAACATTCATGATTCGTTGTGGCCGGGAAGCCATGGGAGTTAGAGGAATTGTGGATTCAGGGATCGAAGGATTAAGGTAAGGAAAAGACACCTGTTCAATCCCTAAATTCCCGAATTTCAGAATCCCACAAGTGTCCAATTTTTATTCAAAAAATATGGATACAAATAATAACAATCACTTAACTGACAACTTTGGAACAATTAACGAGGTCTGTTATGTATGGTTTTATGGGAAAAATACTCATCGTTGATCTAACCGGAAAAACTTTTCAGGAAATTTCGAAAAGCGAAGGTTTTTACAGGAACTGTTTGGGGGGCTCCTTTTTGTGCGCCAGGCTTTTTGAAGAGAACCTCAACGTGGTTGCGGCTGCCTTTTCACCGGATAATCCGCTGATTTTTGCAACCGGGCTTTTTGCGGGAGAAAATGTCTGCGGTGCGACCCGTGTCAATATTTTCTCCATATCTCCGGAGACAACGGGAACCTATCTGTCACAGGCAGGAGGTGAATTCGGACCCGAACTCAAAAGAGCGGGATATGATGCACTTGTCGTGAAAGGAAAATCAGAGTCTCCTGTTTATCTGAAGATCACGACAGAGGGAAATCGCTGTAGCGTTGAATTTGTTGACGCAAAACCTATCTGGGGGATGGAAAGAGTCAAAGCGAATGGTATTCTGAACAGGGTGCTTGGGGCCAAATACCGAATGGCATCCATCGGACCTGCCGGGGAAAACCGGGTTGCTTGTGCCAACATCATGTTCGAGGTGGACCATTACGGCGGCAGGGGTGGTTTCGGCGCGGTGATGGGTTCTAAGAATCTCAAAGCGATCTGTGTGAAGGGGGATAAGAAACCTGCATTCAAAAACCGTAAGAAGTTGCTGGAAGTGAATAAGAACGGCGCCACACGATTCAAAGATGTAACGCCAGGTGGTTTTATGGGCGTGCTCAAGAATTTGGGTACATTTGGTTTGCTTGCATTGAACCAGAATGGCGGTAATTTGCCGACCCGGAATTTCAACGACGCTCATGTTGATTCTGATAAATTTACTGGAGAAATCAGCCACCCGAATATTCAGGAAAATTTTGTCGGAAAAACCGTTCCCTGCAAGGCCTGCTATGTGGGGTGCAAAAAACAATACAAAAAGGACTCAACGCACGCAGATAAAACCTCGCTTGCAGAGTATGAAAGTATCGCCATGCTCGGGCCGAATATCGGCCTTGAAGAGCTTGCGGATGGTCTCAGTGCCTGTGAAATGTGCAACCGGCTCGGTCTGGATACCATATCAACAGGCGCAATGATCGCCTGGCTGATGGATTGTTACGAAAATAACATCCTTTCCGAAGATACATTTGGTTTTTCCATCAAATTCGGCGACGGCAAGAAGGCCTGTGAACTCATCGAAGATATTGCTCTTAGAAAGACGAAGCTGGGAAATCTCCTTGCTGACGGTCTTTTTAAAGCGGTATCTGAAATGGGAAATGAAACCAAAGCTTACTTGCGGGCTGCCAGAGGAATGGGCCTGCCCGCACATATGCCGCGAAAGAAACCCGGGATCGGCTTTGGTTATCTTCACGGCCCCAATCCTGGCGATCACATGAAGTTTGAGCATGACTGGATAGGCAGCGACAAAGCCAGCTTGGAGAGCCTTGGTCTGGACATTCAATCCAGACCTGATGCACTCGATAACAATAAAGTGGAAATCGCCCGTATGACTCAAATTTATTATTCCATGGTCGATTGCATGAGTTTGTGCATGTTTGTCTTTGGTCCGGGAAATATCTATTCTTTCGGGGAAATGACCGACATGGTTAACGCAGCAACCGGTTTGAATGTAACTTTCAAAGATTTAATGGAAGTTGGCGAAGAATGTCTCCAACTTCAGAGAAAACTTTATATTCAATTTGGTGGAAAGGATGAAGAGTTTTTAGGCTATCTGGAAAGAGAAATACCGTCAGGTCCGTCAAAAGGCGCTAAAATTAGCGTAAAGGATTTTGACGAAGCACGAAAACATTATTATTCCCTCTGGAATTGGTGATCGTTTGGTTCTAAATGCCTAAAGTGACTAAAATGAACTAAAGTGCCTAAAGTTGTATCTTATTCAAAAATCCTGGCAGGAATGGAGTCATGAGGTCTTTTTTGCTGTCGCATCTTGGATAAACCTTCACCGACCGCTGAGAGGCTCTTCTATGCTGGTACAACAAAACCCCTTCGTCTCATCCACTTGTTCGTACCAGCATAGAAGAGCCGGCGCTGCCATA
>FLOH01001422.1_pt1 | contig 37516 bp, 37 predicted proteins | sample 756751 | NCBI WGS metagenome assembly FLOH01 (sample SAMEA4026879, study PRJEB14308) | marine metagenome | biome: coastal water; material: water | depth 74 m
TAAAGGAGTTAATGCCAATGAAGAAGTTGTATTAAGCGTTAAACAATAATTATTATGTCCAAATTGATTCAGATTCAAGATCTTAAAAAAGAATTTCGTAATGATGAAATTGTAACTAAGGTATTACACGGACTCGATTTTGAAATAGAAAAAGGAGAGTTCGTATCCATAATGGGTCCGAGTGGTTCTGGTAAATCTACCCTTATGCATATTTTAGGTTTTTTGGATAGTTTAACTTCTGGTAAATATTTATTTGAAGGGCAAGATGTTAGTCAATTAGAAGATGACAAATTAGCAGAAATGAGGAGTCAAAAAGTTGGTTTTGTGTTTCAAGCTTTTAATTTATTAAATCGTTCTAGTGCTTTAGAAAATGTAATTTTACCACTTATGTCTGGCAAGCTAGATGCGTCCAAAAGAAAAAAAAGAGCCAAAGAAATATTGGAATCAGTTGGACTAGGACATCGACTGGATAATACTCCAAATAAATTATCTGGTGGAGAAAAACAACGAGTAGCAATTGCTCGTGCATTAGTTAATGATCCAGAAATTATTTTTGCTGATGAACCAACTGGAAATTTAGATTCTAAATCTGGTTTGCAAGTTATGAAAATTTTACAAGAATTAAATGATCAAGGTAGAACAATTATATTAGTGACACATGAGCGTTCTACAGCTCAACATGCCAGAAGAATTATTAATGTAAAAGATGGTTTAATAGTGAACGATCAAGTTGTAGGTAAGAGAGAAATAGCAAATAAGAACGGAGAATTAGTTAAGTAAAACTTAAAGCTTATAAATATGGCTTTAATAGGAAATATTAAAACTGCTTGGGTAATTATTGGCCGTAATAAAGTACGGTCATTTTTGACTATGCTGGGAATTATAATTGGCGTGATGTCAGTTATTTTAATTATCTCCGTTGGGGGTGGGGCACAATCATTAATTTTAAACCAAATTAAAGGCATGGGGTCTGATTTAGTGGGAATTTTACCGGGCAAGGCAAATGATGATGGGCCACCGGCGTCAGCTATGGGAATTTTAATTACTTCATTAAAATACGATGATGTTAAAGATTTGGTCAAAAATAATCCTCACATTGTAGCAGGATCAGCTTATGTAAAAGGATCTGACACAGTAACTTGGAGTTTTAATAAAACTGATACTACTTTTGTAGGAGTTAATTCCGATTATATTATTGTGGAAGATGTTAAAATTGATCAAGGTAGATTTTTTAGTGAAGAAGATGAAAAAGCAAATGCTAGAGTAGCAGTTTTGGGAACCGACGTAGTAAAGGAATTATTTAATGACATTAATCCAATTGGACAGAAAATCAAGATAAAGAAAACTAATTTTACTGTAATAGGCGTAACTGAAAAAAGAGGTACGAGCGGATTTCAAAATCAGGATAATCAAATTTTTGTGCCAATCACCACAGCTCAAAAATTGTTGTTAGGAATTAATTATATTAGTTTTGCCCGATTAAAGATTGATGATGCTTCTAATATAGACAGTTCTATGGATGCAATAACTTTCCGTCTTAGAGAGTTACATGATATTGATAAACCGGAGAATGATGATTTTTCAGTTCGTTCTATGGCTCAAGGGGTAGAAGTTTTTACTAATATTACCAATGCTTTAAGAATATTTTTGGCTGCCATTGCCAGTATTGCTCTGGTAGTTGGTGGAATTGGTATTATGAATATTATGCTCGCAGCCGTACAAGAGAGAACACGTGAGATTGGACTGCGTAAAGCAGTGGGAGCTAGAAGTTCACAAATATTATCTCAATTTTTGGTAGAAACGGTTACAATTACTTTGGTTGGAGGTGTGATTGGTATTATCTTAGGAGCATCATTATCAGTAGTGGTAGCCAAGATTGCTCAGAGTATGGGGTATGATTGGGATTTGGTAATTTCTGTATTCAGTATAATACTTGCTACAGTTGTATCAGTTGTAGTTGGACTGATTTTTGGCATTGTCCCAGCTCGAAGAGCGAGTAAATTAGATCCAATTGAAGCATTAAGATACGAGTAATAAAATTAATTTTAGATTGCAGATTTTAGAATAATATAATATATATTTCAATCTAAAATCAGCAATTTTAAATCTTAAATTAATATCATGTTTCTCAAAGACATTGTTAAAATGGCATATCGTTCTCTAATATCGCAGAAAACCCGATCTATTTTAACGATTTTAGGAATTAGTATTGGAATAGCAATTGTGATTACCATAATGTCTGCTGGTCGCGGGTTAGATAGATATCTATTGAGCCAGCTAGAAGTTTTTGGTTCAGATACAGTTTGGATAGAAATTAAAGTGCCTAATACCAAACAACAATCGTCTGAAAATGCTGGTGGTCAAGCTACTGGTGTTACTATTACTTCAATGAAATTAATTGATGTTGATGATGTCAGGGATGATAAAAATATATCTGCAGCCTACGGGTGGATGATGGGGCAGGAAGTAGTTAGTTATCAAGAAACTAGTAGAAGAATGATGTTAATTGGCAATGGTTATGAGATGCCTAAAGTAGAAAAATATGAAATAGCCGAGGGTCGTTTTTATACTAAGGACGAAGAAGAATCTATATCAGCTGTAGCAGTTCTAGGATCAACTGCCAAAAATAAATTATTTGGCGATGATAGTGCGGTTGGAAAAACAATTTATATAAAACACAAACCATTTCGAGTTATTGGTGTTGCTAAAGAGCGCGGAGCAGCTTTTTTTATGGATATGGATGATGTAGTTACAATTCCGACAAAGACTATGCAGAAACGTTTATTAGGGATTGATTATGTTTCTGCTATCGGAGCCAAGATGATTGATATTTCAAAATTAGATAGTACAGTCAAAGATTTAGAATATACTTTACGCGAGAATCGCGATATTACTGATCCGAACAAAGATGATTTTGCAGTTAGTACTATGGATGAAGCTAGAGAAATGTTAGGCAGTGTAGTTGGTGGTATAACTTTCTTATTAGTTGCTTTGGTATTCATCTCTCTGATAGTTGGTGGTGTGGGAATTATGAATATTATGTATGTATCGGTGACAGAAAGAACTTTTGAGATTGGACTGCGAAAATCATTAGGCGCCAGAAAAAGAGATATAAGCCGCCAGTTTTTATTAGAGGCTGTACTTTTAACATTGGGTGGAGGTGTAGCTGGTACGATAATTGGAGCTATTTTGTCTTTTATAGTTTATTTAGCTGCAACTTATTATAATTTAACTTGGGTTTATTCAATCCCAATCTATTCAGTTGTTTTAGCCGTTGGCTTTTCTGGCTTCATTGGTTTGCTATTTGGACTGTATCCAGCTAGAAAGGCGTCTAATTTAAATCCGATTGAGGCTTTGAGGAAAGAATAATTAATAACGTAATGAAATATGAAAGATACGAAAGTACGAAAAACAAATAGTATCGCTTGTTTTTTTCTATTATCATTGCTAAAATCAACTTATAGCTTATAGCTTATAGCTTATAACTTACAACTAGCCATGTCTGATATTCAAACAATCAAAGATAGAATTGATATTGTTCAATTTATATCAGAGTATATTCAGCTAAAGAAGGCAGGAGTACATTGGAAAGGGTGCTGTCCGTTTCATCAGGAAAAGACACCTTCTTTTATGGTACAGCCAGATCGGCAGTTTTATCATTGTTTTGGATGTGGCAAGGGCGGAGATATTTTTAATTTTGTTCAAGAGATGGAAGGGTTAGAATTTGTTGAAGCTTTAAAATTATTAGCTGAACGAGCTGGAGTAAAAATCGACACCTTTAAAAGTGAAATTAATAAAAGTGAAAAAAATCGGATTTTAGAAATAAATAAAATGGCTTCATATTTCTTTAATAAATTTTTAACTGAAATGGATGCTTCTCAAAAAGCCAGAGATTATTTATTGGAGCGGGGAATGAAAATGGAAACTATCAAAGAATGGCAAGTCGGATATATACCAGATCAATGGGAATTATTAATCAAGTATTTATTAAAAAAAGGCTTTGGGATTGAAGATATTGTTTCATCTGGACTGGCCATAAAAAAAGATAACGCTAATTCTAGTACAGGCAAAGGATACTATGATAGATTTAGAGGTAGAATTATGTTTCCAATTTCTAATGTTCATGGTGATATAGTTGGTTTTACTGGTCGGGTATTGATAGAGACAGAAAAATCTGGGGGTAAATATGTTAATACACCACAAACTTTGATTTTTGATAAGTCTAGATTAATGTTTGGATTAGATCGATCTAAAATGGAGATTCGTTCCAAAGATTCTGCTGTGCTTGTTGAAGGACAGATGGATGTTATTACTGCTCATCAAGCCGGAATGAAAAATGTAGTAGCTGCTTCTGGAACTGCTCTTACTATTGAACACGTTAAACTATTAAAAAGATATACCAATAATATTTCAATTGCTTTTGATACTGATGAGGCTGGATTGAAAGCATCTAAACGAGGGATTGATATTGCTTTGCAAGAAGGAATGAATATTAAAGTTATTACAATTCCTGATGGATGTGGCAAAGATGCGGATGAATGTATTAAGAAGGATAAACAAATTTGGTTTGATGCGGTAAAAAATGCGACTGGGATAATGGAGTGGTATTTTTCTATTAATTTAGATAAGTTAGATTTGTCGAGTCCCAAAGACAAACAACATTCAGCGGAAAATATTTTGTCTGAGATAATAATAATACCGTATGCTATCGAAAGAGACCATTGGTTTAAAGAATTGTCTGAAAGAATCAATGTCGATATAGATACTTTGAAAGTTGAAGCTCAAAGAATTGATAATCAGAATAATAAGTTAAATTATATTCAAGATACAGAAGAAGAAAAACCTAAAAATAATATATTACCAGTTAAAGATAGATATTTATTGGATGTAGAAAATTTGTGGGCGGTTTTAGTTAAGTATCCCAACTTATTTATTAAGTATAATGAACAAATTAAGGACACATTATTTGATAGTACATGGCTGTTGGCTATTTACGAATTAGCCAAAACACAGTATAATGATAATAACAGAATTGATTTTGATGAATTGGGATTAAAATTATCAGAGGAAATTAAAAATAATTTCAATATTTTGTTATTACAGGCCGATGAATTTTATAATATGGAGCCTGAAAAAGATTTAGAGAGAACTTTTTTATCTATTTTGAAGAGAGTAGAAGAGGGGAATAAGAAAAAAAATATATCCAAACAAATTATTTAGGTAATTGAGTATATTAGAAATTTAATAAATGATATTAAACCGCAAGGTAAGTCTTTCATCCTCTGCTAGCTGTGACTAGCATAAGGATTGTGGCAAGCCACGGGGTATTAACATCACTCGTTCGGAAGAGTAAGTAAACTTCCTCTTCTCTCTCTCCGTTCGTTAATAAATTAGTTGTATTTATGCCTCCTAGAAAGAAAACTACAATTAGCAAAAAAGGTAGCTCTCGGGTCAAAAAGACGCGCGTAGCAAAGCCTAAGAAAAAAGTCGTCGTTAAAAAAGTGGTAAAAAAAGTGGTGAAGAAAGTAAAACCAAAAAAGAAAAAGGCGTTAATTCACCCTGTTAAATCCGGCAAGACCGGTTTGTCAAAGACAAAATTTAACAGGGTAAAAAAACCAAAAAAGGTTGTAAAAAAGAAAACAGTTAAGAAAGCTTTGGTTAAAAAAGTAAAAAAAATCATTAAGAAGAAAAAAAATCTGTTAAATCTGGCAAGGTTAGTTTGTCAAAGACAAAATCAAACAGGGTGAAAAAAAAGAAAAAACTATTGGTTAATTTAGAAGTAGTAGAAGAGCCAGGATTTGATGAATTGTGGGCGATGGTAAAAAAAGGACGCAATCGTGGTTTTTTAACTCAAGTAGAGATTTCTCAAGTAATGCCTCGTCCAGAATGCCATCTTGATTTGTATGAAGGTTTTTTAGAGATGCTAGATAGAAATGGAGTTTCAGTTGTAGAACCACAAACATCTTTACTTGGTGTGAGATCAGACGGAGATGCTTTAAGTAAAATTCAAGGCAAGCAACCAGATATGGATAAACCGTTTGATTTGAGTCAGATTTCTTCCGATTCAATCCAAATGTATTTGCGTGAAATTGGTAAAATACCTTTGTTGACGGCTGATCAAGAAGTGTCACTGGCCAAGAGAAAAGAGAGAGGAGACAAAGAAGCCGATAGAATGATTATTGAAGCAAATTTACGACTAGTAGTTTCAATTGCCAAAAAATTTGTTGGTAAACCATTAACATTATTAGATTTGATTCAAGAAGGTAATATTGGATTGTTTAGAGCGGTCAAAAAATTTGATTATCGTAAAGGTTATAAATTTTCAACCTATGCCACTTGGTGGATTCGCCAAGCTATAACGAGAGCTTTGGCTGATCAATCACGAACTATTCGTATTCCAGTTCATATGGTTGAAACTATTAATCGGTTTCAACAAACCCAGCGTCGTTTATTACAAGATTTAGGTCGTGACCCAACTCCGGAAGAACTAGCAGCTGAATTAGGAGAAGAAGTAGAAAAGATTAATCATATAATGAAAATATCCCAAGATACAGTTTCATTGGAAACTTCTATTGGCGATGACGATGACGATGATTATTCATTAAAAGATTTTGTTGAAGATGTTAAAAATGTAACTCCTGATCGGGTAGCTGGTTTGGAAATTTTGCGTGATTATGTAAAAGAAGCAATCACTGAATTGTCCCCCAGAGAGCAAAAAATACTAGAGATGAGGTTTGGTCTAGAAGATGGCGTTACACACACCTTAGAGGAAGTAGGACGTGAATTTAGCGTTACTCGTGAGCGTATTCGACAAATTGAAGCTAAGGCATTAGAAAAAATTCAGCAAATGGATATTATTAGTAAGTTAAGAGACTATTAAAATAAACTTTAAATCATAAGCATTAAGCTCCAAATAAATTTCAAATAACAAGTATTAAATTACAAAAATATTTTGAGTTTATAATTTGGTATTTTTTGAAACTTAGAATTTAATATTTAGAATTTTATCTCATTATTTTAGCGTTTTTCCTAATATTATCCAAGAGATAAATTAATTAAAATAATTATAATGAAAATTATCTTATCCGGTGGGGGAACCTTGGGCCCCGTAGCTCCGCTAATTGCTATTTATGAAAAGTATAAAAAACATAATTCACACTGTGAGTTTCTTTGGGTTGGAACTAAAAAAGGTCCAGAAAGAAAAATTGTGGAAGGTTATAATATATCTTTTTATACTATATCTGGTGGAAAATTACGTCGTTATATATCATTATTTAATATAATAGATACGATTAAAATATTAATTGGTTTTTTTCAGTCTTTTATTTTTTTATTTAAACAAAAGCCGGATTTTTTAATTTCAGCCGGCGGATTTGTTAGTGTTCCATTGCATTGGGCAGCTTTTATTTTGGGCATACCGACTTGGATACACCAACAGGATGTACAACCAGGACTGGCTAATAAATTGATGGCTAGGATTGCTACTAGAATAACTACCACGTTGCGCGAATCAACTAAATATTTTTCTGCTAAAAAAACCAGTTGGATTGGGAACCCAGTTAGAGATTTAAGTGTAGACGATATTAATATTTCGATGAAAAAATTTAATTTGAATAAAGACAAACCAGTTATCTTTGCTTTTGGTGGAGGTACAGGCTCTGACAGTATCAATAAATTAATTGTAGAAATGTTACCTCATATTCCAACAGATTATCAAGTCATTCACTTAACTGGACAAGAGCGAGCAGGTGAATATGCCAGGGGAGCAATTAATACTCATCCGAATTATCAAATCCATAAATTTTTTGCCAGTGAAATGAAAGATGCTTATGCTGTCGCTGATTTAGTTATTGGTAGAGGTGGTTTTGTTACAATTACTGAATTAGCATCATTAAAAAAACCAGCCATATTATTACCAATGCCCAATACTCATCAAGAAGCAAATGTTAAGATGCTCGCCGATAATAAAGCAGCAATTATTTTGGATCAAAGAAAAGTAAATGGACTTGATTTAGGCCATATTATAAAGGATTTATTAGATAATCCAAAAGTAATGAGTTATTTGGGCGAGCGTTTATATAAAATATTGCCTCCAGCTAGAGATGAAAAAATATTTGAAATAATTAGTAATTTAGAGGGACATTATTCTTCAGATACAAACAAAGATTAAATTCTTTAAATATATTTGCCTTTTTATACTTCTCGTTCTATACTAAAAGATATGAATCAAGACTTTTCGTATCATTTTTATAGTTCAACAAATTCTGCCTGGGAAGGTATGTATCAGGAGGTCTTGGGTGCAACTCAATCAATTTATTGGGAAGTATATACTTTTATTGATGATATTACTGGTAATCGTTTTATTGATTTACTTTGTGAAAAATCTAGGCAGGGAGTTGAGGTTAAAATTATTGTTGATGCAATTGGTAGCTTAACTTTATCTCAATTATCTACTAATCGTTTAAAGGCTCATGGTGTGGAAATACTATTTTTTAACCCATTGTCACCAAACTTAAAAAAAATGAGACAATGGTGGAATCAAGTTTGGTTAAGAAATCATTGTAAAGTTTTAATTGTAGATGAAAAAACGGTTTTTATCGGTGGTGTTAATATCCGAAATTATATGGAAAGTTGGGATGATTTACATCTCAAGATATCCGGTAAAGTTATTAGACCGTTAGTAAGATACTTTGCTAAAAAATATATAATGTCAGGTGGAAAAAGAAAATCAGTTAAACATTTATTACATCCCAAACTAGCTAAAGGAATTGGGGAATTAAAAAGCAAAGTAAACTTTATTGTTAATTCACCAAAATATCGTTATCAACGCTCGCCATTTAAAAGGGTATATCGCCAAGCTCTTAGTATCGCCAAAGAAAGTTTTACTCTATTAACTCCTTATTATGCTCCAGATCCAAGATTTTTAGAATTAATATATAAGGCGAGTAAGCGGGGAGTAAAGATTAATGTAATCTTACCTTTTAAGAATGACATTAAATTAATGAATTATATGGCCAGAGCCTTTTATGGGATTAGCAAAAAGGCCGGCGCTTCTTTTTATTTTTTAAAAAATATGAATCATGGCAAAGCTATGACGGCAGACAATAGTTTGGGTATGATTGGTAGTGCTAATATAACACCGAGAAGTTTCTATTTAAACCACGAGGCCAATGTAGTGTTTAGTGAAGAAGACATGGTAAAAGATTTAAATAAAATATTAAACTATTGGAAAAATGAGGCTGATCCACTGTTAGAGATGGATTTCAAGCGTCAAGGCTGGTCTAAAAGATTCAAGGGTTGGTGGGCTATGCAATTTAAAGATCATGTATGAATCAGAATAATATACCAAAACAGTCCATAGCTCCATTAGCTGAAAGAATGCGATCCAGGGATTTTGATGAATTTTGTGGTCAAGAACAGATAGTAGGAAAAGATAAATTATTGAGAAAACTAATTGAAAATAACCAACTATCTTCGATTATCTTGTGGGGACCACCAGGAACTGGCAAAACTACTTTGGCAAATATTGTGGCTAGAAAAATGGATTCAATGTTTGTTATTTTATCAGGAGTATCAAGTGGTAAGGCAGATTTACGACAAGTGGTTAAACAAGCCAAAATTGATTTACAAGATAATAAACAGACTATCTTATTTATTGATGAGATCCATCGTTGGAGTAAATTGCAACAAGATGCTCTATTGCCACATGTAGAAAAAGGCGAATTGATATTAATTGGTGCTACTACCGAAAATCCTTATTTTGAAATTATTGGCGCACTACTTTCTCGTTCGCAGGTATTTATTTTAAAATATTTAGAAATAGAAGAAATAATAAAAATAATTAAGCAAGCTTTGCAAGATAAAGATAGGGGATTAGGAAAATTAAAAATTAATATAAAACCAGACACTTTAGAGCTGTTGGCCAATCTCTCAGGTGGAGATGCCAGAGTGGCATTAAACGGATTGGATTTAGCAGTTCGAAGTAAACCAAAAACGAATGTTATCAATATCAGTAGTGAAGATATTAAGGAAGCACTACAAAGAACACATTTGGTATTCGATAAAAAAGGTGAAGAATTTTATAATTTAATTTCGGCACTACATAAATCGATGCGAGGAAGTGACGCAAATGCTTCTTTATATTGGTTAGCTAGAATGTTGGAGGGTGGTTGTGATCCACTTTATATCGCGCGAAGAGTACTAAGATTTGCCTGCGAAGATATTGGCATGGCTAATAGTGAGGCGCTAGTCCAAGCCAGTACAGCTTTCGATGCTTGTCATAAAATTGGTATGCCAGAGTGTAGTGTACATTTAGCTCAAGCAGTTGTTTATTGTGCTAAGTCCAAAAAATCTAATATATTATATCGAGCATATGAAGAGGCAGCGATGGATGCTCGCAACACTTCTCAACTTGGAGTGCCATTACACTTACGGAATGCACCAACTAGTTTTATGAAAAATATTAATTATGGTAAAGGATATCAATATAATCCAGATGTAGATGGAGAGGTAAAACAAGATTACCTGCCAAAAGAATTAAAGAATAAAAACTACCTTGTCTCTGGTCGAACTAGATCGACAAATTATATGAATGCGCAAAAAAATAATAATAAAAATAATAGCTTTAAAAAATAATAGTTAAAATTATTATTTTTATTGTCATCCCTGCGGAGGCAGGGATCCAGGATACTAATATGAATAAATTCTTATTACACACTTGCTGTGCACCCTGTAGCATAGCAGTTATTGAAGAACTAAAAGACAAGTTTAATTTAACTGTGTTTTTTTATAATCCAAATATATATCCAGAGTCTGAATATGTACAAAGAAAACAAGGTGTAATTCAGGTATGTGAAGAATGGAATATACCAATGATTGATATGGATTACGAAGCGAAAAAATGGAGTAAAGCAATCTCTGGTTTAGAACATGAGCCAGAAGGTGGGCGAAGGTGCCAAGCATGTTTTAAATTTAGATTAGCCAAAACAGCCGACTATGCCAAACAAAATAACTTTAAATATTTTGGCACAAGTTTAACGAGTGGAAGAAATAAAAAGAGTAGTATCATCAATCCAATTGGACTGGCATTTGCTAAATATTATAGTTTGCGATTCTATGATGTTGATTGGAAAAAAGAAGGAAGACAAGAAAAGGGAAGAAAGATGATAGAAGAGAGAGATATTTATCGTCAGAGTTATTGTGGTTGTGAGTATTCTTTGGACTTATAACTTGTAACTTATAACTCGTGACCTGTAAGTGTTGAGTTACGAGTTATAGGTATTGAGTTATGAGTTACAAGCCGTAAGATATTGTTCTATTATTGTCATCCGAATGTTCAATTTTAATTACTACCACTCTTTTATTTGCCAATAGGCTGGTGATTTTTTCTGGCCATTCAATAATACAAATTGTGTTCATGTCTCCTAAATAATCTTCAGCTCCAATTTCAATTAGGTTATTTTCTGATTCAAGACGGTATGTATCAATGTGGACCATATTTTTGATTTTTGACCCATTTGACTTTCGCTCAGGGCAAGCTTTTGGACTTTTGATTTCGTACAGATTCATTAGTGTGAATGTTGGACTGGTTATTTTGTTCTTTATACCTAAACCCAAAGCTATTCCTTTTACCAAAGTCGTTTTTCCAGCCCCCAAGTCTCCTGCTAATAATAAAATATCACCACCTTTAAGATTGGTGGCTATTTTTTTACCATATTCAATTGTTTCTGATTGATTCTTAGTAATTATATTTACCATATTTATATAAGATAGCAGAGTGGAGTTGTTAAGAAGAGGAGAGACATAGTGACATTTGTCATCCCGACCGAGCTCGCGCGAGTGGAGGGATCTCTTAGGCATTTTTAAAATGGTTTACGAAGGGATTCCTCACCCTGCGAAGGGTTCGGAATGACAATCGTACTACACGTTACATGTTACACGTTATACGTTATGCGACGCAACATTTGACCTGTGTATAACTTTCTGCTACAATATAAGTAAGGTTTTAATGCAAGCGATTCACAATATGTTCTACAATTGGTTTTTATCGGTTCGTCAATATTTGTATATCCCTTGGGTTATACGTGAGACTTACCACCCTATCTTTTTAGGGGCATTCAGAGTCGTTACTGCTTAAAATCTCCACACACTTCCCGACTTTATGTCGGGATTTCGTGGTAATAATATCAATCTATAAAGGATTGGTTTTTTATTAGTTAAATGATAAACTAGTAGTGATTTATTGAACTAAGTTTATTCAATCATGGGCTAATGATAAATCTTTAATTATAAATTTTAAATCACTAATTATTTCGGGGTGTAGCGCAGTTGGCTAGCGCGTATGTCTGGGGGACATAAGGTCGCAGGTTCAAGTCCTGTCATCCCGACGAACGAAGTGAGGAGGGATGAAGCGATCCAATAGTTTGGGTCGCGTCCGGATTTGAACGCCGGAGTGATGTTTGGCGAGCATAGGGCGAGCCAAACCGCGAGGCGGTGGCCAGCCCGAGTGAGCGGAAGTGAGCGAGAGGCGAGGCCAAGTCCTGTCATCCCGACTAATTTAAGTCATAATAAATGTATATGTTTAATGGTAATACTTATGAACAATCTACTCATCCTGAAATGTATAAAAATATACATTTCGTGGAATCGCCACCTATACTTAGACAGATTGGTGAAACACCGCCAGAAATTATTGAACAAGGATTTGATCCTAAAACCTCCGAACAGATAGCTATCTTTGGAGATGAAGAAAGTCTATTTAGATACAAAACAGAATTAGGACTTAATGACACAGAATACCCTATACATAGAGCAAAAATGGGGACCCATATTGATATTTATAATAAAAATTTGATAAAAAAAATAAAACTTAATAATCCTGTAATTACAGCACGCGAATATTGGAAAGAGAAAAAGAATAGTGAAAAAAAGGTTTAAATATATCCAGGTTTTTTATTGGGAGATGAATTACACGTTAGTTAAATAAGTTTTCATTTTCTGCCTGCTGGCAGGCGGGCGTATTACAACCCCGACAAAATTAATTATAACTAAAAAACTACCTTTATTTAATTTAGGTAGTTTTTTGTTATAACTTTTTGAATTGGCTTATTTTTGTTTGTTCAAAGTTCTTCTACAAGTTGAACAAACTTTTTTTACTTTAACACCGTCAGTAGTTACAGACTGTAGATTTGGTTTTTGCTTTTTCTTGGTTTTGTTGTGTGCGTGACTAACATTATTGGCTGTGTTTGCCTTTTTGTTACACAATTCGCATGCTCTAGTCATAAATTTGTATATTTAGTAATAATGAGTTATAATATAGCCAAAATTATACTTTAATATGTACTATTTGTCAATATGTTATTAGAACAAGCTATTTTTTTCTTCTTGGTGATAGTTCCATCAGCCATTATTCATGAATATGCTCATGGTTGGGCGGCGGACAGGTTAGGGGATCCAACTGCTAAATATGCTGGCCGTTTGACCTTGAATCCAAAAGCTCATGTAGATATGTGGGGCACAATCTTGATGCCTTTACTACTGATGGTTATGACAGGTGGTAGATTTATGTTTGCCTATGCTAAACCGGTACCATACAACCCGTATAATTTAAAAGATCAAAGATGGGGACCAGTTTGGGTGGCTGTTGCTGGACCATTGAGCAACTTTTTATTAGCTTTTGCTTTTGCTGTTGTATTAAAATTTCTTCCAACTGGTATGGCTATCGCTCCATTTTTGGCGATCATTGTTTATGCCAATGTGTTACTTATGATATTCAATCTAGTACCAATTCCGCCACTTGATGGATCAAAAGTATTGTTTGCTGTTTTGCCTGATTCGGCTTATAAAGTAAAACAATTTTTGAATCAGTATGGATACATTCTTTTGTTAATCTTTATTTTCTTTTTATTTGATTTAATTAGTCCACTTATTAGTGGTCTATATAAATTATTGCTCAATCTCTAATCTGTTTAAATTCTATTAATTAATTTGTTTAATCTGTGTCCTATGAAATTAATCTTACGTTGGCTTTTATCTGCTCTTACTTTAATGGGAATTGCTTATTTCTTACCAGGCATTAGTATCGTGTCTTTTTATGCAGCCGTGATAGCCGCTCTAATTTTGGGTTTAATCAATGCGCTTATTCGTCCAGTATTATTTATATTAACTTTACCAATTAATATATTAACTTTGGGATTATTTACTTTTGTACTTAATGCTTTAATGTTTTGGTTTGGTTCTACAATTGTTAAGGGGTTTTATGTTCAAGATTTTAAAGCAGCCTTCTTAGGTGCATTAATAATGACAGTTGTTAGTTGGTTATTAAGTAGTATTTTGAAGAAAAATAAATAGGTTATAAAAAATCTTTCTGTCATTCCTGCGAAGGCAGGAATCCAGGGTTAGTAATGTTAGTTATAATAGGCTGGATCCCAGCCTTCGCTGGGATGACATACCCGTTTCTTAACCCAGTGTAATTATAGTTTGTTTTTATGCCAAGTGATTATAAAATAATTTCTGTGGGTGGATCTATTATAATTCCGCCCGAGGGTTTTGATATTAATTTTTTGAAAAAATTTAGACAGCTTATTATTGAAAGAGTAAAGAAAGGCGAGAAGTTTATAATGGTAGTTGGCGGTGGTAGTACTTGTAGAGAATATCAAAAAGCTGCCAAGAAAGTAGCAAGTTTATCAGATAATGATTTAGATTGGTTGGGTATTCATACTACTTGGTATAATGCTGAATTTGTAAGATTACTATTTGGTAATTTGGTCTATAAAGAAGTAATTAAAAATCCAACTAAAAAAATTAAGACTAGTAAAGCAATAATTATAGCGGGAGGTTGGAGGCCTGGCTTTTCAACTGACTACGATGCTGTGATGCTTGCTAAAGTATACGGAGCCAAAGAACTAGTTAATATGTCTAATATTGACTATGTTTATACGGCCGATCCAAAAAAAGATAAAAATGCGGTAGCCTTAAAAACATTGACTTGGCCAGAAATGAGAAAAATAGTAGGGGATAAGTGGATTCCAGGCAGAAATGTGCCTATGGATCCAATGGCAGTTAAATTGGCTCAGAAGTTGAAATTAAGAGTAGATTTTGTAAAAGGTGATAGTTTAGTCCAGATAAAGAACCTTTTGATTAATAAAAAATCGACAGGAACTAGTATAAATTAATTATTTGCATGTGTCATAATTTATAATAAATATATGCTTAGTAATGATATGACGGGGGGTAGGGAAATTTCTCAACAGGGGGAACATTCATTAGAGAACTTACCACCAGAAGGTGGAGTGCCCACGGGTGAGCAGGGAGCTGAAGAAGCACTCAGAAAGGTTGTGACAGAAGAAATGTCTAAACCTAGTTTTTTGAACTTAGAAACAGTACTTTCCGAGCAGGGATTTAATTCCGGTACCGTGATTCATCGTCCAACGAGATATCGGGGAAAGGACAAAGATAAAAAGATATCTTCGCCATATAGAGGCAATGCTGGTGAGCATGGAATATCTGATTTAACATTAGGACAGATAAGAGACATGATGAAACAACCAGATTTTATTATGAAATATGGGTCTGAGATGAAGACTTATTGGGCATGGTTAAATAATAGAACCTTGAGAAAACCACCATTAATAGATCAATCAAAAGAGGATTCAGATAGTATAGATGAGCAGGAAAAAGTTCAGGCTGTGTTAAAAGAAGTTACTAAAATGATGGAGATAATAAGAATAAAGGAATTGATCCTAGAAGGAGGAGTTTCAGAGACAGACGATTCTCATTTTAATGAGGTAAGAGAGATACTTGAGATTTTTAATTATTATGATGACATTGCCAAGCATTATCAATTAATAGATTATTTATTTTTAGCCAATGACAATTTTGAAAAAGCCATATTTTTTATAGATAAATCATTAGACATTGTCAAAGACGAAATGAAAAGAAAAGTACAGGGGTATGGTTCTCCTGAGTATGTGAAAGATGTTGAAAAAATGAGAGCCAGAATAGAAAAACAAATTAAAGTTAATAATAAAGACACACTGAAGGGGAAAGATCGTCAAACAAATTAGATCGAAAAAACTTTTGTATATTATATGAATAAAAATATTTTAATTAGCATAATTAATAAAAAATATGGTATGATAATTATTGATATAATTATATGATTTTAGATGATTTATTAATTTTAGCACAAAGTGGGTCTAAGAACCCGTTAGATTTGTGGTGGTCTGATCAAGAAAGTGTAATTAAGAAAAAACTTTTACCAGAATTAGATAAAGTAGTCAGTAAAATCAAAGAAGGAACCAAGGCTAATCAAAACATGTTAGATTTGATAGCTATTTTGAAACAAGATAGGCCAGATGAATTAGAATTAGCTAAGAAATTGTCATATGTCGCCGAAGTATTTTTAGAACACCCAGGAAAAGCTGATCAGAAAACTAAAGAAAAAGTTCATGAGTATGTTCAAGAAGTTAAACAAATGTTTAGTATAGCTCAGCAAAGTCAGTTCCATTATGATTATCGTCAAAAAATTGCCCAAAATTTAGATGATGAAAAACAGAAAGCTTTTGATTTGAAGTTGTTTAAAAATGAGGGAATGAATTATTGTTTGGAATATTATTTAGCGGTTTATAAAAAAATACAAAATGCAGAAGCTACGGAAGAAAAAAGAAAATATATTGAAAGTAGTCAAATTAATTTAGGCTTTGGCCAATTACCAGGTCTTTGGCATGATTTTAAACAAGATGAGGTGTTAACTAAATTTATATATTCAATTTTAGACGATAAGACGCGAAATGATTTGGTACAACAATATTTTAAAACAAAGAATGTTATAATGAAAATACATATGGACTGTGATAAGCAAGGCTTGTGTAGTGCAGAATATTCTGAAATAGATTTAGAACAGGTAATTAGTAGTCTTAAAGAATTATTGATTGTTATGATTGATACATTTAGCAAGGTTGGCATTACTAGCCTCTCTAGTTTATATTTTAAACCTTATGGAGAAAAACCAAGTTTAGAAGAAGTTAAAACTTTAATATAAGTAATATTTTTAATATATAAATATATGGGAAATGATGATGAAAAAACTAAAAAAAATGGGGGGGAATCGACACCTGAACAACAAGAAGAAACGCGCAGGAGAAAAGAAAGTGATGATGCTATGGCGGTAGCCGAAGAGGGCGCTAAAGTAGATTTGGTTAGTGAAATGACGAAAAAGGATGAGGGAAGTGGTGAGCCTAGGGAAGAAACTTTTGTGAAGAAGTATCAAGGAGGTATCGATATGCTAAATAATAATGAAAACATATTAGATCAAATGATGTCTGATATTAGGCTAACTGGAATAAATCCCACAAAAGAGCAAATAAAGAATATAATGAATTGGTTGGAGCAGAGAATAGAAAATGTTAATGATTTTCCTTTACCTCATGATTTAGCCGAGATGTATGAGCGGAACCCTGGCTATATGATGAATCCGTATGAAGAAATTTTGTATACATATAAACGACAATATTCTGATTTTTGTAGTCTGGTTGATGAAAAACCAAGACTACTTGTTAAACAAATGAAAGAACATCAAAAAGAACGAGGCATTAGAAGAGGAAAAGAAGTAGAAAAAAACTATTTATCGTCGTTAGATAAATGGAAAATTGAGAAAAGTCGTGGATTTAATGTTCGGGATAGATTGGAGGTAATAGAACACCTTATAGATCAGTTGGAAGGTGATGGAAATATTGGCAGGAGTGAATTAAAAAAAGTAGAATTAGGAGAAAAAACAAAATTAGAATATCTTATATTGTTAGAAAACTATTTATTGGCTCAAATAAGACTAGAAGAGGATTTTAGTGAAGCCATGGATAAAAGCGTAGATGCAACAGGGAAAGCGCGGGCTGCCCGACAATTTGCCAATGCAATGAAAAAAGCAGAAGCTGATTATAAAAAGGCGTCGATTTCAGTAGGTGCCGATCAAAAACAATGGGAAATAGAAATGGTTGAAAAGGGATTGTTAAGACCTGTCGAAACTACAAGTGGGGTACGTTGGCGTGATGTGGATGGCAGTAGAGAAGAATTAAAGCAGGCTATCATCGATAAAGCGGTTGAAAAAAATAATAACGATATGTATGCTATTTCAGATGAAGAACGTGAACTTGAAGGAGACGAATGGACATCACTTGTGGAGACTAAGAGAGAAGAAATCATTGATTCTATAAAAGACAAAATACGAACTGTGTTAGAATCAAGAGATAAAAATTTGAAAGAAAAGGGTCCGCAAATGCGTACTGAATATTTTGGCAATGTATTTAAGGGTATGTTTATTGGAAAAAATGAACTAAGCTTAAACAAAGGTGAAACGGTTCCAAATATTGAGTTTTTAGGAGAAATTTTATCTGATGTAGATTATATAAATACTTTATTGAGACCATTGGGGAATAATCAGGGAGATAGGATGGAACCGTTTTTAAAAAGAGGAGCTTTGGAGCAGTTAGTTATTATCTTTGAAAAAAGTGGTGGAGATTCTAGTAAAGTTTTTTCTAAAACTTTATATGAAGTAGCAAAGATTGGAGTTGAAAATGATCCTTACAGAGGTAAACATTATGATGAGGAGCTAGAAATATATAGGATAACAATGATGAGATTAGATGCGTTTGGTTTGGAAGGAAGTTATTCTGAATTATCTGGTGATCCAAATTTTTGGGAGAAGATCGATTTTTATCAGCTAGCAGATCTAACACAATTGGACAATTTTGATTATCTAGGCGATATAGTAAGTGAGATGATTAAATCAGAAAGTGATGACAAAGAAAAAATACAAGAACATATTAAAGAAAGAATATTTAATGTGCTAGTGCCTTCGCGCGATAGTCAAGTTAAAGAGAAGAGAAAAAAGGAAGAATATGATGACCTTCTTGGTGGGTCTTTAAGGGTATCTGGCGTAGATAGAGAAGGATTGTATGAGGTAGTTTCTCATAGACTATTGAAGTTGGGGGTGGAACAGGGATTGTTAGATTATGGGTCGTGTATGGATGAGTTAAGTCGTTCAGATTCTAAGGGTAGTAAAGAAGATAGAATTAAGGCAACTGAATTTGTAAAAAGATTTTTCCCCGAGGACGCCGCCGCTGTTGAGGCTACTCAGGTTGAATTTAGAGCTAATGGGATAGATTTAGGTGCGTTGACACCTGAACAGATGGCAGCTGCCATTACAGCCATAAATGGAGCTAAATAGATATAAATAACATACTAAATAAACCCCTTGACAAAATTCAAGGGGTTTTGTATACTGTTACTACCATAGACAGCAGGTAACCATAAATCCTGCCGAGGTACAAAGCTTATCTGCTAATAAAGCAGGTCAAGATAAAGTCGATTTGTGCTATATGTTCTGTGGAAACACAGATTTTTTGTTTAAATACCATAAATATGGCCAAAACTAAACAACAAAAACAAGATACAATCAATAACTTGGCTGAAGGTCTTAAAAATGCCAAAGCAGCTGTTTTTGCCAATTTTCAAGGCTTAACAGTAGAACAAAGCCAAGATTTACGCGCCAAGTGTCGTGAACAAGGTATTAATGTTTTAGCATCCAAAAAAACATTAGTTAAACAAGCTTGTAACGATTTAAAATTAGAAGGAGTAGATCCTACTAGTTTTCAAGGTGGTGTAGCTGCTTTTATGGCAACTGAAGAAGAAACTTCAGCTGCTAGAGTAGTAAACAATTTCGCCAAAGACCACAAAATAGTAGAAATATTTGGTGGTATCTTGGAAGGTAAGTATATTAGTGGTGATGAAGTTAAATATCTAGCTAATTTACCTACCAGAGAAGTATTGCTAGCTAAATTTGTTGGTACTATCAACGCTCCAGTTTCTGGATTCGTAAATGTACTAGCTGGTAATATACGTAATTTTGTAAGTGTTCTAAATAATATTAAAGAAGCGAAAGCCTAGAACAAAATACAAAATACACATAATAAGATACAAGATAAATATAATACAATAAATTAGATCCTGAAACCAGTTCAGGATGACAAATAAATAGTTAATATAAAATATATGTCTGATGAAGTAAAAACAGAGGAAACAACTGAAGAAAAAAAAGATGTTGTAGTTCCTGCAAAATTCAAATCTCTAGTAGAAGAGGTTGAAAAAATGTCTGTTCTAGATTTAGCTGAATTAGTTAAAATCTTGGAAGATAAATTTGGTGTTAGTGCTGCTGCTCCTGCCATGATGATGGCTGCAGCTCCAGGTGCTGGTGGTGATGCTGCCGAGGCAGAAGAAAAAACTGAATTTGATGTAGAATTAACTTCTATCGGTGATAGTAAAATTAATGTTATCAAAGCTGTTAAAGAAATCACTGGTAAAGGTTTAGCTGATGCTAAAGCTTTGGTAGACGGCGCTCCTGCTATGTTAAAAGAAGGTGCCAAAAAAGAAGAAGCTGAAGAAATCAAGAAAAAGATTGAAGACGCCGGTGGTGCTGTTTCTCTTAAATAACACAGATTACACGGATTATAGCATAGATTACATAGATTAAATCTACAAAATAAAAAGAACAGGTTATAAACCTGTTCTTTTGAAAATCTGTTTAATTTATTATCAAATCAGTGTAATCTGTGTTTAGAGGTTTAAGTCCATCTGATATAATTTTCCACTATCTGTAATATAGGCAGTACTATTAGGCTCGTCAATAATCATGCCAGTTGGTTTACTAAATTCTTTAGCCGTCAATTGTTTTTTTAGAGTACCGTCAGTTTTATTTATAATTATCAATCGTTTATTTTTGCTATCTAAAATATATAAATATTTCATTTCATAATAAGTCCATAATTCGTCAGCATTATCCAATTGCGGATCTAAATTAGAAAGAGAATAGTCTTGTTTTTGACCATTGGCAAATTTATAAATTATACCGTCTGAATTAAGAACAAATAAATCTCCATCTATTGCTAAGCTAACTGCCTTGGCAAAATCAATGCCCGAATTATCTGTTATCCATTCTTTGCCTTTGCCAAAACCGTTAGTCGTTGGATCGTGTCTGTAAATTTGGTTATTACCTCCATCTAGTAGATACAACCTTCTGCTGTATACAAATGCTGATTTTATATTATTATTGTCATTAGGATATGAGATATCTTCTTTTTTCCAACTATCATCTTTGGGATTATAATTTATTAATTCGTTATTGTTGCCTATAAAAATTGTATAGTCATTTTCTTTAGGAGTGTCGGCAGTTTTAAATCCAGTCACACCAGTTTGGGTATTTTTGGTACTTTTGACTTTTGATAATAGATCGTAAGTATTTATTGTTTCACTTGTATCGTTAAAATTTAAGATATTCTTATTAACTATAGCTAATCTATTAATATTTGAAGAAGTATTGGTACTACCCCAATCAGTCAATAAACTAACTTCCACAGTGTACATCTTTCTAACCTTATTCATTATAGAGTCTAAATCTTCTTTATATTTGTTACAAATAGTATCTTTTCCTAATCCAACACAATCTAGTTTGGATAGCATAGCAGAAGCTTCTTTTATTTCGGTAAAAGCTTTTGTTTCTTCATCAAATATTAAATAACTTTCGGCAGTATCTTGCTTACTTTTAATTTGTTGAATGGTTTGATCAAAATCAACTAATTTTTGTTTTTCGTTTTGTTTAATTCTTAAATAATAGACAACCGAAGTAAATACTATAATTAAAACTAATCCTGCAATAAATAGAATTTTGGTAATAATTGGTAAACGTCCAATATTAACCTTAAATTGATTTATACTAGTTTTCCATCTTTCTAATATTTCTCTACGTTGCCTTCTGATGTTAGTTGCTATTAAAAATAGTTCTAATATATATATTCCAATCTTTTTTATTAAAGTAATAATTACCATCACTAACCAAATACCCAACCTACCTAAATATTTAAATAATATAATAGCGTAGTTAATAATTATAGATAATATCTGTTGCCAATTTTTGCTACTTTTTAATTTAGTTTGTAATAAATTTGATTGTGGCCTAGATCGTAAATGTGAAGAATTTATAACTGCTTTATCTCTATCTATATTTTCTGGCTCTTCAGTGTCTAGCTCATCCTGTGAATCAGTATCAGCTGTTTTCATTTTTGGTAATATGGAGGGGGATAATATATTAGCTGTATTGCTATGAGTATTGAATAGTCCGCGCAAAGATTTGGCTGAAGTACCTTTGGATGGTTGTTTAAGAGAAACTTTTGTTTTGTTTACGAGCTTTTTTTGTAAGTGCATCATTATGCCTCCAAAAGAATAACCATTTTTTAGTTCCGATAGGACTCTTTGTAAATGTTGTGAGCTTTGTCTGGGCGGACGAGAGCAAATAATTTTTTGTAATCTATCATGGCTAAAATAATCTAAAATTCTTTGGGTGCCAACAAATAGATAATCACGTTCACTAATCTTGCCTTCAATTATTTGTGAAAAAATAGCTTTGTCTGTATCGTCTTCTTTTTCTTCTTGGTTTTGTTCTACTAGGTCCATTATCTTGTAAGTTCCTTGTTTATTTTGGTAAAAAAGGATTACTTGTGGATTACCAAAAAAACTAAAAATTATTTGGTTATCAATTACAGCTCCTGTGACGATATTTAAATTTATGTTGTCTTTAATGACAGAAGAAGCTTTTTTATTTATTTGATTTAATACTTCTTCTAATAATTCCGAATTGTTATTATTTTCGTGTTCGTAGTACTTATTCTCAATTTCATCAACTATCTCTTGAATTCTCATTATATACTTGTTGTCAGCATTATTTAATTCACAAATAGCAAAAAAATAACCTTTTTGTTTTTCTGCTTCAGTTGAAGGTTCAGTGATATTTAGAAGCACATGAGATTTGTTGGGGTTTTTGCCCTCTACGAAGAATTCGTTTAATTGTAGTATAGTTTGCATATTTTGACTTTAACTGTAATTTATTATAATATATAATCAAGATAAAGTAAACAAATGAGCAATTAAACAATACACAAAACATTAAATATAATACATAAGCACTATAGTAAGATATAACTAGTAGCAGATTGTATGTGTAGGTATATCGTGAGTTTTTTTGATAATATATCAATAATTATATGATTGAACAACTATTTGGTTCAAAGACCAGAGTAAAAATGCTATATTTATTTTTTAAGAATCCGGAACGTAGTTTTTTTGTCCGCGAGATTGTTCGTGAGATTGGTTCACAATTAAATGCGGTACGTAGAGAGATTGCAAATTTGGAGGATATGGGATTATTAGGAGAAATAAAAAAAGACAATGTAGAAGGAGAAGTAAGTAATTCCAGGGCTAAGTTTTTAAAACTGAAAACAGATTGTTTAATTTATCCCGAATTAAAGGATCTATTATTTAAAGGTGAAATTTTACAAGAACAAGCGATGGTGCGTGAATTACAAAATAAGGCTGGTGATTTAAAATTATTATTATTAACCGGTCAATTTACAGATTGTTTAGATATTAAAACAGACATTCTGTTTGTGGGGACAGTGAAGCCAGTAGTAGTTTCTAGAGTGATAAATAATTTTGAAAAAAATACTAATAAGGAAATTCGTTATACAGTTATGAGCGAAAAAGAGTTTTGTGAGCGTAAGGAAATTGGGGATAAATTTTTGTATTCTATTTTAGAGAGTAAACTTTTGACTATAGTTGATAATATGAATTTGTATGAGAATTAGTGATCACGCTATTTATCGTATATTTGAAATTCTACCTGGATTATCTATATGGTTTACTTTAATTACTGTTATTGGTTTATCCATAGTCAAACCACTTTGGATGATTTATTTTATTATTGTATTTGATGTATATTGGGTTTTGCGTATTTTATACTTTGTTTTTTATTTATTAATCTCTTGGAATAGATTTCGTCATGCCCTAAAGACAGATTGGCTGTATCTATTACAAAATAAATGTAAGAATTGGCAAGATAAAATTAATATTGTTTTTTTACCTCTGTGTAATGAAAGTTGGGAAGTGGTACAAACCAGTTTAGAGAGTATAAAAAATTCAACTTATGATTCTAAAAAAATAATTATTGTAATGGCTGGTGAGGGTAGGTTTAAGGATAATTGGTTGGATATACAAGAAAAAGTAAAAAATAAATATGTTGGCAGTTTTTCTGATATATTATTTTATACCCACCCAACAAATTTGTTAGATGAGATACCTGGAAAAGGTTCTAATATTAATTATGCCGAAAAACAATTTAAATGTTATGCCGACGAACATAAATGGGATTATAAAAATTTAATAGTTTCTGTTTTTGATATTGATACAGTTGTTCATCCAGAATATTTTGCTAATTTGACTTATACCTATTGTTTGCATCCACGTCCAGAAAGAAGTTCATTCCAGCCATTAACACTATACAATAATAATATTTGGGAATCTCCTTCTATTCTCAGAATAATGGCTTTTGGTACAAGTTTTTGGATTCTATTTGGATTGGCTCGTCTGGATAATTTGGTAACCTTTTCTTCTCATAGTATGAGTTTTCAAGCCATAATTGATTGTGGTGGACATGCCAAAGATATTGTTAGTGAAGATTCTAGAATTTTTTATCAATGTTGGTTAAAATATGATGGTGATTATGAAGTGACACCATTATATATCCCAGTATCAATGGATACAGTTCGAGAAGATAAATTATGGCCAAGTCTAAAAAATTTATATTATCAACAGCGACGATGGGCTTGGGGGTCAGAACATATACCATATTTATTATGGAACTTGAGAAATAATAAAAAAATACCTTTAAGAAATAAAATAGTAAAAGTATTTCACGAATGGGAAGGTAAATGGAGTTGGGGGATAGTAGCCATTATGATTACCGTAGTTGGGCAATTACCTCTACTAGTAATAAATTTGCGAGGTGATAGTATAAGTAATACCCTGTTATTTTTTAGCGCTCCATATATTCTGCAAGTATTAATGACCATGTCTATGTTGGGGTTATTTGTTTCAGCGATATTAAGTATGCTAGTTTTACCCAGAAGGCCTGATCGCTATTCACCACACCGCTATCTATATATGATTTTACAGTGGATATTACTACCAATATCTATGATATTTTTCTCTGCTATTCCTTGTATCGATGCTGTAACTCATTTGATGAGAGGAAAATATTTAGGTTTTAATGTATCCGTTAAAAAGAGATAAATATGAAAAAAGCAATTTATATTTTATTAGTCACTGTTCTTGTTTTTGGTATTGTAGGTATAGGGATTGCTTTTTGGTATAACAATGGAAATTTAAAAGAAATAATCGTTGATCGTATTAGTGACAAAATAGTTACGGAGATAAATAAATCAGCAGATTCAAATGAAATTATTGATAATAAAAACATATTTAATGAAGCTTTGGGATTTCACGGTGTTAAAAACTATTTAGTATTACTGCTAAACAATACTGAATTGCGTCCGGGAGGTGGGTTCATCGGCGCTTATGCTGTTATTCAAGTAGATAAGGGTATACCAACAATTTTAAAATTTGATGGTACGGAAAATTTATACAATGATGTTAATAAAATCAAAGCGCCACAACCAATTGAAAAATATTTAGGTTTAAAAACTTTGGAATTTCGTGATAGTAATTGGTCACCAGATTTTGCGTCATCTTCTATCCAATCATTATTAGCGTATTCATACGATAATGGATTAATGGCAGATAAAATTGATGCTGTTATCGGCTTTACACCAACTTTATTTGAAGAGATTTTAAAAATTACCGGACCTTTTACTTATGGTGGTATTGAATTTAATAGCGAAAATTTTACCAAGGAGCTAGAATATGAAGTGGAATATAATTTTAAGACCAAAGATATAGATTTTACAAAAAGAAAAGGAATTATGGAAGGAATCATGAAAGAGATGATGAAAAAGTTGGTAGTAGATGTATTTTTTAAGTGGGACAAATATTTTAGCTTAACTAATAAAATGGTGGAGCAAAAACATATTATGTTCTATTCTGCCAATAGTTCTACTCAAAAAATAATAGAATATAAGAAAGCGGGTGGTAATGTAAAAAGTACCAAGAACGATTATTTATTATGGGTAGATGCAAATTTAGGAGCTTTAAAAACAGATGTATCTATTAACCGTGAATTGGCATATAGTTTTAAACCAATTAGCGACGATAAATACTTAGCTAAAGTAAAAATGAAATATATTCATAGTGGAGTTTTTGATTGGAGAACAACGCGGTATCGTACCTATGCTCGTATTTATGTGCCTACAGGAAGTGAGTTTGTTAGTGTTAATTTAAATAATGTTAAGGGAGATAAAGTCGTAGACAAAGGTGAGGAATTAGACAAACAATGGTTTGGGACTTTTGTTTCCATTGAACCGCAGACCACCGGAGAGATTGAATACGAATTTTATTTATCAAAGGATGTTGTAGAAAAAATTAAAAAAGGAGAGTATAGTTTAAGTGTTCAAAAACAATTAGGGACAATAAAGCATGAATTAAGCCTGGATTTAGATTTTGGAAAGCAAGTTATTTATGCATCACTTGGTGAGGATACAAAATTTCATGGAGATAACAAATATAATTATGCTACGGATTTAATAGTTGATAGGGAGTTTTCTATAAAATTAAAATAATTGAATATTGTATGTTTATAAAAAAGATTGGAATAGACTTGGGTACTAACAGTGTAGTAGTTCATGTACCAAAAAAAGGTATTGTAGTTAATGAGCCCAGTGTAGTTGGTGTATCAAAAGCAGACAACAAGGTTTTGGCAGTTGGCTTAGAAGCCAAAGACATGATTGGTCGTGAACCTGATACTATTTTGGCCCAACGTCCACTTAAAGATGGTGTGATTGCTAATTACAAAATTACTGAAGCCATGCTTCGATATTTTATTAATAAAGCTTTGGGTGGTGTCCATCTTTTTAGACCAGAAGTAATGATTTCTGTACCAGCTGGGATTACTTCTACTGAAAATAGAGCGGTAATTGATGCTACTATTGCTGCTGGAGCCAAGGCTGCTTATATTATTAAAGAACCACTAGTAGCAGCGATTGGAGCCGATATTCCAATTGGAGCAGCGTCTGGACATATGATAATAAGTATTGGAGGAGGAACATCAGAAATTGCTGTGATTTCTTTGGGTGGGATTGTGTCTTGGGGATCGGTTAAAATTGGTGGTAATAAATTTGATCGAGCTATTGTAGAATATATAAGACATAAATATAGTATGGCAATTGGAGAAGGTATGGCTGAACAAATGAAAATAAATATCGGATCTGCCTTGTATATGGAAACTCCATTAAAAATGAATATTAAGGGTCGGGATATGGTTAGTGGATTACCAAAAGTATTGGAAGTTAATTCTGACGATGTTACGGAAGCTTTGCATCGAGATTTAGAGAAAATGATAGATGCCATCAAAGAAGTAATGTTTAAAACTCCACCAGAACTTTCAGCTGATGTAATTGATAAAGGAATAGTACTGGCTGGAGGTTCGTGTCAATTAAGAAATATTGATGAATTAATTACTCAAGCAACTGGGGTAGCAACTTATTTAGCTGAAGAACCGATGTTGTGTGTGGCTAAGGGGTTGGGAATTGCACTAGATAATTTGGATAACTATAAAAGAAGTATTTTGGCCACTAAATAAAACTGTCATCCCCGCGAAGGCGGGGATCCAGGGCTAGTAAGGTTAATAATATACTGGATTCCTGCTTTCCCTCCTGTTCGGTGGGCAGGCGCAGGAATGACAGAAATAAAATATGTTAATTGCCATTGAAGCATCTCACGCCAACAAACAAAACAGAACTGGAGTAGAAAATGTTTGTTTTAATGTGATTCAAGAATTAAAAAATATTTTACCTTCGGAAACGAAGGTAATTTTGTATTCAAATAAACCACTTGAAGGTGTGTTAGGCGAATTACCCAATAATAATTGGTCAGTCAAGATCCTTAAATGGCCTTTTGGTAAAGGTTGGAGTCAAGTTAGATTGTCTTGGGAATTTTTGCTTCATAAACCCGATGTATTTTTGGCTCCCGGTCAATTAGTTCCAGTTTTTTGTCCAAAAAATACTATCACAATTGTTCATGATAGTGCATTCAAAGTTTTTCCCAAAGCTTATTGGTGGGCTAGTCGATGGTATTTAAAATTAATGAACTGGTTAGTAGCAAAAAAGTCAAAAATTATTATTACACCATCACAGTTTAGTAAAGATGAATTTTTAAAATTTTATAAATTTAATAAAGATAATATAAGAGTAGTGGAGTGGGGATACGATAAAAATAAGTTTAAAGTTGAAAGTAGTAAAAGTACTTTGTCATTCCAGCGTAGGCTGGGATCCAGGACACAAGAGTTAGAAGTTTTAGATGAATATAATATTAAAAAACCATATATTATATCTATAGGCCGATTAGAAGAAAAAAAGAATACTCAGAAGATTGTCCAGGCTTTTAATTTGTTAAAAAGTAATCTAAAACAAGACTTACAGCTGGTTCTGGTTGGCAGTCCGGGAGTTGGTTACGAGAAAATTAAAAAAGAAATTGATAACTCACCTTATAAAGATAATATTATTCTTCCCGGATATGTTGCTTATAACGATTTGCCAGCACTCTTACAAAAATCCGAGGTTTTTATTTTTCCTTCTCTTTATGAAGGATTTGGTTTGCCGGTTTTGGAAGCAATGGCTTGTGGATGTCCTGTTATTGCTTCAAGAGGCAATTGTTTGGAAGAAGTCGGTGCAACAGCAGTGGAATATGTGAAATATGATGATATAGAAGATATGACAGGTAAAATAAATAAATTAGTAGTTGATAGAGAATATCGTCAAAGTCAAATAGATAAGGGGTTAATGAGAGTGGAGCAGTTTAGTTGGGATAAAACAGGGGAGAAAATATATGAAATTATTAAAAAATTAGTTTAATTTAAGTTTGCTTAAAATAACTATTTTTGATATAATTATCTTACTAAATATGCAGTTTATAGGTAATCAGAAAATATTCAATTTTTTTAATAAAGCCATTGATGATGGTCAGTTATCGCATGCTTACTGTTTTGTCGGTCCAAATCAAGTTGGTAAAGAAACTTTGGCAAAAATAATAGCCAGCAAATTACTAAATTTAGAGATTGATAAATTAAAGACTTCACCAGATTATTATCACTTGGATCGTGAAATTAATAAAAAAACAGATATATTAAGAAAGAATATAAATATAAAGCAGGTAAGAGAACTGAAAATTAGATTGAGTAATAAATCTTGGAGTGGAGGATATAGAATTGCTTTGATTAACAATGCTCAATATTTGAATAAAGAATCCAGTAATGCTTTACTAAAAGTGTTGGAAGAAGCCGGAGAGAAATTAATTTTTTTTCTAATAACTACCGACGATAATTTACTTTTGCCTACCATAAAATCTCGTTGTCAGTTATTCTATTTTTCACCGGCTAGCAATCAAGAAATAACCGATTTAATTAAAGAGCATCCAGATACTCCCAAAGATATTGATGAGATCGTTGAATTTGGTCTTGGTTTACCGGGAAGAGTTATAGATTTATTGAATAATAATGAATTACAAGTTGAACTGCAAAATGAAAAGAAACGTTGGCAAAATATAGTTAAAATGCATTTTTCTGATAGATTAAAAAATTGTTCCGATCTATTTAGTGGCAAAAGCGTTGATAAAAATAAATTAATTCATAAAATTAACGACTGGCAGATTATTTGGCGTAAAGCTTTGATAAATATGGTTAATTCAGATAGGAATGAATCGATAAGGCAAAAAACTATTGATTTTATTGATCTACTAACAAAATCAAAAACAATGTTGAATCAAAACGTTAATCCCGCTTTGGTGTTGGAAGAGATAATGTTGAAAGTAAATTAGTATCTATGTCATTCCTGCACTGAATCAAGTCCAGTATAAACTCCGGCAGGAATCCAGGGTTAGAAAGGTTAATTAAAATAGGCTGGATCCCAGCCTCCGCTGGGATGACAGAGAAAATAATAACTATAAATTAAATTTAAAAAATTAATAATTAAAAATTATGTTTAAAAATAAATTATCCTTTTTCGTTGTACTTTTTGTATTATTATCTACAACTGGAGCCAGCTGTATTAGTTTTTCTAATCAGAGTCAAGGGGTCAAAGGTATGTTCATGACAGAAGATAAAGGCGAAAATTGGAAATCTATTTCTGCTTATCCAACAGTCCAAGGTGTAAAAAATATTTCTGGTGTGAGTGTTTATACAGTTGTGAGAGATCCAGGAGATGTTAACACCCTGTATTTAGGTTCACGAGGACAAGGTCTTTATTATACCTATGATAGCGGAGCTAGCTGGCATGCTGTGTCAGCGATGAATGGTAAATTTATCTATTCTATTGTGGTTGACCCCAAAGATAAGTGTAATATTTATATAACGGATGGACTACATATTTATAAAAGTGAAGACTGTGCTAGAAGTTGGGTTTTGAGTTTTACTGAAGAGCGCACTAATTTACGTATGACTGATTTAGCGATTGATTATACTAATCCTAATATAATTTATGGATCACAATTAAATGGTGATCTGATCAAAAGTCAAGACGGTGGTAAAAGTTGGTTGGTAGTAAAACGATTTGGTTTTGATATCAGAAACATTGTTAGTGATCCTAATCAAAAAGATAGAATCTATGTGGCTGGTCGTAGTGATGGTTTGTATCGTTCTGATGATGCTGGAAAAACATGGAAAAATCTAAGCGATGATTTTAAAGATTATAGCAAGAGTCAATCATATTATCGTTTAATTTTGAATCCAGCTCAAAAAGGGCATCTATATTGGGTGTCCAAGTATGGAATTTTGCACTCTGTTGATGCCGGAGAAACATGGACAGATGTAAAGTTATTAACTTCACCAGGTAGTGTAGATATCTATTCATTTGCTGTTAATCCAAAAAATAGTAAAGAAATTTATTATACTGGTACGGTCCTAAATGATAAAAGTCAAAATATAAGATCTACTTTTTATAAATCCGTTGATGGTGGCAATAATTGGGTGACTCGTAAACTACCATCCAACACAATTCCTGTTTACTTGTCTGTTCACCCCAAAAATGGTAATGTAATTTTTGCTGGATTTGCCAATTTTGATTAGGTAAAGATTCTGTATTTATTGAGCGTAAAGCAATAACAAAGACACTATTAATCATAAAATAATAATTAATATGGAAATACAAACAAAAAAACAAGATTTTAATAAGACAATTGATTTTTTGCGAAAGGATATTTCTGCTTTGCGTACTGGTAGAGCGACAACTGCATTAGTAGAGGATCTTGTCGTAGATAGTTATGGATCCAAACAACCTTTAAAGGCAGTTGGTAATATATCAGTTCCAGATCCAAAAACAGTAATAGTCGAACCTTGGGATAAATCTCAATTACAGAATATAGAAACAGCTGTTAAAAATTCTAGTTTGGGTATTAATCCAGTTAATAATGGTACTCAAATTATTATTGCTATGCCGGAGTTAACTAGTGAAAGACGACAAGAACTTATCAAAGTGCTTCATCAAAAATTGGAAAATGCTAAAATATCTATTAGAAAAGTGCGCGAAGAAGTAAGAGATGAAATTGACAAGGCCGAAAAAGATAAAGATATTGGCGAAGATGAAAAATATAAATTACAAGAAGAGTTAGATAAAATAACTAAAGAGTACAACGATAAAATAAAAGTGATAGGTGAAGACAAGGAGAAAGAAATTAATACAGTATAATTTTATTTAATATGTCAATAAATTTAGATACTATTGTATCATTTGCCAAAAGAAGGGGGTTCATTTTTCAATCCTCCGAAATTTATGGAGGATTATCTTCTTGTTACGATTACGGCCCCTTAGGAGTGGAATTAAAAAATAATGTTAAAAAAGCTTGGTGGAAAACTATGGTCCAACAGCGTAACGATGTAGTTGGATTAGATTCTTCAATTTTAGCCCCAGAAATAATTTGGGAAGCCAGCGGGCATCTGCAGTCTTTTCATGATCCACTAGTAGAATGTGTGAAATGTCATCATCGTTTTCGTGCCGATCACTTGTTGGAAGCGCAACAGGCTAAACCTGGGCATCTAAAGGAAAAACCACTAGATATAAGAGACCTTGAGTGTCCAGACTGTAATGGTGAATTAGGAGAACAACAAAATTTTAATTTGTTAATGAAAACAGAACTCGGAGCAGTGGAGGGTAAAAAAGATACTGCTTATTTGCGTGGAGAAACTTGTCAGGGAATTTATTTAAATTTTCTAAATGTTAAAGATACCATGCGTAAAAAATTGCCATTTGGTGTTGCTCAAATTGGTAAAGCTTTTCGCAATGAAATTACTACCAAGGGTTTTACTTTTCGTACTCGTGAGTTTGAACAAATGGAACAACAATATTTTGTTAATCCAAAAGAGGCTGATAAAATTTTTGAGTATTGGAAGCAACAGCGTTGGGATTGGTATATGAATTTAGGAATGAAACCAGATAATATTCGATTACGACAACATGCTGAAGACGAACGAGCTCATTATGCTAAAGATGCTTGGGATATTGAATATAATACTCCTTGGAGCGGATGGGGAGAAATGGCTGGAATCCATAATCGAGGTGATTGGGATCTATCTCGTCACTCACAATTTTCCAAACAAGATTTATCATACAAGAATCAAGAGACTGGTGAACAATTTATGCCATATATAATTGAAACATCGGATGGAGCTGATCGTTCGGCTTTAATGTTTTTAACTGACGCCTACACAGAAGTGGAAACCCGCAGTGGCAAAGATAATACCAAGCACGATAAAGAAATTGTTTTGCGTTTACATAAAGACTTAGCGCCAATTAAGATTGCTATTTTGCCATTATCAAAAAAAGAACCACTACAAAAATTGTCTCACGAAGTCCAGTCTAAATTATGGGGTAACTATATGACTCAGTATGATGAAACAGGAGCGATTGGTAAGCGTTATCGCCGTCAAGACGAGATCGGTACTCCGTATTGTCTAACAGTTGATTTTGATAGTTTAGAAGATAATTGTGTGACTGTACGCGATCGTGATACTATGGAGCAGGATAGAGTTAATATTGGAGATGTAGAAAATTATTTTAAAGATAAGTTTAATTCTTAATATAATTTAATATCTATGAACGAAAGAGTAAAACCAGAATCACGAGATAAAAAGTTAGATTTTAATACAAAAAATGCACTCGATGAAATAGGCTTAATAATGCAAGAGACTTCTATGATGGGCAACAATGATTTTGAATTATCGGCTATTAGACTAATTATGGAACAAGTCAGTAAAGGTGGATTTGAAGGTAGATTACAAGAAGCCATCAATGAAGCGCTAAAGATAAAAAATAGTAAGAATGAGCGCTGAAACATAAACTAGAATAAAAAATAATTATTAATTTAAAATATATGGGTGATAAAATAAATGGAGGAGATAAAATATTCATTAAAAATACGCCAAGTGATTCTGGTAAAATTAACTATCCGCCATTGGCAGAAGCTGGGCCACTTACTGAAGAAGCTAGAAAGTCGTGGGCGAAAGAGACGTCTTTTGAGGATTTATTAAAAGGATTCAATGAAAGATTAAAAACTGCTTTTCCAGGAAAAGAGATTAGTATTAATATGGAGGGAGAAATTACTATTCCATCTGGGGTGACGCTTGAAGATAGTGATGCAGAATATCTAGAGGAAGTCAGAGGATTATTTATGGGTGAGAAACATCAATTAAATGACATAAAGAAAGAATTTGATTTGCCGTAGAAATATATTTATTATGCACAAAATAACCAAATTAAAAAACGGTCTTAATTTTATTTCCGTGCCAGTTGAATCTACCAAAGCTGTGACCCTAATGGCTTTGTTTCCGGTTGGTTCTCGTTATGAAGACAAAAAGTTCTCTGGTATTTCGCATTTTGTTGAACACATGATGTTTAAAGGCACAGCCACTAGACCGACTTATTTAGAAATTTCTCGTGACCTAGACGCCGTTGGTGCTGAATATAACGCTTTTACTGGCAAAGACTACACAGGTTATTATATTAAAATTAATAGCACCAAACAAAAATTAGCTTTTGAACTATTAGCAGACATGGTATTTAATTCTAAATTTGACAAAGACGAAGTTAAAAAAGAAAAAGGGGTTATAGTAGAAGAATTAAGAATGTATGATGATAATCCATCCATGGCGATAGATAATGTATTTGAAAACTTAATGTTTGGAGATTGTCCATTGGGTCGTGATATTGGTGGTACAAGTAAAACTGTTCGCAAAGTTACCCGACAAGAATTATTTGATTATTACAAAAAATATTATCGACCGGATAACATGGTTTTGGTAGCTGCGGGCAATATAGATGAAAAGAATTTAAATAAAAATTTAAAATATTTTGTAGATAACGATAAAAATATTAATTCTCTAACCGCAGTAAAAAGATTCCAGAAATTTAGTTATTCTAATCAAAAATTAACATTAGCTAAAAGAATATCTGTAAAAACCAAAAAAATTGATCAGGCGAATGTTATAATCGGATTTCCTGGAATAAAACAAAACCATCCACATAAATACATTTTGAGCGTATTGTTATCTGTATTAAGTGGAGGTATGAGTTCTAGATTATTTGTAGAAGTACGCGAAAAAAGAGGTCTAGCTTATAGAGTAAATGCTGGCGCGTCTGCTTACAAAGAAACAGGCATTGTGGATATCTCAGCTGGTTTAGATCCTAGTCGTTTAGGCGAAGCTGTCAAAGTTATAAAGCAAGAATTGAAAAAAATTAGTAGTGTAGAAATAGAAAACGAGGAATTAGAAAATGCTAAAAATTATATAATTGGTCATACAGCTTTATCACTAGAAAATAGTAGTGCCCAAGCGGATTGGTTTGCTAAGGCGTTTTTATTTAATAAAGATTTAAAGACATATAATCAGGTAGTGGAGGAATTAAAAAAAGTAACTGCCAAACAAATAAAACAATTGGCTAGCAAAATTTTTGATGAAAAACAAATGCGTTTAGCTATAATAAGTCCACTAACTAAAGTCCAAGTATTAAAAAGTATAAAATAATATGAATAAACCAATATATATTTTTTCTAATTGGAAAATGTATTTAAATTTACAAGAGAGTATTGATATGGCAGAATTATACAAAGAAAGTACTAAAAATCTTGATAATAGTTTTGAGATATGTGCTTTTCCAAGTGCTTTAGCATACGATAAAGTAAAAAATGTATTACAGGATAGTAAAATTAAAGTTGGTGCACAAAATACTTATTGGATAGATAAAGGTGGATATACAGGAGAGGTATCTGCACAAATGTATGCTGAAGATTGTTGCCAGTATGTTTTGGTTGGACATTCGGAGCGTCGTCATCAATTTGGAGAGACAAATGAAGATACCAATAAAAAAATGGAGTCTGTTCTAAAAAATAATATTATTCCGGTGCTGTGTGTAGGCGAAACCAGTAAAGAACGTGAAGATCAATTAACTAAAGATATTATTGATGAACAATTAAGATCGGCATTTAACAATATTGATTGGCCAGAGAAAATGGAAGTTATTATAGCTTATGAACCAGTTTGGGCTATTGGAACTGGAGTAACACCTAGCTTGATAGATATAGACGAAATCCAGCAAGAAATAAAAAAACTTACCAAAGATATAACTGGCCAAGAACCAATTTTGTTATATGGTGGAAGTGTTAGATCAGAAAATATAAAAGAATTTTTGGATGATCCTTTAGTTGATGGAGTTCTTATAGGTGGGGCATCTGCCAAAAACGATGGTTGGTTAGAAATTATTAAACAAATTGAAGTATAGATTATATGTTAGTAATTATTTTTTCTAGTTTAGCAATTTTGAGTGTAATTATACTACTTTATTTAGTAATCAAAAAGTTTCCCCAACTGTCTAATTTGGATACCAGTAGTTTGCCTCAGGAAAAAATTGTTCAAACCAAGAAAAATATAATTAATAAAAGGGTATCACAACAAGGCGGATTATTCCGTAGTTATTTGGGTAAAATATTTATACCAATATTAGATAAATATTGGAAAAAATTACAATCTAACTTTCGTCATTATGTTGATAAAATTTATAAATTGTGGCAACACGAATCTATTGCTCAAACCAAAATTGATATAGAAACTAGTGGAGAAAAAAAAGACGATAAAATTCAACAACTTCTTAATGAAGCAGAAGAAAGTATGCAAAACAATAGATTGGATGAGGCAGAAAATTATTATATCTCAATAATAAGTTTGGATGAAAAGAATATTTCAGCTTATCGTGGATTAGCCGAAATATATTTAAATAAGAAAGAACTAGAAGAGGCACGACAAACATTTTTGTTTTTAACTAGAATGGAACCTGATGACGACACATCTTTGATAAAATTAGCAGAAATTGCTGAGAGTCAAGGGGATATTGAAGAGGCAATTGAATATTATCAAAAAGCTGTTTTGGTTAATGATGCAGTTTCTCCTCGTTTTTATCATTTAGCAGAGTTATTACTAAAGGTAGAACAGCCAGAGGTAGCCAAAGAAGCAATTGTTCAAGCAGTTGAATTAGAACCACAAAATCCTAGGTATCTTGACTTATTAATAGAAAATGCTATAATATGCGGCGATAAGAGTTTAGCTTTGGAAGGGTATAATAACCTGAGAACAGTAAATGCAGATAATCATAAGTTGGATGGATTTAAGGATAGAATAGATCATTTAAAAATTAAGAATAAATAGAAAATTAAGTATTTACAAAATGGATGGGTTCCCGAGCGGTCAAAGGGGTGTGACTGTAAATCACATGGTTCTGCCTTCGAAGGTTCGAATCCTTCCCCATCCACAAACGTCATCTTAGCTCAGTTGGTAGAGCAACGGTTTTGTAAACCGTCGGTCGTCGGTTCGAGTCCGACAGATGGCTCCAAAGGGCTTTGCCGTCATAGCTCAGTTGGTAGAGCGTTGCCATGGTAAGGCAAAGGTCTCCAGTTCAAACCTGGATGACGGCTCAAGATTTAGTTAATTTGATAATTAGCGCATTAGATAATTTAATCATGTAGCTATTTATATAAATTAACCGGTTAACCATTTATCTAATAATCTAATTAACAAATATATGCCATCAAATGAAAGAGCGAACAGAGTAAAATTACAGTGTACTGTTTGTAAGGCTGTTGCAAACTTTACTAGAAAAAACAAAAAGATTCTTAAGGATAGGTTGGAGCTTAGTAAGTTTTGCAAAGCATGCAAAAAACACACTCCACATAAAGAGACAAAATAAAATAATAGGGGACAGAACAATCTTCTGTCCTTTTATTAATATGGGCGAGTCGTATAGTGGTAGTACAGGGGTCTCCAAAACCTCTAGCAGGGGTTCGATTCCCTTCTCGCCTGCTGATAAATTCGTGGCTTAACTTAGTCACGTTTTTTGTTTGGACGAGAAAGGAATCGAACTGAACATTCATTTTTTAGCTTGTTTGTGTTAGAATTAAAGCAAAATAAACTAACTCTGTGTATTATGCAAGCGTA
>FLOH01001423.1_pt1 | contig 37513 bp, 36 predicted proteins | sample 756751 | NCBI WGS metagenome assembly FLOH01 (sample SAMEA4026879, study PRJEB14308) | marine metagenome | biome: coastal water; material: water | depth 74 m
CGTCAGATGCGTATAAGAGACAGTACGCTTGCGTAAAGATTAAAGCTAAATACTTCAAAGAATCTGTCAGAAGCAAACTTTTCTAAAATAACATCTTTAGATATAACAGAACCAGAAATTGCCGCTAAAAAATAAGACATCGCTTCTATAATCATATGAGGGAAGACAATTAACATGATTAAAGCAAAGAAGTACAATGGATGTTTTCCAGAAAACTGACCTGCATATTTAGCAGTCAAACCGAAAATAGTTCCCCATACAGAAGCGTTCCAAGTGATTAAGAATATTGCTCCATCTCCGGTGAGAAGGGCCATAATAAAACAGGCAATTAGTACTAAAAAATTATTTCCTAACAATGATAAAAATAGTCCAGAACTAAATTTAAGATCTGTTCCCACATCTCCAACATGAACAGCTTGACCAGAGAAACCCTGTCCAAACCTAATCTCTAATTGTTCTCTAAACAGAGTATTAGCCTGCATTTGTGGCATTACAATCGTACCAACAGAATATACTAATAAAATTCCTAAGAATAAGAAAATGTAAATCCTAACAATATCAATATCATTTTTCCATAAAGACCTCATAGAAACTCTTTGTTCAAGAGATTCTTGTCTTTCTTCAATTGAAAAAATCTTATATAACTCAGGAAGAAGTAAAAGCGAAGTAAAAGCAACTGCAACTAATGCAGGATCACCAGGAAATAAAATGGAAGCAATTAAAATACCAATTAAGGAGTAGATGATACCAAGGATAAAAGCATAACGACCTTTCTTTTCTAACCAATCTTCAGGGAAAATATGTTCTAAAACCAAGTTGTAACACCTCGATTTTTGTTTTTTAAGTTTTTGTTTTTCATCTTAATTAATTTCCGTTTGCCAGTGAATGCCATCTTTTTCTTAAAGTTAAAAATGCTGTCCCACTAAGAGCATACCCTACAAAATAAAGTGTGTCTGAAATAATTACACTAATTTCACTGGTTAAAATAGTAATTCCTGAACTGAATAGTATGTCCGCTGCTAAAATAAACAAACTAGCAAAGAAAAATATCTTTAATGGAAAAGCTAAGCTACCAAGATGCTCATCAAAGAAAAACACACCCATAGCAAAAGCAACAATTAATGAACTGATTATTGGATAAAGATTGCTAAAAGCAAAAGAACCTTTAATAGTGACAAAAGCAACTACTAATGCTAAGGCAACACCAATTAACAGTAAAATCATCATCTTATGTCCTTGTTGACTCCTTTTAGCAAACGTGGCACTTAGGAAAATGAATGATAGTAAGATTAGAATTCCCCCACCTAACCAATAAATGTCATGAACTCCAAAATAACCGGAGTCAGATAAAGTAATATTGGTTAAGAAATACAATGCTTCTCCTAAACCATACATAAAGTATCCTGAAACTAGGAAAAAGAAAATTAAGTAATTAGTATCATCAAACAATTCTTTCAATTTATCACGGAAAAACCCTTCTAAAACGATAAGACCAGCAATTGCTGAAAACGTAGCTGCTAACGCCACTAATGCAGAAAGAACATATCCAACATCTACCATAACATTAAATCATTTTTTTTGGATTTATAAAACTTGTGTTAACTCAATGTTGTATAAAAAAGTAGAACAATGCATAAAAGGAATAAAAAAGACATTGAAAACTGCCCACATCCACAACCTTTTTATACTGCATTTGCTTATTGAAAAGTATTGTTAAAATTAAGCCATTAAAAAACGCTTAAGAAATATTAAGAGGTATAAAAATGATTGCCACCTGGATTATTATTGTTGCGGTTGTTGTAGTTTTAGCTTTGATTTACATCTACAATAGCTTGATTAAGTTAAGATTAAGAGTTAAGAACGCCTGGGCACAAATTGATGTTCAACTGAAAAGAAGATATGATTTAATCCCAAATTTAGTTGATACTGTTAAAGGATACATGAAACATGAAAAAGGTGTTTTGGAAGAGGTTACTAAAGCAAGAACTTCCTTAACTCATGGTTCTATGAAAAGTAAAGCTAAGGCATCCAACCAAATTACTGATGCACTTAAGTCCATTTTTGCTGTTGCTGAGAATTATCCAAATTTAAAAGCAAGTGAAAACTTTAAGATGTTACAAGAAGAACTTTCTGGAACAGAATCAAAGATTGCTTATGCTAGACAATTCTACAATGATAGTGTAATGGCTTTTAACGAAGGGATCCAAGTATTTCCAAAGAATGTTTTTGCTAAAATGTTTGGATTTCATCAAGAAGAATTCTTTGGTACAGAAGAAAAGGAAAAGAAAAACGTTAAAGTACAGTTTTAATTGTACTTAACTTTTTTTGATTTTTATTTTTTAAAATGGGAATATACGAAGAAATTGAAAGTAATAAAAGAAAGTCCTATTTGTTAGTCTTTTTCTTTTTAGTCTTTATAATTTTTGTTGGTTATGTAGTGGGGTTCTTCTATGGATCTGGCTACTTTGGGATTGGTTTAGCATTATTTATTGGAACTATTTATTTCTTGTTCAGTTATTATGGTGGAGCAAGTGCAATCTTAGCTCTAACAAAGTCTAAAGAGGCTAAGAAACCAGAGTATACCCATTTAATAAATACTGTTGAAGGACTTTCTATCGCGGCTGGATTAGCAAAACCACCAAAAGTTTATGTGATTGAAGATACAGCATTAAATGCCTTCGCTACAGGAAGATCTCCGGAACATTCTTCTGTTACAGTTACAACTGGATTATTAGAAAAATTAAACAGATTAGAATTGGAAGGAGTAATTGCTCACGAATTATCACACATTAAAAATTATGATATCAGAGTTATGATGTTGGCAGCAGTTATGGTGGGAATAACAGTACTGCTTTCAGATTTCTTGTTAAGAAGTTTCCTTTGGGGAAGAGGCGGAAGAAACAAAGAAGGTGGACAAATTACCATCGTTTTTATTTTAGTAGGAGTTGCTTTAGCAATATTAGCTCCTTTAGTAGGAGAGGTGATAAAATTAGCAATATCACGTAAGAGAGAATATCTTGCTGATGCTTCAGGAGCATTGTTAACTAGATACCCAAAAGGATTGGCAGACGCTTTAAAAAAAATTAAAGCTGATCCCGATCCACTAGTAGATCATGCTAACAAAGCTACTGCCCACTTGTTTATTTCAACCCCATTTAGAAAAAGTAAAAAATCTTTTATGAAAAACTTATTCTCAACACACCCACCAATTGATGATCGAATTAAGAGATTGGAAGGGATGTAACTAGTTTTATTTTATTCTTAACAACTTTAATTACAACAAAAAGTTAATAAACTACTTTAATTTAAATCCTTAATAAGAAAGTGAAGAAAAGAATAGAAAAAGAGGTTGAACATCAAAAAACTAAAGAATCCTTAGAGCGAATATTACAATCATACAAACGACAATCTCTTCTTTCAACAGCATTATCTTTATGGGTAGTTGCTCTGGTAATTGAAGTTACAATTAGAACTTATGATCTCTACAGAATTACTCCAGACATAGATGTGTTAAGTCATTTATGTGCTGGAGTTGCTATGGCTGCCAGCTTATTCTGGTTAAGTGATAAGGTAAAGTTTCCCCACTATCGATTTGCAGCAATTGTTGGTACAATAATAATTAGTTTGTTATGGGAACTAACTGAAGCAGTACAAGAACTATTTATTTACAATCCCCCTTATCTATTAGACTTCTTCTTTTGGGACGGTTTCTTTGACGTAATCGTGGCACTTTTAGGTGCAGGAGTGTTTGTATTTGTTAGAAAAAACATTGAACACAAAAAAGGAATAGTTTCTTAGATGGAATGTAGTAATAAAATAATTCTGCAATACATTTTTAAAACACCAACATATTAAACCGCTATACCCAACGTTGCAAGACCCTTGGGATGAGCATGACCTTGGGAGTTAAACGTTGGGTTCAATTTACTTGTTAAAATGATTTTAAACAAAATACTTTGTGTTGTAAAAAAAACAGAGCTTGAAAAGTATAAGATCAACTCAGACCAGAGTCTTCCCATTGGTATTAAAGAGTGGTTAAAGCAAGGACATAATAATCATTTAAACTTTCTAACAAAATTTAAGGAAACGGCACATAAATATGAATTGCCCATAACTTATATTACGACAAATGAAGTTAAGAACGTAAGATCAAAATATGATCTAATTATAACTATAGGAGGAGATGGAGCATTTCTTCTAGCCACAAAGTATTTTAAAAATATCCCTTTACTTGGATTTAATTCCAATTCTCATGAACATCCAAAACAAGGCAGTGTTGGAGCCTTAACTTCTGGCAACATTTCAAACTTAGAAAGAACATTAAAGCAGTTAAAAGAAGGTAAGATTAAAACTATTCCCTTACCTTTATTAGATTTAAGAATAAATGATAAAAAAATGAACATCTCGGTAGTTAATGAGATATATTTAGGAAATAAAAAACCTTACAAATCAAGTGATTTGACAATAATATACAAAAACAACGAAGAAAGATTCAATTGTTCTGGCATTCTAATTTCTACATTTACAGGTTCAACTGCATGGTACAAGAACAGTGGAGGAAAGTCATTTAAAGAGGGAAATTTTGCCTTCTTAATCAGAGAACCTAACAAAGATCGCCAACCAACCATTATTCAAGGGATCCTTAAAGGAAGAGAAAGTTTAATTGTTTATCCTAACTCTCCAGGACATATAATCTCATCAGATTCAAGAGATCAGATTGTTGTCTTGAAAACATTTGATAAAGTTGAAGTTAGTCTTTCTAAAGATAATTTTATAGAAGTTGTTAAGTTCTGATTATTTTTATCTTGCCCAATCACAAATCCTTCAACTGTTCATTCATTTTACCAAAATAATCTTTCTTTTCACGAATTGCCATTGGCGAACCGCCACCATGCCAAGTGAATCGCGGACGCATTTGTACTGGAAACAATCTTTCATTAGCATCATCAAATAAAACTGCTGCACCCTTAAGTCTAGGTAACATGTTAATCTCTTCATCTAATCCAGAACGCATATAACTCTGCATTAACATTCCCAAAGCTTCAGTATCCATCTTTGCAGTTAAACGATGAGCAATAACAGTATCAGATTGTGTCATCACATCTGTGTGGATCTTTGCTGGCTGTTGTGTCGCAAGTATTAAACTAATTCCTGGTTGTCGACCTTCTCTAAGAATTGTAATCAAAGCATCAGAAGCAGCAGTTTTACCTTCCCTTGGCAACATTTCATGTGCTTCATCGATAGCAACCCAAACTAAAGGATCTTGCATTTTTTCCTTAACCTCTTTTGAAAAATAATGCATCGCTGCATCAACGGACTTAAACTCTTCTGTCTTTCTTGCTAACATTCTTTGATTAAATAAATTTCTACAAATTAAGCCAACTACTAACGCTTTAATCTCCCACCCGGAAGCCATCGTAGCGTAGGGAGAAACATCTAAGACAGTAACTTGTCCAGAAGCAACAATTTCTTTTAATGGTGTACCTTCTTTAGAGAATATCTCCCAACCTTGGGCTTTCTTAAGTTCATTAACTACAACACTTTTAACAACCCGTTCACTTTCAGTATCTTTTCTTACTCTTTCGATAAGATCTTCAATGGAATAACTTGTTCCAATTTTTGAAAGTTCTTGCACTACTTGAGTTATAAGTACACCTTCAGCAGAGTTTGGATTTAAGTTAAAGGCATTGCACCAGTCATTTGAATCAACATCTATAGGCCTTAGTGAGAACGGATAATCTGTAGGAATCCCCTGTTCTTGATATTTATAGAAAAATCCAGAAGGAGTATAAATTTTAACATCTAATCCTTTTGGATCAAAACCCCATTTTTTAACTAAATCAGCATCTTGATAATTAGGATATTTCATAGTCCAATAAATCCCCATAGTATCGAGAAGAATAATAGATAAGTTTTGTTTAATTTCTATTGGCAGATCTGCTAATCCTTCAGCAATACTGCCCATGGTATAAGACTTTCCAGATCCTCTCTTACCAACTATAAATACAACGTGGGCACCGGCAACATCTAAATAAACTGGATTGCTTAAAGAAGTGGTTTGACCCATCTTAACATATTGCTTACCGATAAAAACTGTTCCTTCTTTACCGTACTTTGCAACATCTTTCTTGGACCTACCAATAATAACATCAAACACCATAATGGTGGATAAAGTATGGGAGAATAAAAAGGTTATGGTTAACAAGAGGGATTATCTTTTATTTAAAATAATCAGTAAAAGCTAAAATCAAAAATTAAAAGAAAATTTAAAAAAAGAAAATCTAAAGTTGTTCGTCAGTTAAAACATTAACTTTACTTGCGTCTTTAAACTTTGAACTTGTTCCAACGACATAAGCAACGTTTAACTTTTCAGATAACCTAACTAATTCTGCATCTACTGCACCGTCAAGCACTAAAGCATAAATTCCACCATTTAAACTTTTAATGGTAGAACTTAACTCACTTAAAGGCACTTTTCCCAAAATGTTCAGTTTAAGGTCAAAAATACAAGCACCACGAGTTCCAAATAAATCATCTAAGGTACTTTTAAATTTAACTTTCTCTTCTCCAGACAACCTAGCTGCTCTTTGAACAGGAGCTGGCCTTGATTGTTGAGGTGGACGATTACTGGTAAAACGATTTTCTGGTTTTTGAATATTCCCTTGAGAGTGTCCATTATTCCCATTACTTACAGGAGTTACATTTTTTCTCGGTGGAATTGGAGCATTTTGTGGTGTTCGTTGTTGAAATGTTCTTGCCGGACGAGATTGTGAAGAAGGTCTTGCTTCAACTAATAAAGCACCATCATCATCAATTCCTAAATCCAGTTTAGCTTGTTCAGCAGTAATTTTACTTCTTAAGGCTTTATGAATTTCCTTTTTAGTAATTTCTTCAACTTCTTTTCCATCTGGAGCCTTACATACAGAATCAATATCAGCTACGCTTAAAAGTTCTCTAATAATTAAGTCTCCACCTCTATCCCCATCAACAAAAATAGTAGTGTTTTTCTTTTTAGTTAATTCTTTAATTGTTTCTGGGCAAGAAGTGCCGTTCATAGCAATTGCATTCTTAAAACCATGTTTAAGTAAGTTCAGAACGTCTGCTCTTCCTTCTACAATGATTATGTCTTCACTTTCATCAATTGCTGGACCAGCAGAAAGTTTTTCTCTTCCATAATCAGAAACTTCCATCATTCTAACTGATTGTGATACTTCATCAGCTAGCTCTTGAGAATCAGGTAAGGTACTTTCAGTTAAAGTTCTTAATAATTCCTTAGCTCTTTCAATAACAAACTGTCTCTTGCTAGTTCTTACGTCTTCAATACTTTGAACTAAAACAGTAGCATTACAAGGACCAATTCTTTGAATAATCTCCAATGCAGCTGCAACAATAGCAGTTTCAGTTTTATCTAAACTAGAAGGAATAATAATTTCTCCCTTAGTTTTACCAGAACTAGTAGTAACGTTAACTTCAATTCTACCAATTCTTCCACTTCGTTGTAATTCTCTTAATTCTAAATCATTTCCAAGCAAACCTTCAGTTTGTCCGAAAATCGCCCCGATTACATCAGGTCGGTCAACAACTCCTTCGATATTAATAGATGAATGTACAATGTATTTTGCCGCAACTGGGCTTATTTTTGCCATTTTTTAGCCTCCAAGCTTATACCAAAAGACTCAAAATTTGCTTAAAATTTTGTGCCTTTTGTATATACAAAGGGCTTAAATTTCCCTAAGAAAATTTATGTCCTTTGGTATACTTTAGAAATAGTTATCTAGTTCGGTGAATTCTTTCTGATTCTTAAACGTGAATTTTGTGAATTTATGAACATTATTGACAACCTTTCTGAAGTTATTTTCTAGAAAAATAGGAATTAATTTTATCTTCATTAACTGTGATTACTGTGAATGATAATGATTAAACCGTCTATTTTCCTAGGTTTTTAATTATTAAATGTAGCCCGTGCCACTAACCCCCAGGTTCAAAGCTTGGCGTTCGCCGTAAACTCCCCCAGGTACTCTCGTGACGGGCTTATAATCAAATTATAGTATCTAATATATAAACTATTCGGTCTAGAATATATATTTTAGTATAAAAGAACAAATTTGAGGTTTAATTCAGAAATAGAGACAGATCTAAGCTTTTTTAATAAGTATAAAAACCCGAGCAAACCGGACCCGAAGGACCAGCCCACAAGGGAAAAAGAGGTGGTTTTGAGGTGTTTACTACTCTAAAGGAACAACTAATATATAAACTTTATGGTTGTCTTGTCACTAGGGAGTGATGTTTTAGTATTGTGCAAAAGATTAAAAACTATAAGAAATAAGTACCAATACAATGGTTACAAGAACGTCACAAGAACGATTTAGAACAGAACAAGGAGTATTTGATACTTTTACAAAAAGAAACCTATTTGAAATGCAAGGTAAAAGATTATATGATGAAATTATTGGACCATTAGAAGTAGGAAAAGAAAGTAATGTTTTTGTTGCTAAAAAAGGAAAAAAGAAACTAATTATCAAGATTTATAGAGTCCAAAACGCCGATTTTAAAAGAATGTTTACATACATTAAACAAGATCCTCGCTATGATTTTCTTAAAAATAAGAGAAGAGAGATTATCTTTGCTTGGACACAAAGAGAATACAAGAACTTATTAAGAGCTAAAAAAGGCAAGGTTAGAGTTCCAAAGGCACTTTATTGGAAGTATAACATTATTCTGGAAGAGTTTATTGGAGATGAAGAAGCTGCTCCACCATTAAAAGATACTCGCCCAGCAAATCCAGAAAAATTTCTAAAAGAGATAATAAAACAGATGACTTTATTGTATCAATCTGGATTAGTTCATGGGGATTTGTCTGCATTTAATATCTTAAATTTTAATGGAGATCCAGTTTTAATTGATTTCTCTCAATCAACTTTAGTAAGAACACCAAACTCTTCAGAATTACTTGAAAGAGATGTGAAAAACGTTTTACAATTCTTTAGAAAACTTGGAGTTAAAGCGGATTTTGAAGAAACTTTGGAAAAGATTAAAAAGGAACCAAGCAAAAAGTAAAAACATGACCGAACCAATGGAAGAAAACCAAGAGCCAGTTGAAGCAGGAGACGAATTTTCTTATGAGATGAAGATTCCTGAAGAACGTATTGCAGTCCTAATAGGTACGGATGGAGAAACAAAAAAACAAATTGAGGAAGAAACTGGCTGTTTATTAGATATTTCTAAAGAGGGAGAAGTAACGATTTCAGGTGATGATGGTATTAATCTTTACACAACTAAAGAAATTGTTAAAGCCATTGCTCGAGGATTTAACCCCAAAATTGCCTTATTGTTATTAAAACCAGATTATGCATTTGAATTAATTGAGTTAAAAGATATTGCTGGAAAGAATAAAAGTACAATGTTAAGAATGAAAGGTAGAATTATTGGAAAAGGTGGAAAATCCAGAGAAGAGATTGAAAGATTAACAAATACTTACATTTCTGTTTATGGTAAAACTGTAGGAATTATTGGAGAAGGTACTTACACAGCATTAGCAAGACAAGCTATAGGAATGTTATTAGATGGTGCTATGCACAGAACAGTTTACAGATACTTAGAGAAGAAGAAGAAAGAGATCTTATTTGGATAAATGAAAGTATTAATCACTAGTTACCCAAATCCCGATTTAGACGGAACAGCCTGCACATTTGCATATTCAGAATTCTTACAAAAAAAAGGAGAAGATGTTATTGCAGGCATATTTAACAAGATACACCAAGAAGCACAATATGTCTTTGATAAATTTGAAATTAAACCAATAAACAAAGCAGAATCATTAATTGCTGATGCGAATGAAATTATTCTTGTAGATACTAGTGATTTGAAAGGGATTTCTAATGAAGTTAATCCAGAAAAAGTTATTGAGATTATCGATCATCGAAAGATCCATGAAGCTAACAAATTTTCGAATGCTAAAGCCCAAATTGAACTAGTTGGTTCATGTGCAACTTTAATTGCTGAAAAATATTATCAAGAAGAGATTGAAATTTCTAAGGAATCTGCAATTCTATTGTATTCTGCAATTGTTTCTAATACTATTAATTTCAAAAACAAAGTAACTACTGAACGTGATATAAAGATGGCCGAATGGTTAAAAATGAAGCTTAATTTGCCTGAAAACTATATTCATGAAATGTTTGCTAAAAAATCAAAGTTTACTCAACCAATAAAAGAGACTATATTAGGGGATTTTAAAGAGGTTGAATTTAAAGAAAAGAGCATTGGCATTGCACAACTAGAAATTGTTGATGTTAATGAGTTTATTAATCATAATTTAAAAGAATTAACAGAAATATTATCAGAACTTAAAAAAGATCAAACGTTGGATTTCATATTTCTCTCATGTATTGACTTAGAAAAAGGATTTAATGTATTTATTTCTAATGATAAAGAAACAAAAGAACTTCTTGAAAAGTTGCTTGAAATTAAGTTTGAAGACAATGTTGCAAAGAAAGAAGGAATTATTATGCGTAAAGAACTAATCCCTATATTAAAAGAATATTTATTTAGATGAGCTACCAAAACCTTAATAAAACTTACCTTTCTCTCTATGCTCCATGGTTCGAAAGACTGCAGAAGATTTAGCAAAGAAACAGAAACAAATCTCTATTGCAGAATTCTTTGAAAAGAATAGACATTTGCTTGGCTTTGATAGTCCTCGTAAAGCTTTACTTATAGCAGTAAAAGAAGCAGTAGACAACGCCTTAGATGCTTGTGAAGAAGCAAGAATTCTACCAGAAATTAATGTAGAATTAATTCAACTAGAAGATACTCGCTATAGAATGATTGTAGAAGATAATGGACCAGGAATAATTGAAGCGCAAATTCCAAAAATATTTGCAAAGTTATTATACGGGTCTAAATTTCATAAATTATCTTCAACAAGAGGACAACAGGGGATAGGTATTTCTGCAACTTTATTATATGGGCAGCTAACTACTGGCAGACCTGCTTTGATTACTTCAAAAACAGGTAAAGGCAAGCAAGCTAATAAAATTAAACTTAAAATTAATACTCAAACAAATAGTCCAGATATAGTTTCAAGTGAAAGTGTTGAGTGGGATGATAAAGAACACGGAACAAGAATTGAAATTGATATGGAAGGGGCTTATATCAAAGGAAAACAATCTGTTGATGAATATTTAAAGGAAACTGATATTGTTAATCCTCATTTAACTTTAATTTATACTAATCCAAATGCAGAACAAATTATTTTTACTAGAGTTACTAATGACCTTCCTCCAGAGACAAGAGAGATTAAACCTCATCCTTATGGAGTAGAATTAGGTAGATTAATCAAATTGTTAGAGCTTACTGAAGCAAAAACATTGCAACAGTTCTTTACAACAGAGTTCGTAAGAGTTGGACCAGGAACAGCAAAAGAAATTTGTGCTAATTCCGCATTACTCCCAAACACAAAGCCAAAAAAAGTTAATAGAGACATGGCCGAGAATATTTACAAAGGAATTCAAAAAACTAAGATCATTGCCCCACCTACAGATTGTATTTCTCCAATTGGAGAGGAAGAATTAGAAAAGGGCCTTAGAAAAGAAATTAATGCTGAATTCTATTGTGCAACTACTCGTCCGCCTTCAGTTTACAGAGGAAATCCATTTATTATTGAAGCTGCACTAGCATTTGGAGGAGAACAAGAAGCAGATAAAACAGTAAGAATTATGCGGTTTGCAAATCGTGTTCCTTTATTATATCAGCAAGGTGCTTGTGCCATAACCAATTCTATCCAAAATACTTCTTGGCGAGCTTATGGATTAAATCAAAGTAAATCTTCCTTACCATCAGGACCATGTACAATAGTTGTACATATGACTTCAGTATGGGTTCCTTTTACCTCTGAATCTAAAGAATCGCTTGCACACTATAATGAAATTATTAAAGAGATTAAATTAGCGTTACAAGAATGTGGAAGAAAGTTAGCTTCCTTCGTAAATAAGAAAAAAAGGATTAAAGATGAAGGTAAGAAAAGAAGTTATATTGAGAAGTACATTCCACATGTGGCAGATGCATTAAAAGAATTATTAGAATTAGATGTAATTCAGAAAAAACAAATTGAAGATAATTTGATAGAAATCTTAGAACATACTCGGGGAGAGTTAGAAGAGATTAAAGTAGACAATCCAGATTATGATGAAGAATTAGCAAAGATTGGCAAGGAAGAAAAGCCTAAGAAGAAGAAAAAGAGTGAAGACTCTGATGATGAAGATTCAGATAAAGATGATGATGATTATAATGAAAGCGAAAGTAATGAAGAAGAAGAGGAAGTAGAAATAGAAGAAAAACCTAAAAAGAAAGGACAACAAACATTATTTTAAGATTATAAAATGATAACAAAAAAACAAAGATTTTTTTGGAACCCCCAAAAAACACGGAGTGATTTTTGATGGCAAAGAAAGAAACATATGTAACAAAAAGAATAACTGAACTTGCTAAAGAGGTTTACAATAAAATTACTCTTGTCGAAAGACCACAGTTAGAAATGCCTATCCGTTCCCTTAATAATGTGGAGTATAATGAAAAAGAAGGTTACTTTAAATTACAAAATAAAGTTAAGGAAAGAACCTTAACTGCTTCGACAATTAAAACGTTTGCACAAACTCTTAGAATGATGGGATTGTCTAGAAGTTTAATTGAAAGTGATGATATTGCCACAAAAAGAGAGGCTTATTACGTTTCTAAGAACTGGGGAGATGCCCGATTTAAAGAACAACCAGAATCTGATACCGTAATGGATGACGTTGAAGCAATGATGCGTGTTAACAGAGAACAGATTGGATTTATTCCTGAAGAGAAAGGTGGAGATGTTGCAGGAAAGTTAATTGTTATTGATAAAGATTCAGACACGGGAAAAGAAATTAGAATTGATTGTACTAAGTTTGGAAGTGGTGCTTATTCAGTTCCAAGTTCCGTAGAAGAATTAAAGTTTGAAACTAGTGCAAAATTCATTTTAGCAATTGAAACAGCAGGTATGTTTCAACGGTTAGTTAAACACAATTATTGGAAAAAAGCTGATTGTATTTTAATCTCGATGGGAGGAGTTCCTACAAGAGCGTGTAGAAGATTTATCAGAAAATTAAGTGATGAAAATAACATGCCAGTTTATGTGTTTACTGATGGCGATCCTTATGGATTTGGTTCGATTTACAGAACTCTCAAAGTAGGAAGTGGAAACGCTGCACACATTAATGAATTCTTCTGTGTACCAAAAGCACAGTTTATTGGAATAACTCCACAAGATATAATTGATTATAAATTACCTTCACATCCTCTAAAAGAGGTAGATATTAAGAAAATTAAGGATTTGATTAAGAATGATCCATTCATTAAACATCATAAATCATGGCAAAAAGCTTTGCAACAAATGGCGAAGATGAAGGTACGTTCAGAGCAACAAGCGTTAGCAAAGTTTGGGCTTAATTTTGTAATCACCGATTATCTACCAAATAAACTTAAGGATCATAAAACTTGGTTGCCTTAAAATTGCTTTATCAAATTTGACAATCTTTCCTTCTTTTGGGAGTGCTGGGAACCAAAAAATTCTTGGAACTTTCTGATATTATTTTTATTCTTAGTGATTAGGTTATAATAATCATAATTATTACTTTTTCTTTTCTGAAACCTAAACTCTAAGTTTTTTTCTAAAAGAATTTTGTGAATATCTTCCAAAATATTCTTACTTGATTGTGAAAAACAGATTGTAGGAGTCGTGGTGTTCTTATTTTTATTAACCCAACCATCTCCATCAAAGAATCCAGAAACAAACTTACTTTTTATTTCAAAGGAAGAATTACTGATTAATTTTGGAATCCTAAGTCTGCCTTTCTTAAAGCCCATAGGCATCTCAAATAAATTGTTTAACAATCTATGAAGAATCATGCTCTGAAAAAGTATTCTGTGCCATCTTCCAGCATAAACTTTCTTAACATTTGTTTTAATTCCAAATATTTTCTCAAGATGCGGCAAAATTCTTTCTAAATTAATTGGAGACTCATCAGTAATAGTGATTTCCCACCTAAATCTTTTTTCTTTTTCAAATGTCAACCAAATGTTTCTCAAAGAACCATCAGCATATAATAAACCTAAGAAATAAGACAATTCCGGAGTAATCTCTTTAATCACATGAATCTTTATTGGAGAATTCATCGCTCTGAAATTAATAGATTCTTGAAAACAAGTATTATATAAATCTTGAACATCAGTTAAAGATTTATCACAGACTGATTCCCAAAGAGACAACAATTGTTTGAGTTTAACAATGGGAATGGGATAAACCCCATTTTTCCAAGAAAGAAATGTTGTGATTGGAAAATATTCTCCAATAAATGTTTGAAATTGTCCTTTTGTAATTGAACTCTTTAAATCTAAATATATTTCGTTGATAATATTATCTATGCCTCCTATACAAATCGGACTATTTGTAATATTATCAATCTTGGCATCAACCAATAAATCAAAATAATTTTCTAATTTTATTCTTATCACCTCTTTGTTTTCACTAAGTTAAACAAAAAGTGATATTAAATTAGAAAAACTAGTTTATATATTATTTGTATACTTGTCCAGTGGGTGTGTGACTAACAAAGTTAAGAATTAGAAAACAGGATTGCCTCGAGTAAGTAAAAATATTTTCTTAAAAAAAGTTATAAAAACTGATCATCATAACATCTAAGATCTGTCTTTGTAAGATAAGCCAAACCACGAACAACGGGTTCTGCTACTTTATTAGCAATATAAGTTAAAGCAAAAGCACTTAAACAAATTAATCCAGCTTCTAATCCTTCAGTACCATTAATTTTTTCTGCTATAGCTGGCGCGTTAGAAGCAAGTGATCCATACATTTCAGCAGAATGTTCTTGTATTCTCTCAGCTAAAGGAATTCCCGCTCCAAAAATAATTGGTGCACCAACTCCAATAGCTCCAACAAGGACAAGTCCTACTCTTTTTGATCCTTCTTCCATTTTTAATTCTAAGCTAAACACTTACAGAATTTGTATCCTTCGTTTAAAGCTTTAACTTTTGAAGCAAATACTACTTTATTCTTTGGCTTAATGTTCTTTGCAAAAGGGCAGTGTGTATCGTGTACTTTACTTCCACCTTTAGTTGCTAAGAATTTCTTAGATACTACTTTTCTAGCTACTCTCTTGGCAGTTCTAACAATAACTGTTTTTTTAACTTTAGAAACACTTTCTACTTTAGCTATTAAGTAAGCATTTTCTTTTTTAAGTTGTTCAACTTGGCCAAGTAAATAGCCTACGTTCTCGTATAATTTAACAATATCTTGTTTTGCTAATTTGAAAGATTCTACAACATTATTTTCAAGTTGGTTAACGTTCATTTTATTTCCCCCTATTTGAGTTAGGTATTCCTGTATAGGATGGAGGCTACTTTATAAATGTTTCGGGGATTTAACTACTTTATAGTAATTACAAAGAGATATAAAACATTTCTTCTGGAAACAGGAGTATGAAACAAACAATAACAATAAGTTTATTGATAATTATGACACTATTCCTAGTGTCTTGTGGAGGAAATAGTATGAAAACAGCAACATTTGAGACAAATATGGGAACAATAGAAATTGAGCTTTTTACAGATAAAATGCCAATTACAACGCAAAATTTTATTGATTTAGCAGAAAAGAACTTTTATGATGGAACTCGATTTCACAGAGTCATTTCAGGATTTATGATTCAAGGTGGAGACCCGTTATCAAAAGATACTTCTAAACAGAATATGTGGGGGACCGGTGGTCCAGGATATAAAATCAAAGACGAATTTGATAAATCATTAAGTAATGAACCTGGAACAATAGCCATGGCCAATGCAGGCCCAAATACTGGTGGTAGTCAGTTTTTTATTAACTTGGTTAACAATAACTTCTTAGACTCTAAACACCCAGTTTTTGGTAAGGTTGTTAAGGGAATGGACATTGTTGAGAAAATTGGTAAAACTAAAACAGGCCAAGCAGATCGACCAGTAGAAGAAGTGATTATTGAGAAGATTACTATTAAATAATTTCTTTCTTTTCTTTCTTTATTCCAAGAACCATTTCTTCATAAGAGCTAAGATTCTTAGGCACTTCAATATAACTTAAATTTTTGTTTAGAAAACCAGTGTCGCTGATTAGAATTCCACCTTCATTTAATAAAGAAATAATTTTGTCTTCATATCCATAAATGTCATCCCTCATTAACCTAAATGCCCTTTCAAAATAAATGTCAAATTTCTTTCCTTTGTTAAGATAATTCTCTATTCTTTCAGAGAGAAATTTAAGTTCAATCAGTTGATTATTCCAATAAAATTTGATCTTGTTTTTTCTAGCTTTAAAACTTACTCCCACTTCATCAAGCACAGTCTTAATTAATCCCAGATTGTCCTCACAATCTATGAAAATTAGTTTTGCCTTCTTTGCTTCAGGAAATAACTTTTGGAGGTAAATTAACGGAACAAACACATCTGCTCCGCTCCCAGGATAAAGTAAAGAGATTTTTTCCTTATTATGATTGAGTTTAATATTATCTAGAACTGATAGTTTCTCATAATCTCCGTCAAAAAAGTAGCTTAGAAGTTTATCTTGGTTAATAATGTCTGCTTTGTTTAAGCCTTTAGGCTTAACTTCTCTACTTTCATAAATGATTATTGAAGACATTAAAAGGATTAATAATCAAGATACTCTAAAATCTTTCTATTTTTTCATTATTTATAACGAAATCTTTAAAAGCAATCTGTGTGATTACATCCTTTATTGGGCCAGTAGCCTAGCCTGGATAGGGCGCCAAACTTGATGCGTAAGCCTTCTAAGCTGGATACCGGGGGTTCAAATCCCCTCTGGCCCACTTTTTTCTTTTCAATCCAATCATATCTCTAGGTACTAAGATTTTATAAATTTAAAAGAATAAATAGGATTGATTATATTTCTGGTTTGATTTAAATTAGTTTATTTTTCCAATGATAAGATTAAATACTAAGGTTACATCTAAATTAATAACTAACTTACAGTTATATTCAAAAAGAGATGATAACATAACTTTAGAAGTCGGTAAAAGCTAAAGAATAACTTAAAAAAGAAGTGAAACCCATGGACATTCGTAAAACCAGAACTTGTGAAAAATGTAAATCTGTTATAACCTTAGATAAGGTTAGATTAATGCCAAAAGACAAAGATAATAATTGGCTTGTTTGTGATAATTGTTGTAAAACATTAAAGGAAAATAGTGTTAAAGCTCAGCCTCAACGTCACGTTATAACTAACCAATTCGAAGAGAAAAATATTTTAACTAAAAATAATCTTAAAAGTCAGTCCCCACACCAAGTTATAACCAACAAGTTTGAAGAAAGAAAGATGTTATCTTGTGCCAGATGTAATTATTCCTTTAAGATTGATGCATTTAAAGCCGGAACAACACATAGAGTCTTTTGCCCTTACTGTGGCCGAGCTGACAGAATTGAAAATTATGATAAAAATCAGAAGAATGACCGCACCAATGCCACAATAAGTAAAACCACCGGTTCTTTCAGTAAATTATATAAATAAGCCACTACCCACTGGTCAGGTTCGGACAAGACTTATTAATCACTAAACTAATTTTTATTTACTCTTTATTTTTTCAATTGTGTAAAATAAAGATGTTAGAAAAATGGGTTCAGGAAATAGGCTTGGTTATATTGAAGAATAAGAGCAAATATCTCCTTTGGAAACAATTAGGATATTACATTCCAAGAATCACTCTTCCTGAACGACTTTCTCTCTTAAAAGTAAATTGTTCTAAATAATACCAGAAATTATATAAATAGCCACAATTCTAACTAATCTACCTGCGTCCGTGGCAAAGTGGCTAAATCCGAAAGGAGGCTATTGCGAGAGCCTGCAGAGCTTTAGATCGAGGGTTCGAGTCCCTCCGGGCGCTCATTTTTTCTTAAACAAACCAATAAAGAAGTAGTACATGGCATACAAAGAAAGCCCAAAAGGCAGATATCCTAAAAAGCCCAACAAGGGCATTTCAAAAACCTTCCAAAACCCTACAAAAGGAACAAAGTAGTACCATTTAGCTGGTGCCCAGAAATTCCAGAATTCCCAAAAAAAACCACAAATTAACGTTCCGATCATGATTGTCCACATCAATTTATGTTTGCCTTTAGCCAACTGACCAATTATAGATGGTGACTTGTTCAAATAATTAATTGGATCCAATAAGAAAAACATACTTACCCAAACTAATCCAAAAGCATATTTTGGGAGTACAAAAGGTAAAATTAAAAAAACTATTCCTAAAAATAAGAACCAAGATAATTTTCTTTTTGTTATTTTTAATTTTGATTTGAATTTCTCAAATATTTTGAATGAATAAAGTAAATCACTAGTTACAAATATTGCAGGAAGCACTGTAGAAAAAGCGATTGTAAATATTAACCACTCTGGTTTTCCTACTGATTCATATCTCCAATTATCAATAAAGAAGTTTAATATTTCATAAAACCACCAGAATGCGGCCGATATAATAAACAAAATCCAAAAACTTTTTGGATCACTGGTTAAGCGAGATCTTTTTGTTCTGTAATAAACTAACGCATCTACTAAAAAAATATAACCAAGCCACAAGGATATAAAGAAAAGATAAGTTGAGAATGGTTCAATACGATCAAAGATAAGGAATTCCCCAAAGGCAATTAATAAGATTCCCAGAAAACCATACCATCTTAACATGAAAAGAAGGTTATTTTTTTAGTATATAAATTTTTGCAAAGTCATATAAATAAAAGAAGTTTCTTCATACTTATGCCAAAAAACTCAATAACTTCATTGGAATTAGCGGCAATAGTTAATGAACTGCAATTCTTAATTAGAGGTAAGCTTTCACAGATTTATCACCAAGATAAGAAGGAACTAATGTTCCAATTACATGCCCAAGGACAAGGTAAACAATTCCTTAAAATAATTCCGGGCAAATATCTTTGTTTAACCAAGAAGAAAGATGCACCATTAAAACCATCATCTTATTGTATGCAATTACGAAAGTACATTAGTAATTCTACTATTAATAAGATTTATCAATATAACGCAGACAGAGTCATTGTTTTTGATTTAGAAAAAGCAGTAAAGTTCAAACTGATAATTGAATTATATGCAAAAGGAAACTTAATTTTAATTGGTGAAGACGACAAAATTATTGCTGCATTACACAGACAAAAATTTAGAGATAGAGAAGTTAGGGTTGGTGAAACATATAAGTTCCCAGAATCTAGTTTAAATTGGGAAGATATTAATGAGAAAGATTTGTTTTCAATTTTAAAGAAAAGTGAGAAGAAAAACCTAGCTACGGCAATAGCAATAGAATTTGGTTTAGGTGGACTTTATGCAGAAGAGACTTGCAAACTAAGTAATGTTGACAAAGCAAAACTTCCAATTGAGATTACAAAAGAAGAAGCTGGTAAGATAGTTAAAACTATTAAACAATTCTTAGAGCAAATTAAAACTCCTTCTGGTTATATTTATGATGAACAAATTACCCCCTTTGCTTTGTTTGAAGAAAAAGAGACAGAGAAATTAGACACTTATAGTGCCGCATTAGATACGCTTAATCCGTTCAAAACAGTTTCTCCTTATGAGAGTAAGATCAACACAATTAAAAGAATGGTTGCAGCACAAGAAAGTGCTATTCGCAAACAAGAGAAAGCAATTGAACTGAATACTAAAAAAGGCGAAACAGTTTATGAAAACTATGCCCCATTACAGAAAATTATTGATTATGTTAATTCTGCTTTGAAAGAAGGAAAAGAATGGAAGGAAATTGAATTAGAGTTAAAAAAAGTTAAGAAAATTAAAACTATTGATTTGAAAAATAAAAAAATCCTACTCGAATTTTGAACTTTCTTTTAAAAAGTAAAAAAATAATTATTGATTTGTAATACCCTCAATAATTAATCTTGTAAAGGATTACTTTTGTTTTGCTGCCATCTTTCTAAGATTAACTGCTTTCATCCCCATACCAAGTTTATCAGCCATATTTGATGCAAGATTATATTCTTTACTCTTCTCATAGTATTCCATCGCTAACTGGTACAACTTATTCTTTGCTAAATAATCTGCTACTTTCTTCCAGTTTCGGCCACCACCATAACTACCACCAAAGTTTTGAGCAGCACGGGCAAAACTACGTTCCAAATTATCACGATTACTTAAACCATATTCCATATGAGCTTCGGCTAATTTTTCAAACAACATACTATCTTTATCTTTAAAGTCCACTGTTCGATAAGCTTCTAAAGTTTTCTGCAGTGCTTCTATTCTTTCTATAGTGTTATGTTCATTGATAGAATTAAATATTTCAAACCAGAAATCTCCCAATTGACGATACATTCTGTGATTAGTAAAGAATTCTTCTATCACCTGTTTTGCTGTACCCTCTTTATATCGATCAAAGTTTCTAAAAATATAATCTGTAACAATTTTAGGTCCATCTTCATTGCCTGAATTAAGTGATCTTAAAGCCATTCCCAATTGAGTAGAAGTATCTCGATCAAATGTTCCAGCAGAGATTAACCTCATGATACCACTTCTTTTGTATAAGTATGCTTCTTTAGCCTCCAAATCGCCCTTTCTTCCAGATATACGTGCACAACTAAAATATACATCTGCTACATTGTTACCCATATTTTTGTCTTCAGTAGTGTAAAATGGTGAATTCGCCAAAGAATACTTACTAGATTTAGAATCTGCCCATTTTATCCAAGAATTAGTTGTTTTAATGTTATCTCCAAAAGCAGTTTTATATACTTTTGCAGCCCAATCCCAAAGATCATTCTTTTTAGCTACTCCATCAATTAACCTAATAACTCCCTCAACAAACTTTTCAGAAGGTTTAAATGCACCTTTTGATCTTATAAACATTCCAAGATAATCTATTTGAGCAGCAGGTGTTAATCCAGCCATCTCTTTTTTTATGGTGTCCAAGCCAATGTAATGTTTAGCTCTAAACGCCATTTGAGCATTTTTTAAATTTCTAAAAGAATATTCATCAGAAGATAATGCAGCAATCCATTTGTCCCCGTCTGCAACCATTTCATCTAATTCTGTAACTAATGCTTTAATCTCCGCCTCCGTCTTAACTCCTTGATTCCCTTTTTTAACTTGTTTTTCATGCAATTCTAGAAGACTTTCTAATAATAACAATTTTTCCTTAATTTTTCCTTCATAAAAAGACGCAAAATTAACTAAATGTGCTTCTTCAACGTTCATCCTTTTCTTAAGTTCTTCGAGTTTAGATTGATACTCTGAAAATTGAGTTTTAATTTCTTCTGCAGTTCCAGATTTTAAATTAGGAACTTCAAAAGGATAGATCTCTCCTAAAGTAGCTTCGGTTTTTTTAATTTTCTTAGTAAATCGACAAAGTCTTCTCTCGCTTCTTGCCAAAGCTAAATAATCATGTAATGCGTGTTTAACGTCTTTAATTTCTTCTGCTTCTTTGCCTTCTTGAAGAGCAACTTTTAATTCATCTAAATCAGCTTTTAGTTTTCCAAAATAATTGTGTTCAGAAGCAATCCACTTAATTGCATCTTTAATAGCAGATCCTTGTCTTTTAAAAGCTCTATCTACATCCCACTTTCTTGACATAATATAACACCTCTTTGAATATTAACTTGATCTGATTATAATTAGAGTATATATAAAATTAACTGAATTACAGAACAATTATAATTGACAAAGTAATTGAAAAAAAGAATAAAATAAAAAATTATTACTTCTTACTAAAACCTTCCAGAGCTTTCAGAACTTCTAAGGGAATAGCAAAGACAATCGTATTACTCTGATCTGAAGAAATGTCATTAATACTCTGTAAAGTTCTCAAGTGTAATGCCCCTGGAACTTTTGAAAGCATCTCTGCCGCTTTTGACATATTCTTAGCAGCCATAACTTCTCCTTCTGCAGTAATAATAACCGCTCTTTTCTCTCTTTCTGCTTCTGCTTCCTTAGCCATAGTTCTTTTCATATCATCTGGCAACTCAATATGTTTAAGTTCTACAGATTCTACTTTAATTCCCCATGGATCGGTTGCTTTATCAACAATCTGTTGAATTCTGTGCGAGATTCTGTCTCTTTCCTTTAATAGTTCGTCTAAAGTAACTTCTCCAACTACATCTCTCATAGTTGTTTGTGATAATTGTGAAGTTGCATAAAAGTAGTTCTCAACCTTTATAATTGCTTTTTCTGCTTCTGAAACTTTAAAGTACAGAACAGCATTAACTTTAACAGAAACGTTATCTTTGGTAATACAATCTTGATCAGGAACGTCTACTGCCTTAACTCTTAGATCAACTCTTTCCCACGCTTGAATTATTGGAAAAACCATTCTTAGTCCTGGACCCATCGTTCCAGTATATTTCCCAAGAGTAAACTTTACTCCACGTTCATATTCCTTAACAACTTTCAAACTTGATAGAATGAAAAGCACTATTAAAATTACAATTGGATTTAAAATTCCAAACATTAGTATATTTGCCATTATAAACACCCCGCTTACCTAGGTTGTAAAGAAATAGAGGTATATAAGATTTGTTGTCTTTTAATGTATAAAGCTATTGAAAAACATCTCAACCTTGGCATTTGTTGAAATTGGTGGAGAAAAAGAGATAGTAATTTATCTTTGCCCTCCACCTCTTTAAGTCAGAGAACGGACTTACTTATATACTTATGACGTACGTTTCTGCGGGTGCAGAAACATATCCAATGATAAAAAAATAATATGAATTAAGCTCAACTGGTTTGGCACCGCCAATTGAGGCGCATTTGGTGAAGAATATCACAAAATCCAAGGCGCCGTGCTGTGCCAAAATTAAAAGACGAGCTTAATTCATACAAAAGATAGAAAGTCTTATATAGAATAGCACATTATTGTATGAAAAGGTGTATTAAAATGTACGAAAATAAATTTAAGAATCCAGGCTTAACTGGTTTAAAAGACCTAGAAAATTTCCTGCAGCTGATAGCTGACTTAGATGAAGAAATAGAATTATTTGCTATTGGTGGAACCGCAATGATACTAAAGAATATCAAAGAAGCAACCAAAGATATTGACTTTCTGACAACAGCACCTTATAAAAAAATCAAAAAGTTATTTACTTTAGCTGGGTTAAATGAAAAAGACCCTTCAAAACTTTGTAATATTTGGTATCTTGATAAAATCAGAATAGACATTTTCCACGATGAATTTATTATGGGATTCACTCTGCCAGACGACTGGAAAGAAAGTTCCCATTTTCTTAGAGATATAGGTAAATTAAAAATTTATATTTTAAATTGGTATGATCTTATCATAACTAAGATTGCTCGTTCTGAAAGCCGAGATATTGAAGACATTCTTGCCATTATTGAAGCAGAAAAAATCGACTTTAAAAAACTAAAAGAGAGGTATTATCAGCATGCAGAAATCTCTTTAATTGCTGAATTCGACTATAAATTTAAACATTTAGAGAGGAGATATAAAAAATGATTAGCGCAAAGCTGATCAAAAGCCTGGAACAAGAGGGTTTTGCTCTAGATTTTCCCAGCTATAATTCTAATGAAGAAAGGATTATTGAAATTCTTAAAGAGAATAATGAAAGATTATTGTTGTCTTTGCCTTTATTGTTTAAATATGATTTTGATTATGACAAAATAAAGAAAAACTCTTCCAAAAAGGATTTATTAACGTTCAATAAATTAATTCTTATTTCCCATAAAATTTTCATTAAAGAAAAAATTAATAATTTTCATTTGAAAATAATTATTCAAAAATATTCTTTAAAACGAAAAATAAAAAAAGAAGAGTTTGATTACTATTATACTTCCTTTCTGGAGTTCACGAAAAAGAAAGAAGAACAAAAAGAAGAACATTTTAAAGAACAAATAAGTTTGAGAGGAAAACTAAACTTAAACCAATCCCTTGCTAAAATTTATGCTCCAGGAAAATTAAGAATAATGGGGAAAATCTTTAAGCATGAAAAATTAACAAATACTGAGCTGAAATATTATTACCGATCAATTAGGCCCTTGATTTTAGCCATACTAAATGAAAACATGCAGAAATATCTTCGTATAATTGAGTCAACCAAGAAGTACAGAGAATAATCATTTTGTGCTTTCTTACTGGGTTAATACCCCTCAGCTTGCTAGGAGTGGGATTTTCTATTTACTTCTTTTTTTGATCCAAATAAACCACCATAACTGGTCTTTTATTTCCATCCTTAGCTAAATAACAACACAAAGCCAGAGTACTTATTTATTAATCAAAAAAAAGAAAAAAGTAAATCATAAAAACTCGGGAAAGTGTCTAACCCCTCCCTAAAGGGTGAGGTATAACTGGACACTTTCTTAACCCCGAGTTTTTAGGATACAAAAAATTTCGTCCTGAAGGATGAGGTATTAAACCCCATCTAAAAATTCCTGACGAAATTTTTGAGTATAACGAATGGATTCATGAACATTCAATTACTGTACCTTTAAAACAGTGCCTGAAATTTTCTAAAGTTTTAAAGAAGATATTGAGTTCAGAAAAGACCAAGAAATATTTCTAATAAAAATCATTAAAAAAGAAATTTAACTGAACGCATCCGAAGTATCACGACACAAGCATTCCTAAGATCCGAAGATCAAAGTTCAACAAGCGAGGATCAATTCTCCTGCGAACAGCAAGTCTTACTATCCACGTCCGAAGCATCTCAACACGAGCAAAAATCCGAAGATTAAAGCAAGCGAAGATCAATTCTCCCGCAAACAATAAGAGTACGTTAAAAAGAAGAAGAGTTGTAAGCATCTACTGGAAGATTTAAAGTGGTGATAGGTGCAATACTATCATCAAAAAGAACAGTAAAGTTAGTTGAGTCTGTTGTAAGTTGATTATTAGAATCATTAGCAATTACTAAAATCAAATAGTTACCAAGAGCAACAGCATTAGTAAAAGTAACATTGTAAACATCATCTCCCTCACTATCTAACATTGTTAATTGTTCTATTGTTCCGTTAGGATAAGTAACGTTAGCCCAAACTGCAGAAAGATTAATGTTATCTGTAACAGTAGCATTAATTACAACCGGATCCCCAGAATTAAAACTTGTTCCCGCTACAGGATTAAGAATCGTTATGCTAGGAGCAGAATCATAAGTAAACCAAGCAAACATTCCATCTTATTGTGTTCCAGAATTAGATTCAATAGTTGTTTCTAAATTATAAGCGGTAGGATTAACAAAAGAACTGCCGTCCCAACGAGTAGCACTTAAATCGTCGGCGATATCCTCTGCAGTTACCATAACTTCTTCTGAAACTGGATTTTTAACAAAGCGCATTCCTTTAATATCGTCACTAGCGAAATTACCAGTATTGCTTGTAGAAGTCAGAGCAGAAGTACTCCAAGTATTACCTCCATTTTCAAAAGTAAAGTAGTCTACTGATAAAGCATTAAGATCGACAAATCCGAATATTGCTGTTGAATCATTTACCCAAACACAATCTACAGGAACATTATTTCCGCCGTTAGCTTCCGTTGCACCATCTTCAGCAGGAGAACCGGCTAAAACTGCATCCCCATCCCACATGGCAACATTAACATCATTACCAGCGTCTTGCCAAATAAAGCCAATATCATCAGAACTAGGGGCACCACAAGCACGAGCTGCATCTAAACCATTTCCGTTTCCTAAAGTAATTGGATTATCTGCCCCACCAATGCCACCAACAGGATCATAAGTTTTGTAAATAATATCTGTTCCAACACCAAAAATAAATAATCCTTGTCCAGAACTTCCTTCCCAAGCGAAATCAAAATGTTGTTCCGAGCCAGAAGTTGTTGCAATGGAAACTGCACCCGCAGTAGTAGTTTTCATTCCAGTACCATTCCACTCAACAGCATAAAGTTCACTTGCCCCATTATGCACTAAAATCATAATATTGTCTGAATTTGCTTTAGGTGTTAGTTTAACCCATTGAAATGCATTAGTAGTAATACCAGTATCATAAGTTAGTTCTGTAGAATAATTTGTACCATCCCAAGTTCTATATGCAAAAATCGCATTAGTATTAGCACCATCATTTTCATAAACAATTAATCCATCTCCTGAAGATTGTTCATAAGCAATATCAAATGCCCTTAAAGCGGAGTTAGGTACACCAGCACTTACTTGTAACAAATTACCCCAACTACTAGATGAATTATAAGTTTGAATATGAATTTGTTGAGCATCATTTTCCGTACCAACTAACATTTCATCTCTAGTTACAGAAGATTTTACTACTGTCCACCAAATATCTCCGCCAGTGTCAGAAGTGTCTGTTAGCTCAGCACTAAAATCATTACTTGAAGAGTTCCAAGATCTGTATCGAGGAGTATGAACTGCCAATTCTGAATAAACAACTACACCATCGGCATTAGTACCATTAATTGCTGCTGCAATTCCTAAATCACCAGAGATTGTAAGTTGTTTAATGGTTTCATATTTATATGCAACAGCTCCAGATAGGATCTCTTGTTCGAAGTTTTCTCTTGGATTAACTTCTTTAATAAATTTCCACTCATCCAAACAAACACTTTCTTCTTTATTCCAACTACAACTATAAAGTTCTTCTCCCCTTGCTGTAGTAGAAAAGAATGCAGAAATAAATTCTAAATTATCTGAATTTAAAACATAAATCTCTCCTTCTTCATAAACCAATAAGCTACCTTAAGCATTTCCATTAAAAGTTATCGTATCAATAATGGAATCTAAATAATAAACTTCCCCATCAAGATCAGTTTCTATTTCTTCTCCAAGATTATTGTAGAAGGTAATATCATTAGCTTGAATTGGTTCTATGACTTCTTCAATTCCATTGATTTCTGAAACAATAACTTCTTCAATTTTTTCATTAACAATTATTTCTATGCTTTCATTTATTTCAACAACTTCAGAGTCATTATTAGGCACTTCTGGAATTGTGGTGTTTTCTTCTACAAAGGGCATTTCTTCTACAATAAATTTTTCAATAGGTTGAACTCCAATCGCTGCGCCCGTAATTGAATTGTTAAAAGAAGTAGCAAGTGCTAAAACAAATAGTCCCATGACTAGCAAACTTAGCAACGCTATCGCGCGAACACTCGCTTTTTGTTCCATCTATTTACCTCTTTTTTTTTGTTTTTATTTTTTGGTAATGTACCAAGCAGTAGCTTTTCCTATAGTAAAGGCAGCGATTTTTCCCTGTAACTGTAACTTTAAGCAATACCTATCGGCGGTGTGCCAGGCAATTTTCAAATTCTCTGAAATTTCTCGCGTAGAAACAGGTCTAGGAAAATGTTCCTTAATGTACTTCAAAATAACTATATCGATGTCTTTCTTAGTCAAGCTGAGGTAAAAAAGAACTTTGTTCTTTATAAATGTTCGCATATTAGTAAGGTTTATTGGTAAGACTAATTAGTAAGGTTAATTAATTACCAATATCCGCACTTTTATGAACAAAAACTATTTAAACCTAAACATAATACTTTACTCAATGGAAAGCAAAGTAACCCCTTGGGAAGTTAAAGGAAAGATTGATTATGATAAGTTAATCAAGAAATTTGGACTGAAACCATTAAAGAACTTGCCAGAAGTGTTTCAAAAGAACTTGCTTTTTAGAAGAAACCTAATTTATGCACATATGGACTTTAATTTGGTCGTTGGAGCACTTGAGAATAAACAACCCTTCGCAATGATGACTGGATTAATGCCTTCTGGAAAGTTTCATTTTGGCCATAAAATGGTAGCGGACCAAATAATATTTTACCAATCCTTAGGAGCAAAAATTTATCTTGCAGTAGCAGACATTGAAGCATACAATTCTCGTAATCCTGATATGAAAGAACTAAGAAAAACAGCAATAGAAGAATACTTAACTAATTATGTTGCTCTTGGTTTAGACTTAAAAAAGTGTGATTTCTATTTCCAGTCTAAGAGGTCATTAGATGGAAAGAAAGCTAACGCTTATTATAGCTTAGCTAACATGCTAGCAAGACACGCTACATTTAACGAATTTAAAGCAGTTTATGGAGAAATTACTCCTGGAAAAATGTCTTCTTCATTATTGCAAGCAGCAGACATGTTACACCCACAATTGCCGGAATTTTCAGAAAAAACAATCCCCACTATTGTTCCCGTTGGTATTGATCAATCACCACATATACGTATTGCTAGAGATATGGCAAAAAGAATCAAAACACAAAAGTTCATTCCTTTAAGTTCAACTTATCACAAATTTCTTCCTGGATTAAAAGGAGGAAAGATGTCTTCCTCTGATGAAACTTCTTACATCGCTTTAAGTGATTCGCCCCAGGAAGCGGCAAAGAAAGTAAAAAAGTATGCGTTCTCCGGAGGACAAGCAACTTTAGAAGAACATCGTAAGAAAGGAGGCAACCCAGATGTAGATGTTGCCTTTCAAATGTTAAAGTATGGATTAGAGGAAGATGATGAGAAATTAGACAAAATTTACAAGGATTACAAGTCTGGAAAGCTATTAAGTGGCGAATTGAAACAAATTGTAGTAGAAAAGTTAACGAAATTCTTAGAAAAACATCAAAAAAATAGGAAGAAAGCAGAGAAGTTAGTAGATAAGTTTTTAAATTAATAAATTCTACTTATTATATTAAAGAGGTGAGCAAAAGAATATATTCTTTTGGACCATCTTTTTAAATCGTCGTTTAAAAAGAGGTGATAGTAAAATGGCTAAAAGAAAATCTGCAAAAAAATCTACTAGAATTACTAAAAAAGTTCCTAAGACTGTTTCAAATTCAAAAAAAACAACTAAAGGATTGTCGCATTGGCATGCTGTTCCGTTAAAAGGAAGTTTTATGGCCACTGCAATGTTGGGATTTCTAATTTCTGCATTTTGGGTTTATCCACAAAGTTTCAATTATGGAATTTCTTTTATGATCATATTCATATTGATGTTTATTGCTTCATTTGTAAGCTTAACAAGAGCACCAGTGTTAAGGAGGGAATATTAAAATGGCCGTTGTAAAAAAGTTATCTTGGGTTTTCCCAATCAAAGAATTTATATTTATGAAAATTGAAACTTTTACTGTTGCAATTGTTGCTTTGCTAATGTTCTTAACAATATTTTCCCAAACAGGACAAAGCTGGTTAAGTGCTGCTATATTTACTGCTGAATTCATTGGTTTTTATTACTTGATGTCTTATATAGTCCAGAAAGTAAGAATGGTTGAAGAAAAATATCACTTAACTCCAACGCATTTAGAAGTTACAAGAAAAAGCAGAAACAAATTAAGCAAAATTAAAGTTGCCTTAAAAGATATCTCTCGCCATAAGTTAGATAAATTCTTTATGGGAGGATACTTGTTAACAAAAAAAGGTAAAAAACACTTGCTTTTCTTCAATACTAAAGAAGAAGTTCTGAAATTTGAATCTTTCTTAAAGAAACATTTGAAAAAGAAAAAGTAATTTATTTATTTCTTTGTTTTTTCTTCTTATTTGTTTTTATTTATGGTTATTTGAGTTTATTTGTTTGGGTTATTTTTTTTGTCAAACTTCTCTTTTGCTTTGTTTTCTTTCATAAACACCACATGAGAAGCTTTCTTTTCAAATAATGCAATGGCAATATTGGCTGTAATTTCATCTTCGTTAATACCTTTCTTAATTGCTAAAGATTTTGCTTCACTTAAAGATTCATCCATGAGCAAAAAGTTTTCTCTTTTGCATTGTTCTTCTACTTCTCGTTCTTCTTCCTCTGTAAGATATACTTCTTCCCAGATAGGATAATTTGTTCCAGGAACTGTCTTTGGAAATGTTTTGCTAAATACCATAAATAAGATAGAAATTAAAGGAGTTTAAATTTATTTCTTTTCTGAATGCTAGAGATTTTCAATTTATCAGACATAATAACAATTATTTTATACCGCGGTTATAAACATTTCTTCCTTTACTTACTGAATAATAGTTACGTAAAGGTTTATATATGCTTAAGCTAATATTAGGATTATGCCATCATATTGGAAACATGTAAACAGAGTACTCAGAGATTCTGAATTAATCATTGAAGTACTTGATGTTAGAATGATTAAAGATACTAGAAACTTTGAATTAGAAGAAAAGGTTGAGAAATTAAAAAAAAGACTTCTTTTTGTTGTTAACAAGAGTGATTTGGTTGATGATCGTGCGATTGAGAAAATTAAGAAAGGGTTGAATCCATGTGTTTTCATTTCCAGTAGAGAAAAATTGGGAACAACAATATTAAAAAAGAAAATATTAGAAATTTCTCGAGGTAAGGAGATTATAGTGGGGGTTGTTGGTTATCCTAACGTTGGAAAAAGTTCTTTGATAAACGCATTATCTGGAAAGGGGGCAGCAAAAACATCTTCTGAATCAGGTTATACTAAAGGATTTCAAAAGATTCGAGTAGACAATAAGATTTTAATCTTAGACACGCCCGGAGTTTTACCTCGTAAAGAGAAGGATGAAGATAAACATGGGAAAACTGGAAGCTTAAGTTATGGAAAGATTAAAGATGCAGAAACTGTAGCTTTAAGATTTATTACCGAGTTTTCTGATAAAATTAAAGAACATTATTCTATTGAAGGTGAAACTGAGGAAGAGATTCTTACTGCAATTGCAATTAAATTTAATAAGTTAAAGCCTGGCGGAAAACCAAACATGGATGTTGCTGCTCGAATGTTGTTAAAAGATTGGCAAACAGGTAAGATAAAGTAAAGTATATCTTCTAGTATAGAAATTGTTATTTAAATTGAAAAATTAATTTTCTTTAATATTATTTTATTAGGAGGATTATAAAATGGGAAACTTACTTAATGAAGGTGAAGCAAGAGGTTTAGTTGAAAAATATCTGAGAATGGAAACTTCTTGCCCAACAACACAAGAAATTCTTAATTCTGGAGCAATTCCAAAACTAACAGGTTATATGGTTAAACCTGGAAAAGTATCAGATTCTATTCATGGGAGTCAAGGAAGTTTTTATGATAAAACAAGTGGGGAATTAATTGAATATGAAAATCCCGAACTCACAATTTCTGGTGGAACCCCTTTAAGAGTGATGGTTCGTACTCCTGGAATTTCAACACATGATATTGTTAGAGGAAGTATTCCATTTAAGGATCAAATTTTAGCACTAAATCATCATGCAATGTTGGATCTATTTATGGATACATTGGGCACATCACAATTTAATCTTGAAATGGGAAATAGCTCGGTAGTGATTGCTGCTGAGAATTTAACACAAATTCCCTTTGAAAATATAATTAGGGCGTATATGGCAAAGAGTGAAACTTCTACTTCTTTATATTCTCATTATATGGAAGGTAAAAGAGAATTTTGTGGACATACCCTTCCAGAAGGATTACTTCCAAATGAAGTTCTGCCTTATGTTATGGATACTCCTTCTACTAAATCTGAAGTACATGATGAGTCAGTTTCTCCACAATTTCTATTTGAACAAGGAATTTGTACTCCAGAACAATATTCCAACATTAGAAACAATAGTTTAGTAGCATTTGGGATGGCTTCACAATTTTTGCTTGACAAGGGATTAATTTTAGTAGATACAAAAACAGAACATGGAATTAACCAAAGAGGAGAAATTGTTGTACAAGATGAACTTTACACTATGGATTCTTCTAGATTTTGGTTATTAGATGATTATAGAGAACAACTATGTAGCCGAATTGTTGGAACCGTGGAAGAAGTTTCTCCAAAATCTTTCTCAAAAGAATTTGCAAGAGGTTTCTCAAAAGGTAAAGAAGGTTATTCTGATGAAGAAAGGATAGCAATAGCTGTTCGTTATATTATGGGGATTCAACATTTATTAGGTGAAAGATTTACCCCAGATTTAAGAAGAAGAGAAGAAAGAGTTGTTAGAGGATTAGAAACAATTGCAATGCGGTTAGATTAGAGGTAAAAATGGGAACAGAATTAGAAACAAAACCAATACCAAGATTTCCAGAAGGAGTTACCCCCGATCGCAATGAACTTGCAGGAAAGCGTTATGGAACAAATGATATGTGTAGAATTTTAGGTGCAGATAGAACAGTAGCAGCCCAATTACAAGTTCAAGGTTTAGCATCAAAAACGTATAGTGATTTACATCCCGATATTATTCCACCAGAACATGCAAATCAAATTGTTGAGAGAGCTACAATATAATATGTTTTACCCGATCGAGTAGATGAACTGGAAACCAAATATAGGCATGATGTACTAGGGTTAGTCGGTGCTCTTTCAGAACAATTAGACCCTGCTGTTGCTACTCATGTTAACCGAGACATAACTAGTTCTGATACAACCCAATCAGCTAGAGCAATTCAATTAAAAGATTCTCTGGAAATAGTTATTAGAGATGTTGAAATTTTACGTGATATCACTATTGAAAGAGCAGTAGCTTGGAGAGATATACCTCATATGGATGTTTCTCATTGGTATGATGCTATGCCAACCGTTGCAGGGCGACCATTTGCTTTTTACGCTGAAATGCTTCAATCTGACCTTACGTTCCTTAAGTTTGTTTATGACAACTCCATCATGGGAAAATTAGCAGACGCCACGGGGAACCATCATCAAGCAACTGCCTCCGGTATTGATGGTTTAGAATTACAAGAAGAATTCTGCAAAAGATTAGGTGTAGGACACATGGTTTCTCCAGCTCAACTTCCAGGATTAGAATTTGAAATGGATGTTTTTTATGGACTTGCAAGAACATTTGAAACTGTTAATAATTTAGCAAGATATATTCGTTGGGGAAGGAGTAGTGACGTAGCATTATTTAGTCTTCCACGTAAAGGCAAGGGGTCATCCTCTATGCCACATAAAGACTTATTTGGAGGAAATCCCATTGGTGAAGAACAAGAAGGATCAATCCGTAATTCTTCTGCAGGAATGCTTGTAACAGCCCTTCTTAATTGCCAAATGGAATACTCCAGAGACCTTACTGCTTCCGCAAATGCACGAATAAACCTTGATAGTGGATTTAAGTTAGTTGATCATGGCCTAAGAAGATGCCAATCTATAGTTTACGACTTAATTGTAGATGAAGATCGTTCTAGAGAACGGATAGGTCGAACTTATGGTATAACAACATCAAATAGAGTAATGTCTTATCTAACAGATGGTCGAAGATGCAATGATCCAATGACTAGAGAAAATGCTCACCACTTAATGGGAACGTTAGCTACAGAAGCGTTTACTACCAAAACTCCATTTTCTACTATTCTGTTAGGAAACGAAGAGGTTAGATCTAGAATAAGTGAAACGGACATTATGGTCTTGACTAATCCACTTACATATTTGGGAGAAAGTCAAAGAATTATTGGGTTGGTCAAAGAAAAATGTTATCAAAAGAAAACTCTTGCTTAAATTTATTTTTTTATTTCTTTTTATACTCCAATTCAAATATCTCTAATAAAGATTTAGCAGTCTTCTCACCAACCCCTTTAATAGAAACTAACTCTTTTTCAGAAGCGTTTACCAATGATTTAATAGACTTGAAATTCTCTAATAACAATCTTGATGTTTGTACTCCCATTCCAGGTAAAGAAGAGACAATAAACTCTTGCTGTTCTTTAATAGAACGAGGCTTAGCAGCATGATAACTAAATTCTCTATTCTTGTCTTGTTCTCTCTTAGCCATAACTGCTAATAATGCTGCTGTATCTTTAGGATCTTTTGTATAAAGTACAGGAATCCCAAAATCTAAAACCAGAGCAGCTAACATACCCCGAATGGCATTAGCGTGAACTTTTCTAATAGAATAAATGTCTTCCTCTCCTTCAATAATTAAAACCGCTTTCTCAAAGTTATTTTTTAATTCCCTAGCTTGATCTAATAATCTGCCATCAATAATTGAAGCGACGAAATCAGGAACTTTTTTTAGTTCTACTCCAACTTTTCCAGAAACAAGATAATCGGCAGAAGTTAGTTGTTCCGTTTTAACTGAAATGCCTAAATCAATTAACTCTTTAACAATACGATTGCCTTTTTCTCGATGATCAGCTAGAATGGCAATTGGTTGATCTTGTGGAATGAACTTATCTAAAGTTTGAGTTTCTTCCTTTTCTAAAGTAAAACCCTTTTTTATTTTCTCTAAGTTAGTATACATCTTTCTTTCTTTATGAAAAGAGGCCCAACGATATGCTTCATCTCTCGTGCCTTCTGTAACAAGAACAGAGACTGCTCCTTCTTCTAGACGGCCAGTTCTTCCTCTTCTTTGGATGGATCTAATGGCAGAAGGAACGGGTTCATAAAAAATAACTTTATCTACCTTGGGTATGTCTAAACCTTCTTCTGCAACAGAAGTGGCAATTAAAACGTTAAACTCATCATTTCTAAATTGGTCCAAAATTTCTTTTTGTTGCTTTTGAGAAAAACCAACCCCGTTCTTCTTAGCCTGGCCAAAGAAAATATGTCCTTTAATTCTAAGTTCCTCTAACTTTGAAATAATAGTTTCTGCAGAATCACGAAATTGAGTAAAAATAATAATCTTAGCTTTTGAATCTTTTTGAATCTGTTCATGGACCATTTCTTGTAAAGCAACCAATTTAGGATGATGAAATTCTTCATCAGACAATTCTTGAGTAAGAAACATAGCTGCTTTAAAATTCTCGTCCATCATTAAATTCTTTACTGCCTTAACAGTTGATGTTCTTGATTCTGATTTTAGTTTACTCATATATGTTTGTAATGGACCAACACCTTGAGATTCCAATAACTCAGTAGCATGATCTACCTTTAGTGCTTCAGCAATTAAAGAAACACTTCTCAGAACCTCAAAATCTCTTTCTCCAGAAGAAATTTTCTTTTGTAGTTCTCCTTGTAACTTTAACAATTCTCCTTTGGTTAAACTGGAAGATTTACAATAACCAAGATGTTGTGCTTCCATTAACTTAGAAGTTCTGGATAATGTTAATAGTTTGTGTATTTTCTTTAACTCGTCTGGAAACTTAACCTTAATCCAATTAACTTTAACATCTTGAACATAAGGCTTAACATCTGGGTCCGTATCTGTTCTTACTTCTACCTTTTCAATTTTAAGGTTGGTGCATACTTCTCTAATTTTTTCTAAGTCTGACCCAGGAGAAGCAGTTAAGGCTAAGATTCTTGATTTGTTTGACATCTTGTCATATTGTTGTGCTATCCAGACGTAAGAATATTCTCCAGAAGCATGATGGGCCTCATCAAAGATTAAAAGGGAAATTTCTTCTAACTTAATTCTTCTGTTTATGCAATCATTTTCCGTACCTTGTGGCGTACTTATGATAACTTGTGCTTCTTTCCACATTTCTGCTCTCTTATCTGGTTTTACTGATCCTGTAAAGAGAACAATCTTTTCTTCAGGAACATTTAGATGTTTTTTGAAAGTGTTGATGTGCTGTTCACAAAGTGGCTTTGTCGGGGCTAACATCAAAATCTTTGAATTGGGATATAATCTTAGTCTTTGTGCTGCTAATAAGAATGCTAGGGCAGTATTGTGAACCACAATTCCCCCATTTTTACCTGCAATAAAATTAAAATTCTTTTCAAGAGTGATATCATAAACATACTCTTCACTCACTCTTTCAATTTTCTTAATTTTGTCCCACAGTATTGGAGCATTTACTAAATCTTCAAAAATACCAATTGTATGCCTTGTTTTCAGTTGAGTTTCATATTCATCAAATATTGCATTTAAGAATGCAACTGATTTAATTCTTGTTGTAGGAAAACTAAAGATCTTCTTTTTGCGTAAGCTAAACAAAGAGAGATTCATTGTCTTCATTACTTTTAGAATAGTTTTTTTAGTTAAGTCTAAATTGAATTGTTCATATATAGAATTGAAGGGTAAACTAGCTAAAAAACGAAAAAAAGGTGAGTGGTCAGAGATTTTTGGTTCCCTGTCTCCAGATACCCAAGAATTGAACAAATTTTTGTTTATATTTGCTTCTTTAGTGAATTGAGAAATATTGTTATTGGTTCTTTGACAAAGATTTTTAATTTCTTCTCTAATTGGTTTTCTTAAAATAGCCTCTTGTTCTTTAAGCCAATCTACTTCTGCCTTAATCTCAAGAAGATTTTTAATTTTTCTGTTGAATTGGTATGTGATTTCCTCTAAAGACTTCCTTGAAGGTTTTCTATACCCATTTTCATAAATGTCAATAGATATATTGAAATTTTTATTCCTGGTTGAACTTAGTCTCAAAGTCTGCCGAATTTCTCGGATTATTTTAGAAAGCGGATAAACGTCAACATTAGTATTTTGTTCCCTTTTTTTGGAAAGATATCTTTTCATACTTAATATCTTTTGTGGATTCTTAAAACCAATTTCTTTATTGAATATTCTAAGATCATTTTCCCCGCAAATCCAAATTCGATAATATTTTCTTTTCTTTGGATTTGGAGAATTGGTTGCTTGTGAAAATTTTTCCCTAACTCTTGCCCGAATTCCAAATCTTAGTAAAAGATAAGTTATTTTACTTGCAATATCTTTACTAGCTGTTGAAAATTCAATAGTTCCATCTTTAACACTTACGTGTGCTTCACCATCATAAAGTCCAGAGAGTAAATTAGCAATAGAATTTTTTGAAGATTTAAGAATAATTTGAGGAATAACTTTGTCGCGTGAGTGTTGTACCCTACTTAAACTGAAGGTTGTCCTTAAGAAATTTACCAATGCTGTAGATCTTAAATTAAGTCCACCTTCAATTTCAATTGGAGATAACCCAAATATTTTTTTAGAGAGAGTTGTAAACTGTTTGAGTAAAGTTTTGTCGTTGTTATAAAAACTAACTCCATGGCTAATTCTCCCTTCTGCTATCAATAGCCCCAACCAATAACATAAAGAAGGAGAAATATTCCAAATAGGTCTTATTGGAATGTCCACACACCGACTTCCTTCTAAGAACACACCTTTAACTTGAGTTAAGGATACTTTTTTTCTGTTAAAAGTATCTAAACTAAGCGTAGAGTTATTTTTTAATAATACAAAAGGTAGTCTGCATTTCGGAAGACCACTAAACTTTGATAAAAAATCGATTTGTTGGTCCTTAAATTGAAAATTAGTTAATTTTGGAACAGCTAAAAAGCTTCCCACAAATAAAGAATCGGCTCTTTTCCATGAAACTGTTTCGTTAAGAGTTAAAAAAGGATGTTCAAGAGTAACAGAAATTTCTGCTCCTGAGTCTGTAGTGATCTTTAATAGCTTACTTTTGGTCTTTATCTTATGTACGTGAGTAATTACAACATCTTCTGTTTGTAAGTTATTGTTTAAAGACGGCACTTTTAATGCTTCTTTTGGTGTAAAAATTAAATGATCTTTCTTGTTTTGAAAAACTTTTCCTTTACTAATCTGTTCTTCTACATATTCACCAATGTTTTTTAAAGATCCATCACTAAATAGTGTGGGTGTATGATATGATAAGCACTTACCAAGTCCGGTAGGAAGAACTACAAGCGAATTGAAGTTTGCAATAGTGCCTAGTATGGT
>FLOH01001424.1_pt1 | contig 37504 bp, 59 predicted proteins | sample 756751 | NCBI WGS metagenome assembly FLOH01 (sample SAMEA4026879, study PRJEB14308) | marine metagenome | biome: coastal water; material: water | depth 74 m
CCGCCCTCGCTCATAACAGTTGAGCAAATATGTTTCATGCTGCTTGATGCAGATGCCACCTCGGCCTCAAGAAAAATCCCGTTTTCGTCGTCAAAATACCCCATGCGCTTAAAGGTTGAAACACCATTCGAAACAAGCTCATAACGCAACGGAAGATTAGCCGTACTCATATAGGTTGTCGATTCTTTGCCTGCATGAAGGAATTGATTGCCGACAACTGGTATCCCATCAGGAACAATCCCGGTGCGAACCCTGCCAACGCCGAGATATTCAATGTCGGCATAAAAAATTACGCTTTTTTCAAAATCAAATTCTTCCAGCGTGTCAATATTCCACTTATCTTGATCTATAGCCGTATCAATAGGCGACCCGGTTACGCTTGATCGTTTAACCATTCGGACGGTGTCACAGTTAGCGAATGCGCCCGTGCAAAAAATTAATTGCGACTTGCCCGGCTGGTATCTATGATATTGAAATGTTTGCCTGCGTATAGACTGGCCGCTTGTAACAGCCATATCAACACAGGATTCATTCGCGTTATGCGTTGCCGTGCCATCGCCCCATTCATCCCATAACAAGGGGTGCTTGTCATATTGCAGCTGGCTATCGAATATGGTTGCCGGGTTTGATACCCTAAGCCGGGCAAATGCATCGATACTTGGACTGTCGCCCATTGCCACCGGAAGCGGAAAATATGGCGTAACTATGCGCGGGTTTTTGCCTTCCTGATCTTCTGCTACGCTAATAAATGTGCCTGTTTTAGCCATTATTTGGTAACAGCTTTTTTGGCTGCTTTCTTCTTTGGCTGTGCATCTTTGAATAATTCTTGTTTATCCGTTAAATCAGATTTGTTGATAACGATAAAACCCTGTTCATTGTCGCTTTTTACTTTTACTGTTTCGCATGTTGCCATGATATTTCCCCTTTGAAAAAAGACCGGCTATATTTCAAGCCGGTCAATTATCATTAAGCATTTAACCTAACAATAGAGCAGCCGTTAACCCAAGAGGAGAGCTGTATGTGCGGGTTTAATGTTCTTAACACCCCACGCCAGACCAACCTCATAGCGAACCTTGCGATAACCTTTATACATTGCAAATTCCAGAGATAAACCGGAATAAGGGTCAGTGATAATGGTCACATCTTCTGCCATGTCACCCTCGACAGGACGAGCAGGAGCACGAGCAGCAAGTATCAAGGCCGAACGATTGAAGCACATATTACGCGCCGCAGTAGCCACAACAGTGATTGCCTTTGCAGATGAGGTTTGAGCAACTTGTAAGCCTGGCTCTGCAATAGTGATGATATCGCCAGAAGCAGGATTAGCACCGGCAAAAGCAACAGAAGTCACAGCATACTTGTTTGTGTCACCTGCAAGCGTAATGATATCACCAGCAGCAACAACACCCGTTCCAGCGGTAGCCAGAGGGATAGCGGTTTGCCCAACTGTTTGAGCCGATGCTGTAGTGGTAGCCGATGCCATTGCCCCTTTGGTTTGGGTAACAATTTCAGCAGACTCACGCAAAGGCATTCCAGCCAGATCAAGCAAAACACCTTGACGCAGCATAGAATCAGTACCGGCAGCATTAACCGCTGATTGCTTACCGATAAAGTTAGCGCCTGATGTAGTGTCAATAACCAGTTGGTTATCAGATTTAGGTGCGCCGTTATCCTTAAGGATTTTCATCACATTGGAAGCGTCAGTATAATCATTAGCCGTTCCGAAAGGAGTTGTTGTAGGCGTACCATAAGCGCGTGAAAAAGTTGACTGTAAACCAGCAAGGTCAGCCTCTACTTCATTAACCAGTGCGCGGATAGCTTGTGCAATCTTGCCAGCGCGAGACTGTGCGAAACCTGCACCAGTGTTCAATGCTTTCTGTTGATCGCCAATAAAACCAAATTCAGCAGCGCGAGACTTTGTAATAATTACAGAGGAAGCACCAGAAGTTTGGGCAGTAGGCTCAGGTATTGCCATTGCAGGGGTAATATCAGAAACATTGCCGGTAGGCTCAGCGCCAACTACAATTTCTTGATTGAGTGCCGCAGTTTCAGCAGATGCCGAAAGGGTAACAGCAGGAATTAAACCAGTGAGCTCGCGTGAAACCACGTCAAGCGCTTCGTAAATGTCAGGGAATAAACCCGTAATAGTATTTTCAGCCATTTGATAATCTCCGGCAGTAAGTTTTTAAAAATACCACCAGAGATTATTCAATGGCGGTTATACAGTCAATTTGCCGCCGTCCTTCATAAATTTCGCTTTCTGGACAGCGTTTAACAAATCAAATTCTGCTCTAGTCTTGTATTGCTGAGAAGCACCGCCCCCCTGACCAGATCCGTTAGCACCGCCACCGGAAGCCTGATTACCTTTCAGCACCGCCGAAAAGCTTTTATCAGACCTAAATTCATTCATAAGTTCATCAAGGGTATTTATAGTTAAATTACCTTCCTTGTCAAGTACCTTCACCGCATCATCAGTGTACTTAAGACGGCTTTTTAAATGAGGCATCAATACCGGCGCGCTATCACCGGCCAGTTCCACCGCTAACTTCTGAGCCGTTTGGTTAATGTTTGAGGTTGCTATTTTCCCAGTAAGCCCTCCCAAATCAGCTTTTAACTTTTCGTTTTCAGTCATGGACGATTTGTAAAGCTGCTCAAAATCCCCGTTCTTTTCGAGGTTTGCTTGTGCTTCTGCTCTAGCTTCGGCTTCACGCTGTGCGGCTTTCTTCTTTTCGCCGAGTAAGATATCCATCTGTGTTTTCATGGAGTTGTTATCTTTTGCGGCTTGCTCAATTAATGCTTGAGCGTCTGCTAACTGTTTAGCTAAATCTGCTGCGCTAGGCTCTTCCGGCTGTTCTGGCTTTTGTTCGACTTTATCATTCATTTTTTCTGCTCCGATTATTATTTAGGTTTCAATCATTGAAATTGGCTTCATGCCGTCAAGCTCTCTCAGTGTGTAAACCCTGCCTGTCGGGTCGCTAAATTTGTCTAGAGATATCTGACCTGAACGAAACAACTTTGACCGTTCAACACCAAGTGCCTCATCAACAAATTCTTTAGGCTGTTTTTTCAGCCATTGTCCATAGGATAGATTATTGTTTACCTGCTCCGGCCCTTCGCCACCGAAAGACGGCCTTTTACCTGTTGCCCTGTTCCCTGCTTGCTTCTCACCGATTATGGCCGGAATGGTTGTCGATCGACAGTTATAGTGGGCTCCTGGCATCGGGCCCTCTCCAACCTTATAAACTTTCTGGTCTCTAGACATACAAATAAAAGTCGTGCTTGAGTCAAGGGTGCTTATCCATCTATAGCCCTCTATATATTGAGAGTTTGCCTTATATATCTCATTACGAGCCATTGAGCTTGTATGCGTGATAATCGTATTTATCAGGCTTCTTAATTGTCGCGGTTGCTGCCTGCCCATTATGCCTCCAACCTCTTTTGAGATATCAGGAGTCGATAAACCCAATGAAACACCGTCACTGATAGCCGTCATAATCTGTGCTGTTTTCTTATCGCCAAACTGACGTAAGGCATCAACAGGATTAACACCAGAGTTTACACCTGCGCTCATTCCCGTTTGTAATGCCGCAGCAACCAGTAAAGAATCAGCCGGTATAACGTAGCCGGTTTCCATCTTTGTTACTTTGCCGAATAATTCAGCGCTATAGCTTGCCTCTACCGGCGCAAGATGCCCAACGTCTAATATCACTTTCTCTGATATCTGGCCGAAGGTTATTTTAGATAGTGCCTCAACTTCATCTAATAAAACCTTTAGCCTGTCGCGGTGGAAATCTGTCGGCTCCATTGCCAGCCTGGCATTAATCTTACGGCGCAACCGGCTTAACATCGAATTAGCTTCTTTGCTCCTGCCGTTACCGAACCGCTCAAGAAAGATCTGGTGCCTGGTTGTTACGTCCTGCAAGTATTGGGTTGTGCTCATAACGCGAATATATCGCCGGTCTCGGTTTCAGCTTCGATATCTTCATCCGTTCTATCAGAATCAATCAAGTTGCCTTTGCGCATATTTGTCCGTAAATCCTTTTTAGCTATAACGCCCCTGTCCATCAGTTGCATTTGAGCAATTAGCATTTGCGGGTCAATAGTCTTTTCGTAAAGCTCCTTATTGATTTCTATTTCAGTTTCAGCAGTGCCGCCCATGAACATTTTCGCCCATTCCGCGCATTGCTCAAAAGCTGCCTCTACATTTATCAAGATAGATGCAATCTTTGAGTTCTGGCCAGCGAATCTTATCTTGGCCGCTTCTGCTGTTTCTACGCCGCCTTGATCTTGAATCAGTCGAGCGCCTAGCTTAATCATTTGTTCTTCTTTGTTCTTCATGCCCTGTTCAGGCATAGAGTTTCCAGCCGCTTGCAGTAGTGAACCAGAGCCGCCCTCCGGCAGTAGTATTGCAGCCCTTGAGCCGATATGAATGCCATCTTCATAATTGCTATCAACCCATGATTGAGTCAATCCAGTTAGGACGGGCGTAGGCTGGCCAACCATAAAGCTTGATTCTTCAAAGTCTGCTGAATTTCTATAATGCGCTATATTCAACTCTGCAATATCATACAGTGGAGCCTTATCAACAGAAGGATCATTATTCACTGAGCCAACAAAAATGAACGGTATTTCGTCCCATGTTGAGCCGTCTGATTTTCTTGGGATTATGTCGGCAGTATAAAGATCTTCACCGTTTTCGTTTAATGTGCCTGTCGCCCATGTTGTAAGCTGGCCATTCTCATCATAAAGCTGTTGAATATAAACCCCATCACGCAACATCAAAACCCTGTGATAATCTTTGAACTCAATATTAAACCCATCATCACTAGCGCATGGATAGGGCTCTTTTAATACCACTAGAGAAAGCTTTTGCACCCCTCCCATGCTGGTTGTTTGCCAGTTAATGATTGATTCAGCCTCATAGCTGATCGTGTTGGATTGTAAGTTTAATTGCTTAACCTGTGCCTCTGTCATGCCTTCATTAGCTTGTGGGTAATCTTCAAGCAACCCATGACGGCCCAAACATAAAACCTCTGCGGTAACGTCTTTAATCATCTGATCTGATGTAAGCCCGCCGCCGTTAATGTTTTTGATTTTGTACTCAATAACCGGATCGACCTCAATCTCTACCTTTTTTCTAAAGACCAGACCTAACATGCCCTCTTTAGTCTGTGCGGTGAAATTGACATAAGTTGCCCGATCTACATAAGCTTGATATCTAAGCCTATTCTCAGCGCTTGCATCAGTTGGATTAGGCGGTGGAAGGTATGCAGTACCGGCAAGCCCTAGCATTGTGTTTTCTGAGCTGCCTTTAGCGCGTTTCTTGACTGCCGTTGCTCCTTTGTCAGCATCTCGCACAAGCTGCCAGATTGCTAAAGTGTCCACATATTGTGGGTGCTGATGATCTACTGCCATAATTTAGTTTCCTATTCTGACCTTGACGTTAACAGACGGCCTGATGATGGGTAATGAAAAAGCTATTGGATAAGTTCCTGCATCGGTTAAATGATCTAGCCCTGATTTCTTGTCTGGATTGCCGTTCACATCATATACCAATTGCTCAAGGCATCGCGCAAATTCAGGGCATAATGCCGCATTAACCTTTACAATTCCATCTTGAAACGATTTATTAGCCGACATTACACGATCTTTAACCAATGGATTTGACTTATTATAGTCTACAGTGTATTGAGCCTCAAGCAATGCAATATCACTTGTGGAAGCATCAGAGCTATGCCTGTTCTTACCGCTTGAATCTGGATATACCCTAATACTGTGTTCTGGGTATCTTTCGTTTATTGCTTTAATCATTGCCGGTGTGTCATAAATCTGTGTAAATTCATCTACTGCGTGCCATGTAAAACCCCGCATCACATAAACAACCGCGCTCATGTTTGTTACATTAAAATCCATTCCAATTTTTAACGGCTCTTTATCTTGTACACTTTCAGCGCTTGCACAGGTAAACCGGCTATATTGATTAAACACCGTTCCAGATCTGAGGTTTACGAATTGCCCCTCAAGATAAGAATGTATCAATTCATCGGGATAAGTCTCCAATAATGTATCAATATAATCATCAGGCAGATAGATTTGATTCTCATAGGTGGAAGCCTGAACCATCGAATAAGATTTTGTTGGGTCAAGTTTGAATTGATCATAAACAAACATAAACCCTTCTGGTGTTGTAGTTACGCCGATAGAGTTTTGAACCCCATCAATCACAAGCCTTAGACGCGCTATGATCTTGTACCACGCCTGTCTAGCTTTATCCTTTGGCATTATATCGATTTCATCAACTAAGCCCCTAGCGATCTTGAAACCGACTATAGAACTAGGTTTGTCCATAGATCGGCATATTATCCGCCCGTAATATTTCTTATTTCTATATAAATAAACCTCCTTATCGCCGTATTTTATCTCAACAGTAAAGCCCATCATATGTGCGGCTTCTTCTATTGTTGGGTAAAATATATCTCTGATTGCTGGGTATGTCGGCGCGAAGTAACCCTGTTCAATTTTTGGATGTTTTCCTGCAAATATTAATAAATCAAGGCATCCTACGAAAGTTTTTCCGCTACCAAAACCACCCACATAAGCCCTGTATTTTGTGTCTAGAACATTAAGAAAGGTATTTTGTGGCGCAGAAAGATCAAGCACTAACGAGCAAACCAGCTTGATACAGGGTCAGCACTAATCATCCCTCTTGCTGATTTTATATAATCCTCTTGGGGTTTGTTTCTAGACTTGCGCTTCTTTGACTGTTTCTTGGATTTGTTCAGCGCTCCTATGTTGCACGATCCGCCATGAGTCACCCTATTGGCATGATAAGTATTTGATGGCCATGAACCAGCCATGCCGCCTTTTGTCCTCATTTCAGCCTCTATAAGCCCGCCACAATCGACACAGTAAACCTTGTCATAAAACCTTGTGATTTCTGTTCCGCCGCCAGTGAGAAGCTTAATTTTCTTTTTATACTCTACCTTTTGATTTAGGTATTTTGTTATATCCATTTTCATTCCTCTATTTTAACAGATCGCTGAACGGGACAAAGCCCTTGTGCTTGGCTGTTATATTTAGCCTTCAAGCTCAATTAGCCCTTCATCCCAAAATACATAACCCCAATCAGTTTTATTAATGTCTCGCTTTGCGCTTTCAACACTTTCGGCAGATCCGCACAGGCCATTAGTACCGTCATGGTCATCATGCACATAGTCATAATCAAAACTATCAATCGGGATAGCCTTTGGGTTATACGTTATTGTCCAGTTGCCGTATCTGACCGACGCTCTCTTAGCGTTTTCCGTCTGTAATTGTTCTATAATGTCACAGGCAGCAAGACGAGCCTCCCTTATTTCTGCGTCATCAAAACCGTAGGGGTTTCTTAGTAGGTGTAGCATTCGTGTTGTGTTCATCATTGTCTCTCCAATTTAATAAAATCATAACAAGTCGCTGTTGCCGGAATCGTCGCTGTCGCTCCTCTCCGTAAAGCTGGGCCTGTTTGATGTTAGGCCGCACTGATCCTGTCCTGTGCAATCTTGAAATATTGCTCATCGAGTTCTATTCCAATAAAGCGGCGGTTTAAATTCTTGCAGGCCACTCCTGTGGTTCCGCTGCCCATTGTGAAGTCCAGCACGGTGTCGCCGTCGTTGGTGTAGGTCTTGATTAGGTATTCCATCAGGGCTACGGGCTTTTGGGTGGGGTGAATAGGTTTATTAGGTTTGCTATATTTGAGCATGTTTACCGGCAATAGCTTATCGGCTTCATAGTCGGTCGAAACCCCGCCTTTCTTAATTTCTCCAACAGTGCTTCCGCCTTCATTATCCCTGTTGTATGCGTATAGGCTTCGCTTTTCAGGCCCTTTAGGATTTACGGTTTTCTGTGGATTATAATTAGTCTTTTTCTTGGCGAACACAACAATGTCTTCAGTTCTCCTAAGTGGCTGGTGCTTAGCGTTCAGCATATTTGTGGGTTTAACTTTGTCCCACACCCAACAATATTTAAACATCTTCATATTAGACGCTATAAGGGTCGTAGTAAATGGTTGTGAAGCGGTCATTACAATAGCACCATTAGGCTTAATCAATCGCTTCAACTGCTCCCACATTGGTTCTAGTGGGATAATCGAATCCCATTTGCAAGCAGTTGTGCCGTAAGGAGGATCAGCCAACACCATATCAACCGACCCACTATCAATCTCTTTCATTCTTTCAAGACATGAGCCCTGCATTAACTTAATCATCGCAAACTCCTAGTTCGTATTAAGCTCTTGCACCCTAGCATCATCATCTCCGTATATTGCGGCACCTAATTCAACCCATAATTCTCTCGGCGCGTATGGTTGTCTGCCATCACTCCAGCCAAGCCTGTTATCAAATATAGTCTTAGCCGCCATAACAAGGCGCTCATGGTCGGACGCTTCGCGTCCAGTGCTGTTTTGATCGTTATCAGTGTTGATATTCATCTATCAATTTCTCCAAAGTTGATAATGCGCCGCATGGCTGGTAGTTACTTAATAAACCTAACAACCCGCTCAAATATGCTCATATCATGCGGGATTCGCTTGTAGTCATATAGAAATGTCTCGATTGATTCAATCCACTCAGGGTTAGGTGTCATCATCTTGTTAGCCATAACAGCCCTGAACCAAGGAGTTGTAACACCACCCCCTTTGCTGATCTGAGCATAAGACAACCCGCTTTGCTCAACCATTATTCGTAATTCGCTAATGTTAAACTTCTTCATACCGGTTCACCTTTTGGCGGTTCGCTGGCAGACTCAAAGTACCCATAAGCCCAAAAATCAATATGTCCGCACTCGAAACATTCTGTTTGAACTTCACTTGCATAACCTTCATCCATTGCAGTTACTTTAACTTTGTTGTCTTTGCCGCATTTAATGCATTTATATTTGTCGTGGTATGTATTATTCATATCATTCGCTCTCTGGCGGCTCTGGTGTTCCATGCCGCCTTGTATGCTTCCCATGCAATTTTATCTACCCACACAGCCCAATTTTCTTTGTCTATGCTTTTGACCCACTTTTCAAACTCTTTCCTACACTCTTTATTACTCATCGCCTTTAGCCTCCTTGATTGCATCAATTAAATTTGATGATACTTCGCTTATGTCCCAATTAGGGATTCCGTAAAATACTATTTTATCTTCTGCTGCTTCAAAATAAGCCTCTGCTGCTTGGATTAAGCTTTGTGTTTCCCCTTTGTCTTTCAATAAATCTCCAACCATTTTTTGTAGCTCACTATGTGAGTAGTCGTTTAGCCATTTACTCATTATCCACCTCTAGTTATTTGAATATCCTTAACCGCTTCTCTTACTCCAAAGACTATCTTTAACGGCTTACTATCACCATCATCACCAGAATCACCCTCTTTCCAGCCGCCCTGAGTCTTTAGATAAAATATAGTCGCTGCGGTTGCTCCTTTCTCTGATTGCTCTATCAGGTTATTGGCAACAGTCTGTATAGCCTTTGCCCTGCCTTGTTTATAGAGTCTCTGAATCTCCTTTTCACGCTTCTTTATTTTGTGGAATGTTGACCGGCCAATACCAAAATAATCAGCTATTTGCTCAGTGGTTAAAGTTGCAGATAGTGCAGGTAATTGCTGCTTCTGCTCGTCTGTTAGCGTTGCCATTTTACGGCCTGCTTTGCTTTTTTTGATTACTTCCATTATCTGCCCCGTTGCTTAATATCAATAAAGTATAAGCTAAATATTAAATTAGCAACTTTTATACTGAATCAGGAACAAGTAAATAAAGCACTATCAGTATCAATAGAGACAGATAAGCCCACATTATATGATGCCCCTTAAACATTGATTAGATTGACGGCTATCATTGCGGCCTTGCCTTTTACTACAGCCTGGAATAGTTCTGGCTTTTCAGAATACCATCTGTTTAAAGTCTGAACATGAACCGTAGTGGACTCGGATAATTGCTTAAGGTTAAACCCATGCTGTTTACAATATCCGGCTGCTGATTCTTTTGGTTGTGTTGTCTTTTTCATAGTTTAAGTATTGTATAGTTATTTTTTAATGTGAGCAATCAGGATTTTTAATAAATGCTGTGCAATGGATTAAGTCATAAATATCATCACCTAGTTCCGGTGCGCTGAATTTCCCTTTATTGCAATAGAAGTCATTCTTAGGCTGTTGCATTGTTCCGCCTGGTTCAACTCTGAAATTATCACAGATCGCGCAGTAGTTATTCTCTAGCCCCATAATTCGAAACCCTTAATAATAATATAAAAGATAATATAAAAGATTAGACCGGCACTTATGGCACAGGCCGTATAGATTATAAAATCCGCTTGTTTGTCTGTTAACATTTTAAATTCCTCTTTTGTCATAAGTGCGTCCATCCATAACCAGCCGTTACCCTGTCAATCGTCCTGTAATGCACGTCGAATTTCTCAGCTAGTGATCTATTGGATAATTGGCTGGCTTGTTTTCTTAGCTCGTTTCTATGTTCTACCGCCTGATGGATTAACTTAATATCTGCATTAGTCAGCTTTGAGTGTGGCAATTGTTCGCCTCTTTTCACTTTCAATCTGTTTAGCGGGTCATCAATCATTTTTTCTTCTCCATTTGCCGTGTACATACATAGATGAAACTATACCGATAGCGCCTCCTGTGCCTACATAAGGTATAGCGCTCCATCCTGTTTGAACTACGAATAGAACGCTTGCAACCTCGCCACAAGCTATCAAATACGGCGTGAAAAACGCCAACTTATAATTACCATGTATTACGTTTTGTTGCTGAATACCTCTCATAAAAACAAGAACATAAGTCGCTATAAATATATTTAGCTCAGCCATTAGAACATACTCAATTGGCTTTGCTTTTCTTCGTATCTTTTTACAGCATGCTCAATATTTACGATAGCTTGGTTAAAATAACTATCTTTAAGCTCGATACCTATTGCCCTCCTTCCTAGTGATACAGGGCTGTAAACCTCACTTCCTACACCCATAAAAGGAGTTAGAACTATCTCATCTGGATTACTGTATAAATCAACAATTCGATCAATAACGTCTAGCTGTAATGGATGAACATGCTTTTCATCGTCTTCCTCTTTTGTTTCTCTAAACGGTAAAACATTGTCTATTCTAATATCATCCCATACGCTTGAAGCGTAACGCTGCCAGATATAATGACTCAGCTTATTTGACTTTGGGTCTTCGTGATCTGCGTAGTTTTCGTTAAGGTAATCCCATAATTCTGACTCGTTTAACTTTGATTCGTTTGCATTATTAAATGCTTGCAGTATGTTAGGCAATATCGGCGTAGCTCCGTGATATTCAGTAAACCCTTTATCGTGAGTTACGGGTACCTCATTATCTCCTTTTTTAGTGAATATCAGCATATAGTCCGGCATTGCCGTAAAACACTTTGTAGAGTCTTCAACTATAAATTTGTGCATTAAACTTTGCACCATTGTTCTCATCCTTACCTTTAATGGCTCTTTCCAAATTGTTATTCTATTTCGATATTCAAATCCATGCTTCTCGTGCAGCTTTATAATCTCGTGAGGAAAGTCCCATAGCCTTGAAGTGTTATCGAAAACATCTGTACAGTGAACTGCATTAATTCTGCCTTTTTTTGTTACTCTAGATAATTCGGATATTAAATAATCATACTGTTCTAAAAATTCTTCTTTTGACTCGCAGTTACTAAAATCCCTATCTGAGCTTGAATAGTTATACAGTCCTGCAAATGGCGGAGAATATACAACCAGATCAACAGACTCAACAGGAAGGTTAGGCAATATCTCCATGCAATCAGAATTGTAAATAGAATATCTTTCGCTGTGTTTTTCGTTTTTTGACTTCATTTCATAAACCTCGGTAAGTTTGAATTATTTTTAAAATGCTTAACTTCATCTACATATTTTGAATTGACCGCATCAACTAGGCTTTTATGTAATAACCTGGCTTTCTCTGTTTTTTGCTCTATTGCCTGCATAACTCTGGACATTCCATCGCTAATAACAATATCAGCCGTTACATCGTTTTTCTGACCAAACCTCCAAAACCTTCTTATCATTTGATAATATTGCTCGTAAGACCATGTAGGGAATATAACTGTATGGTTACAGTGCTGCCAGTTCAGACCAAATGATGTCATTTTTGGCTTAGTAATAAGCCTTTTAATATTCCCTCCTGCAAAATCAATTAGTATCTCTTCTTTTTTATCAATACTCATAGATCCTTTGATTTCTACCGCATCTTTATCCATTGAACTTAACAGCGCGCTTTCTTCGTTCAAGTTGCACCAGTATACAGATGTCTTACCTTCCGCTAGTTCTATCGCTTTATCACATCTGGATGATACTGTTTGCTTTTGCTCTGCCCTTACTTCCGTCATTGTTTTCGCTTCATTTGCAAATAGTAAGTTTTGGCCATCAACATCAAGCATAGAATTATTATGTATCAGATTTATATTTTTAATTAGGTCTGGCAATATATGTCGATCATCAGTAAAGCCTAAATCTGACGGCGTTTTACACATAATTGACCATTGATTAACCCACGCAAAAAAGTCTTTTTCAGCGTGAGGTTTTAAATAGAACTTCTCGCCTATGTTTCTATTATTTGAATCTACAGAGTTTTGATTGGTTTTAAAGAACTTGCCTAACATATCCATATAACCCATATAACCTAAAGCCTCTGAGCTTGTGCCTAGCTCAATAAAATCATTCGGCGATGGTGTCGCAGTAGATAAAAAACGATAGGGTATTTTCTTCATAAAATTGGTTATTTGATGCTTAATCTTTCCATCAAAGTTTTTTAATATCGAACTTTCGTCTAATATAACTGCCTCAAAATCTGATGAATTCAGGTGATGAATCCTTTCGTAGTTGCAAACTACTATTTTTTTAGTGTGATTACTGCCTTTGATATGCTCTATATCATCCACGCCGATAAACTCAGCCTCTTTTAAAAACTGAAACGCAACCGCTAAAGGAGTAAGTATTAATACTTTCTTATTTGTTTTCCTTATTATGTTCTCAGCTATTGATAATTGTATAAGCGTCTTTCCAAGACCTGTATCAGCAAACACACCTATCCGACCTTTTTTAATTGATACATCAATAATATGCTTCTGGTAATCAAATGCTTTATCGGGCATCCAAATAGTATCGAACCCATGCTTAGGGTACTTGTGTCTTTTTCTTTCTAAAAAATCTATATATCTCATTTCTCTAATCTCATTTTTTATTTTTTATTAATATAATATATTTTTGCGCTTAAATCTATTTATTTTTATTTTATTTTATACGTCAATATGGTGTTCAATACAATATTCTATCAATTCGCCGTATGCTTTCTCATAATCCGGCTTGCCTGATTTGTATTTATTCTCACTCGCCCATTCCCATTTATCCGGCTCATTCTCCTGTAGCCACTCAGAAAACGCCAGCGGTGCGCCGTGTGCCGATAGATTATTGCTAAACTTATGATGCAGGGAACATAGCCCAACGCCATTTTCTACCTTGTGCCTTGTGGATGTAATAGCCCGACTGATTAAATGATGAGCCTCAATCCGTCCTGAACAATCTTCATTTATTAAACAAGTATCATAGATATTGTGAATGATTAAACCCCATAAAACATCTGCGCGAGTTTTCCAATACTTCGATCTAGGGTTTTCTTTATTCTTTTGTAATTTAGATTTAACCATTATTTATCCTCTATTTATTGATAACAGGTCGCAGCAAGGGACAAAGCCCTTGTGCTTGGCTGTTATATTTCGTAATCGTTATCTTCACAATACTGTTTAAACTTTTTCTTTATATTACTCAGAGCTTCGGCGTTCAGTCTTTCATCGTTTGGTATTAACAAATATCCAAAATCCTGTACGTCACTTTCAACCTGCTCAATTAAAAAATTAGCTATAGTTACTGTTGTTATTTCATGTGGCATATCTTTGCTCCAATCATTTAAAATATAACAAGGCCAATTCAGCCGGAATCGCTTCACTCAATCCGGTTATTGCAGCCGTTATTAAAAAAACGCTAATAATTCAGCGCTCAACTTTCTATCGTTCATCCGGTGGAATATATGCTTTAAAGCTGCATTAACCAGCGCATGATAGAAGTTTTCAAAATCATCCTGAGACATAGCAGCATAAGATATTGATTTAGCCTCAATCCTAGTGTCACCGTTTAGCCTGATAGAGCTTTCATAATAACCAGCTAATATAATCAGATCCTTTCTGAATCTATCCATCTGTACCGCAGGACTCATATGCTCTGTATAAGCTTCTACACCGTCCCAATGTTCAAAACAGAAATTGAAAAAAGCATAAACCTTTCTATGGAAATGTGGGTTCCTGGCCCGCTTAATCTCTATCTGGTATTGTTCACCAGACTTGAACTTTTTCATTTCATCAGAGGCAATATCATCAACTGGTAATAATACCCCTCCATGTTGTTTAATCATTTCTATTTTCATCAAAATCCAAAGCCTTGCACATTGCCAATATTGGTGTTTGCTGGAACTCGCCGCGATAAACTTCCTTTCCGTCCTGAATGATAATTGGTAGCCAGCCGTAACCGTCAACCTGTCTGATAATAAAATCTTTCATTCTAAAACCTCCCTGACTGTTATTATCTCGCCACCGGCACCACATGCGGATGTTAACGAGCAATTACATAAGTTGCCATCATCAGGGCATAGCGTCATAGTCCACTCTCTAGGCTCAGGCTTTACCCTGTATTCAAGATTGTAGAAATCAGGTAATTCATCTTCACACTCTTCATCCCTATCTTCCCAACATGGCTGCGGCCCATTATCACTTTCTACCTGTATAGTTTTACCATCCCGCATTGCCTGCAAGACTTCAATTACTTCATCAATTGTATTCATTTCAATTCCTCTGTTTTCAATTCCTCTTTAATATTCAATTCTGGCCGCTCAGGGCGCTTGTGGTCGCCTTTTCCACCCATCATGGCTATCTCGCTATACCTCCACAGTTTAAAACCGCTTAGAAGCGCAATATGGGCGTCAGTGGTTGCAAGCCTATTGAGTGAGTTTTCGTTTGAATTGCCCTCCCGATATACGCGACCATCTTCACTCATCGCAAAGAACCAATCATGCCTATTCAGCAAGTCCCAATATTCTGTAAGTGTTAAATTATCCATTACGCTTATCCATTCGAGCTATGCTGCGATGGTTAGGGCGAATCCAATTATCAGATTTCCCAAATCCTAATTTCTTTACCATCCGTAAAAGAACCTGGTCAGTACGGTGATTGTTCAGCCCAACAATCGACAGACTTGCCGATTCGATGATTGATCTTTTGTCTTTATTCATTTTCTTTTCTTCTCTGTAGTTAGTTGGTTTATGTAATATATACCATTGCTATAGCTTTGCAAGCTTTTTTATTACTATTTATAAATTAATTTCTTATTATCTGCCAGCCGCAAACCATTTCTATAGTTGGGCGCGTATAAATATAATCATAATCTTCTAGGGGTTTTCCATATCTAGCCCATATTGAATGGGATTTATTACAATAGCGCCTATTGTTGAAATGGGTAATGGACTCGTTTTTATGTCGCACCAGTTCCTTTTTACATTCTGGATGCTGGCAATGCCTGCCGGTAATAGGCTGTGCAATCTGCCTCATTATAATAAACTCTCTTGAGTGAACGCCTCGCAAGACTCCGAACATCCGCCACCCACCGACTTATTATATTCATTAATAATTAGTTCGCGCTCATGCAAATAAACTCTGCGATCATTCATCATTATATTTTTGTCTTTAATAATATCCTTTGCCGTTCTATTCCTTCTAAACATGACCCTATGCGTACCATCATCATTATTCCCTGCCATACCATAGTTTTCTTCTAAGTAGCTTGGAGCATCAAAACATTGCTCGTTTTCAAAAGCTATTAGCCTTAGCTTTCTATCACTTTTTTTCCAGCACCATTTGCAATTGCCCTGATAATTTTCTATCCCTAGTCTAAACGGCTGATCTTCCCAAAATGCTATCACATCATCTTTATTAAAACCTTTTTCAACTAGAGGATAAACTGTTTGATATTGGTTGGTTTTGGGCAGTCTATTATCTTCATCCGTTCTTATTCCGATCGCTATCTCGTAATTTTTACCAAAGTTATCTATGCACCATTGCTTGATAGGCTCGTTTTTCAATTCCCTTGTGCAGTGCGGATAAGATGGGTTTGGCAAGCCATACTTTTTAACCATGCTCTCAAATATTTTTATGCTACGATCGGCTGACTTAAAATCAACTATCTTATAATCAGAGGACTTCCTAATATCGTGATTAGTTATAGATTCAATCCAAACAACATCAACCCCAAACAATCCTGAGCAATTATTAACAAATTGCAATGTTCCTTCGCGCTCTTGACCTGTGTTTGCAAAAACAACACTTACAGAATCATATCTAGACAAATCAGAGTCTAATAATATGCGAATCATAAATCCTGACGTTTCACCGCCTGAAAAACTTATTACTAAATTCATTTTAAACTCTCCTTCATTGCATCAATTGCAGATAAGAATGTTTCCGGCTTTGTGGGGTTGTCAATCTGTGCCGGTTTATAATCTGGCTCAATCTCTGCTGATTTGCATAGCTGTCTGAACTCGCCAGGATTAGGCGGCCATTCAGGGTAAAACTCTAAACAAGCATCAATACCATATTTGATATGCTCGAGCGTTAGCCCTGCGAGCTGAACAGACCATTCCTTTGCTGATTCTTCCATCAGTTCCTCATCAGGAAACATGCTCGACCACTTGTGTTGATACTTAACAAGCATCTTGGCAAAGATTCTATCAATGATCTTGCAGCTCTGAGTCTCTGATTCTTTTCTGTATTGCTTGACTGTAACGTGCGTGGTTTGATTGTTTACCGCTTCCATTGTTGCCAGTTCGTTTATTTTCTTCATTTTTATCACCTATATGTTTTGGGAATAATCCAGACCACCTGTTTTGTATCGTTTCATCAATGCAAGACTGTTGTTCCTGTGGTGTAAATCCATTCAAAGTATTAGTCGCTTTTGTTTTGGCCAAAATAGATAACGGTTTGTTGATTTCTTTCCTGTGCTGTTCAAATTCTTGCCATGCTTCTTTATTAATCCATTCCGGCGCAAGCCATGTAGTTTTATTTACATTCTTATCATTCTTTACATTCTTGTCTTGTGTACCTTGTGCTGTACCTCCTGCTGTACCTTGTGCTGTACCTTTAGCTGTACCTTGCGCCCTACTTGAATCCTGATAAGTTGAGTAATTACATATAGTTATGATTGATGTTAGGTGTACCTTATTATGGTTCGTATTTGTGTCAATCATTCCATCTTTTTTTAGGTTTTTTATGAACAATCTGACCTTATTTCTCGACCATTTCCACCGATTACACATAAAAGAATCAGACCATGCAACCTGACCAGCATCCAATAGGATTACTTGTTTTTTTATTAATTGCTTGTGTGGTTTATGTGCGGCATTAAGTAATAGGTCTGTCCATGCCTGAAAATATGTAACCTCTGAGCTTTCCCATATCCAATGATTCTGGATGTCTCTGTGTAACTTTATCCAGCCAGCCATTACTTGTCACCCATGTCTTTATATTCCCATATATACCCGCCGGATGTCTTATATTTACCCTTGCAGCATTTTATAATATGCGAATTATCAACTCCGGTTTCTCGGCTGGCAAACCTAGATGATTTATACACTCTTATTAGATTATGTTTTTTGTCGTATTGAGAGACACTAACGCCTGATCTATCAGCATTTTCCAGATAGCCTTTTTCTCTATTTTCTAACCATGTTATTAATTGTAAGTTTGATAATAAATAGCTTTTTTTGTTATCAATCCTATCTGCTGATGGGGTGATATCTCTCTTGTACCCCGATTTTACCCATTCATCATAAATAATAGGAAAGCTTTCTTGGGAATAAAGCCATACCCTAAATTCTTTTAATGAGTAATTTGGTAAATCCATACCCCTTTTTTTAGCATTACATTTTTGAGCAAAATATAACTTATTGCTAATTCCTTTTATTGTTCGGTAGTATTGTTTTAAATATTCGTATGTATTTTGGTTGCTATTTGTGCGCGGTTTTTTTGATTCCATGTTTATATCCAAGTATAAAAGCCCATTTTGAAACTTTCGCGGCAATGGTCAGGGCTTGGAGTGACCACTTTCGGGAGCTATCCTAGCCGCGATTGTAGATTTTATTATATTTAATACTCGTAATTAATGCAATTTATTCATTTAGCTTTACTACCATCATCCCAGCCCATATCCCAGTAGATTTTCTGAATGGCAAACTTAGAACTCATGTTCCTGAATGGATTACTAGACTTAGGAACGCCTTTTCCCTGATCTAATACCCCTCTTTCGTAGGATTTTTCATTAACTACTGACTTCATCAGCTTCATGGTATATACTCATTCTTCATTTCTCATATCCTCATTTTCCCCTGCCAATTCGTAGGGGTTTTTTTTGGATAAATACCGGCGAGAGTTACCCCTCACCGGCTGATAGTTAAGCCGTGTCTACAAGGGTATTGATCTAGAAAGGTATACGGTCAAATCCATCATCATCAAATCCTTCTGGATCTGGTGGCGTTTGTGGCGCTGCCTGATTATGTGGATCATGCCTCTGCTCATTATTATTAGACTTCCCGCCTAGCATCTGCATAGTGTGCGCGTAACACTTGACCCTGTATTTCTTTTCGCCTGTTGTTTTATCATCCCAGCTATCCGTCTTTTTCTTGCCTTCAACATAAAGTAATGACCCTTTTCTGACATACTGGCCGACAGTCTCAGCCGCCTTTCCGAAAAATACACAGTCAGTCCATTCGGTCTCCTCTACCTTCTGGCCTGTGTTTTTATCAATCCAGCTTTCATTAGTTGCTATGGAAAGCTGGGCAATCGCTTTACCACCGGCTGTATGATTTACTTCTGGATCTTTGCCGACTGTACCGATTAAAGTTAATTTGTTTATACCGTTCATAATATTTTCCTATTTAATGTAATTGAGTTTTTTGTAAATCTCGCGGGCTTTGTAAACATCATCACGGTTATATTCTGCAACCAATGATATATGACCGGCCTCAACTTCTGACCAGACCTTCGAACCATCCATATTGAATTCCAACGTACTCTTGATGCCTAGCAGCTCGCACAATAGATCCTGCTTGATGTACTCGCGGAACCCTGCCCATGCTTGCATATTGTCAAAATAATGCTGGCCGTGCCGACCCTGCCAATTAATCTCGAAGGGCGGTTTAATTCCTAAAATAACTGACCGCTGCCATAAGAATTTAAGATCGAAAGTTACATTGTGTCCGATGTAAAAAGGAGGGGTTTTATTAGTAATATCTATGCAATTAAATAAACTTTGCAGCATATCGCCCTCAGAGTCGCCCAAATCACGGCTGACACTAATTATCTCGCCGTCACCTACTGCTAACGCGGCTGAAATTATCTCACCGTATGCGCCATTTAGGGAGGTCTTAAGCCATGCTTCATCAATTAAGGCTGGTTTCTTTTCAATCTCCCACTTATCTATGGTTTCCTGCTTGGACATATTCGCAGGGTGCTTGACCATATCACCGGCTCTTTCTTTAGCTCCTTCCCGTTGATCGGGGATTGTTTCAATATCAATGTAATTATTCATTTATCGTCACCCATTCTGTTAATTTTTGCTTCAAGCATTTGGCTGGCTTCAGCAAATCTTCCAGCCGGTATATCTTTCAGGCTTTTAACTGTGAAGTATTTATTAAAACCATCTATATCAGCTTTAGCCTGAGTAATTAATCCAGCCAGCGCGTCAATCTGTTTTGAATTTAATGCGGTTGATTCTTCTTTATCATTCTTGCCACTATCCGCGTCTTTATTATCATCAATAAGAAATAATCCATTAAGCGCATACTTTCTCGAATATGAGCTTGTAGAGCCGGTTATTTGACTGTCGTCCATGCCCTTCCTAGTTAATGATTCTCTAGCATAGGCGCTAACTGATACTTGCTCTTTCTCTGCGTTTATCAATGTAGCCGTTGCCTTTACATAAACCCTATCCAGAACGGCAACTATCTCGTCAGTGATAATCAGGGTTGTTCCTGTTTCCCGTAATAAGGGTTTGACCGCCATTAGAATATCTTCACAGTTTCGATAAGAGTAATTCCCAAACTTATTAAACTGGCCTTTTGGCGCGTTTAGTTTCTGCTGAATTATATGTAGTGCGTTCATTTCTGCTCCATTTTTTGTATTTGAAATTTAAGAAATTGGTATTTTTTTGAGCCGATAAATTCATAAGCATCATTCATCGTCTGGAATGTGCGTATAAATCCATCAGCCATGATATAACCGCGATTAGTCAATATGGTGTACATTTAATTGCCCTCTGGATCTGGGCATTTGAAAACAGGGATAATCTCTAGCTTAATATTAGCAGTATCAAATCCCATGTCTGATGCCGCTTGAATCTCATCCATTGCGGCCTGTTGTGTTGGTAGTTTTAAGGGTTGACCGTCACCGCCTTTTAAAACAGTGCCGTTAGTCTTTATGATGTAATGCGCGGGAAGTGGTGTATATCCATTTAAAAAGTGCATAGTTTCTTACCTTTTCGAGAGTTAAAATTAAAAAGCCCGTACTAAATCTAATCAGTACAGGCTCTATTCTATAACATAATGGTAGTTATGCAAGTATTATTTCATTATTTTTTAAATTCTACTGTATTAACTTTGCGCCTATCATCGCCATGATAAACATCACACTTAGTCTCTATCTGTGAGACCCGCTTATCCAGTACAGATATTTGATGTTGTAGATCTTTCTCTATCTTGAGCAGGGTATTATTCACAAGGTCGGTTTTCTTATTGCCAAGCTTTTGCTCCTGGCTGATATCTTGCAAGTGAGTCATTAGCTGAGCTTTGAACTTTTGGTCGGCGCGCCACCAGAATCTAAAAAGCATCACGGTCAACCAGATTATCAGAGAAGCACTCACCGCGATTATTGCGTGTTGTGCGGTGATTATCTCGCTTGCGTGTTCCGCAATAAGTGAGGTTGCTTGTGTTTTCATAACTCATGTCTACTAATAGTCGATCTATGAACGGTAACAGATCAACAATGATCCCCTGTCAGCGTGTCATATTTATCTAATAACTTATCGCAGATATTAACCGCAAAGATAAGCCGCCGCTGCTCAAAAAAACTTAATGAATTATAATTTTCATTTTCATATTCCTTACGCCAAAGCTTGAGACGCGAGGTAACCAGCCACTGTTTAGGAAGCTCCATAAACCAGACCGTTAAAATCATTATATTCATCAGGGCATCTAGTAGCAAGAAAGGCATCAAAAAAAGGTAGCCCACTGGTTGCCACTTTGTACCCTTAACCACTTTGATTAACTGCATGATGAAAATATAATAAACAAGCGTAGCGAAAAATATTGCCACAGACCAGAAAATATATTCAATCATTTTGTTATGTCCTGCGTATAAGTATATGAACCCTTATCAATAGTGGTTATCTTTCCGGCTCCATCAGTCATTTCAATGTCAAAATACAAATCACCTAGCTGGTCAGCCTGCAATGCAGTTGGCGCAAACTGAACCACACCATTCGGAGCATCAGTAATAGATCCGGTTAACTGATAAACCTGCGTAGCTGAATCAGTTGGGTTTTCCAAAGTGTCGACAGTAAGCTTAAATGAATAGCCCGTAATATTAACAACCGCTAAAGACGAATCTTTCACGTTTATTATATCGGCATAAGTATCGCCGCGTGTTCTTGTGTAGTCTGTCATATTATCACCGTATTTGATTTTCTGAGTTTTAGCGTCTTTTCATGGTCCGATAAAATGACCTTCACAGTATTATCGCTCAATTTGATTAGATTTACATCACGCGGCGCAGGTAATCCAGTAAGCTCAAACAATACCGGTGCGCTTACTGTACTCGCTGATTCAGCGTATGAGGCCGTAAAATTATATTCAACAGATAATGCCGGTGTTGATACTTCACTCGCTGCCTGTACGCTTACAGCCGTCAGAGTGTGCGTATTCTCTGATAGCGCTGGTAATGTTGCATTGCTGGCTGATTGAATACTGACCGCAGTGAAAATATGCGCCTGAGTTAATGCAGGAATGCTTGCTGATGATGCCGATTCAACACTAACAGCCGTCAGGATATGATTCCCCTCTGATACTGTCGGCGCTGATACTGTGCTTGCAGATTCAGAGCTAATATTTATCAGAACGTGATTCTGACCAATAACCGGCAATGTGGTATTACTTGCGCTTTCTGCGCTGATAACCGTTAAGGCATGAGCCTGATTCAATGCAGGGGTTGTGCTGGTACTCGCTGATTCTGCACTGACAACCGTCAGATTATAAACAACCGATGCCGCCGGCAAACTGTTTGAGCTTAAACTTTGTGCGCTGGTTGCTGTTAAAACGTGCTTTTGTGTTAATGCCGGGGCAGTTGTGTTTGATGTAGATTGAATGCTGGTTGCTAATAAATTATCAACAGTTCCACCGACTGCGGATGGCTCGCTGCCTAGCGGCAATACACCTAATGGGCTAACACCCAAAGACATTAGATTGCCTCAATCTGGGCGATGGCCGCATCAGCAATGCCCGCACATAATGTCCAATCGGTACAGGCTTTAATATCTTGCGAGCTTTTATCTTCAATCGCTGCAATCGCTGCACCGACTGATTGCCAGCCTAAACTTTTAGCGTTCCATTCAGCCGCAATCATAGCAGGACTTTCACCCGTTGCCGTTACCCTTGCTTGCATGAACACGCCCACGGCTGCATCAATATCAAACTGTTTAGCCTCAAGTGCTTTAAAGGTATATTCAGCGTCTTTACCCGCTGCCTGAGTGACATACTTAAGACGCTTTTCTGCGCTGGCTTGTTTGACTCGTTCAATTTCAAGTGGGCGGATATAAGCCAAATGATCGAAGCTATCAATGATTGCCTGAACTGCCACATCATTACTTGATATTAAAACACCATTCTGATTAACGAGGTATTCACCCGCTGCGCTTATAGCTTCTTGGATGCCGTTATGCTTGCATGAGTAAGTAATCATTATGAGTGGCCTATGTAAACAGGTAGAATAACGTTGCTTGAGGTTAACCGAATTGCCATATTGCCCGTTGCTGGGAGTGTGCTTTGTGAATTTGTGTACCAGTACCCACTTGAATTACCTGACGTACCAGTTTGTAATCCAAATGGATGTGGCATTTGAATAACACCGTCATTTGATCTACTTGTGCAGATAACGTCGGTTAGCAAAGCACCCCAATACCAACCCGCTGGTATATAGGTTTCTGTGCAACTTGCAGAAACAAAAGCCGCGCTGGTCGGATCAGCGTTACACTCGATTAATTTATTCCCCGCTTCACCATTTCCATTTACATCATAAAGCCCAATTCGGAAATTATCATTAGCCCCTGTCCCAGCTGATAACGCTGCACCTAGCTGATCAACCCACATACTTCTAGTGATTAATTGTGGCGACCAATATATACGATCTGCGGTCATTACCTGAGCAGCATTAATCCTGTTAAGGTTAGCCCCAGTTTGAAATTTGTATGGTGTGCTGATTGCTGAAAAAGCGCCGCTATCAGCAACACTAACATTCGCTGCCGTTGCGGATATTGAAACGGTATGCGAACCACCTGATAAAGTTAACGCGACCTGCGTTCCGCTTGAGTTATCTAGTATCGTTTCTCTAACCAGAGTTGTGGTTCCTGACAAATAACCGATACCAATTTCCCATATAGTGCCACCAGAATCCTCAATAGAATATGTAAATCTTCTATTTAGCCCCATCGCATTATTAAAAGACTGAAACCCTGTTGCAGCACCGGACAAAGTGATATTGCCGGTTGTTCCTGTTCCGGTTTCTTTAACTCTATTAGCTAACATGATTTAACCTCGCAACCATTTAAACCATTTTTACGCTGCATCGCGGATAGTGATTGAAATAGCGTCTAGTGTGAAAGTGTTACCACTTGTAACAGCTTGCGAGGCCGACAAAGCACCCGATGCAATCACGGTATTAGTTCCATTTGTTAGCGCCCAATGTGTCGCCGTTCCTGTGCCTGTAACGCTGCCCGCTGTAATAGCTGGAACAATGACTCTACGTCCATCAGTTGCGCCCGCCTGTGGCGCTCCGGTGTTAACCGTATCGTTGCCAAGTGTGTTAGTAGTTACCGTTGCATAAACCCCTGTAGGATCTGTGCTAACAATATCAATTCTTGTGCCGTTGGTGTCGGCATAACTCAAGCCTGAGTCAAATACATTATCTGAAATAAACATTTTTTATTGCTCCGAATCTATTGAAATATTAGGGCTATGATACAACTTGACGACCTCTTGACGCAAACCACCATGCCACCGATGTCACGCATAAAAATATCAATTGGTGAATGATGTGGATATACAATGCCTCTGCGCTTTCTTTAGTCATGCCGCCCTCAAGCCCACCCACTAAGGCATGAAGGTTTACAGTTAAGAAAGTTGTAACTATCAGCAGGTAAGAAGTGATTATGGGCCGCATCAAACCACGAACACCATCTACAAAGCCAATCCCCGTCTGTACCGCTTGATTCTTGATTGACTGACCAAAGCTTTTAGCGTCAGCCTGATTAATTACAATATTTGATTCCGCCTCTGCAATATCAATCTTTTTATCTTCTACCTGCAAGACATGAGCGTTTTCTATTTCCATTTCCTTTAGAGAATGAGCTCTATCATCTTTCTTGATTTGAGCGCGTAAGGCCTCGATTTTTAATTCGTGCTTCTTTTGAAGGTAGCCACCGAATAAACCAGTAACCGCGCCAAAGCCGCCAGATGTTAAAATGTTTAAGACTGTATCAAGCATTTTTTTACACCGTATATTCTGAGGTTAAATCCATCAGGAGCAATCTCCCACAATTCATTTTTAGCTGTGTTGCTGTTTAATACAGCCGGTTGATTATTTAAAACGCCCTTTCTCTTACCAATTATAATACAACCCCTGCTATGGCTTGCTAGATTTCCATTATGAATCAAGATGCCGGTCCTATCGGTAACCTTTGAAACATAAAAGATGTTTCGATACTTCCCGCTATTCGATCTTTCTAGCGGCAAACATTTATAATCACCGTCAGGAATACATGAAACATTAGCCTGGTTATTAAGCCATGCCCGTTCAATCGTATGAAATACCACCCCATCAATTGCGAGCATTCCGCAGGTATGAGTATTGGTAAATTCAGTTCTGATTAAAAAGGCATCCATATCAAGGCCAAACAATATCCGCTAATGGGGTTAAATTGGCTTCGGCTTCATCGCCTGTCGATAGGATTAAATCAATCTTATCGGCTATAGATTCCATTGCGGTTAGGCTTGCCTTTTGCTGTACCGTTCTAGATCCTGCTGCATTGCTCAATAATCTTGTAGACCGCATCAACAGGGTTAACTCTTTCTCTCGATAATTCGACAAGTTAGCATTTGGAATGGCCGCAATTATTTGCGCTTTCGTTTCTGCTTTGATGGACTGTATCAATTGAGCGTTTAACTCTGCCGTTGCAAATTCAGGCTCGACTATTGCGCCGTTGGCTATATCTTCTAGCACCATTCTATAGTGAGCATTCTCTTCTGTTTTTGGAACTCGCAAATTCCCGTTGCATAAATATCCGCCTAACCCCTTCGATTTAATGCTTGTAAAATTATTCATTACTTTATAGCTCCGCTTCTGCTGTTACTGTTGCCGCCGCTGCGGTTGTTTGCCTGTGCGCTACATGCTGCGTACTTGTGCCAAATGTGGCATAACCTGCATTGCCGCCGGATATTGTTGGAGATGCTCGCTTTGAAGCCTTGAAAAACCAGTTGGTGGGCAAAGCCGCAGAATCAGGAATATACATGTCTGATGATTCATAATACCTTTGACAAAGTGATAGCTCTTGACCTATTGCCCTATATTCAAAGTCTGTTGCGATACTTCCAGCCTCAAGCTGAACGCCTGTTATATCATAATAAAAATCACTACTTGATGTTGTGTTTAATAGACCAGATAATAAAAATCTAATAGACAGATTTTTCATTGTTGTAGCGGTTGTCACTGTATGACTAATTTTTGTCCACGAAGTCGGATAGCTGCCGTTTGCTAGTGTATTTGTGCTTTGTCTTGTAGCGCCGGTGGAAGCGAATACAGGGTCGGCAGAATCATATTCACCAATAGCCGAATAAAAACCGCCTGTTGTACCTGACTGAGTGGCGGCTGAAAACCTAATCCAGTAACTTAAGGTTACGGTCTGTCCTGCTAAATGGGCGCAATTTACAGACTCCACCAGTTGTCCCGCTGTCATTCTAGTTCCTGATGCAGCCTCAGCCACACTTGATGAACTTGACCGTAGAGCGCTACTAAATAAAATACTGGTATCAGAGCTTATATCTATTTTTTCATGCGCTCCTGCCTGTGCCTGACCTTCCGCCCACCTGTCGGCATGGTAGGAACTAAGCAGATATGTTCGTGCTGTGCCTCGCTGCCATATATCAAAACCGCCGTTTATTAAAAGGTTTTTTCTTTGGCGTAAAAAAGCACCTGAACTATTGCCGCCGGTAACGCCTAATTGCTCAGATATAAAAGCCCTGAGCGAAGTCATAGCCGTTTTAAACTGGCCCTCTGTTACTGTTGCGCCGGTAAAATCTGTGCTATCTGGTAATGTTGTCATATCAATAACCTTTTATAATTGCGTCCACCGTTCCAGAGGTAGACACGTTTGAAATATTAAAACACTCAACTAATGGGTTAAGTGTAACATTTTTGTCAATTACTCTCACCATCACAGCCGACCCGCCATCATCTTGCAGGGTTAGATTCACCGACTTAATAGCCGTGAAAGTTTTTGTTAATGGCAATCTGTTCCCGCTGGCTGCAACAATATGGTCAGAGATAACCTCTTCTATATCATCAACATCAAACACAAATGATAGTTCACTAAACCGACTTTCTATAGTGCTTTGTGTTGTAGTAAATAAAAAATCATAAGGCTGGTTTAATACTTGTAATCTGCCGACCCAATTTTGATAGTCACCAGAAACACGCCACAATAAATCTGACGGGTTGCCCCACATAAAAGCACCATCACCAGTATATAACAGGCTTCCAGATTGAGGCCGGTATTTTATAGAATATGAATCAGCATCAATAGTTTGATTGATTACCATTTCACTTCCTGATGCCGCCGCTATTGGGTTTACTTCTCGGTAATAGGTAACAGGCGCATATTGAACAGTAGCCCACATCAGGCCGCTATAATTGACCCACATAGGCGCGCCGTCAGCAATCCACATCATAGGGGTTTGGGTGTCAGAAACTAGATCACCCGTACCGACCTCAACCGTTGCATTTGTTTTTGTTCCGGTAAACCCTAAAGCATGATCGTCAATTGTAGCTAAAACATTTGATATTAACGGATCGCCAAAGTTTGTAATAATCACCGCCTCATTGACAGACTCAAAACCGCTCCTATCAATGGCTTTGATCATTATTGCATTAGAGCCGGTCAAATCTATCGGCATGATAAAAGGCGATTCAGTGATTAATCCGGTATGCAATTTATCACCACCCCACCATGAAGTATTAACCCCATTCTGGAACCTGATTTCATAGCCCGCTAAATCTATATTTGTAACAGCGCCCCAAGTCAATCTTTTACCGTCAATCTGAAACCACGGCACATCATCAGGAGGCGATGTTTTGCCGATTACAGTGTGACCCGTAACAGTTGTCCATCCAGATTTAAACCTGCTCCATGATAGCGCCCTCACGCGCACATCGTATGACTCGCCATCAATTACATTAGAGACATAAGAAAGCCGCTCAGAATCGCCCACAGCGGCCGACTGAATCCAATCTGAGTCCGCGCTCAGCTTATATTCTATTTCAAATCCGTCAGGAGTATCACCGGCATAACTCCAAGTAATATAAATTCTTGAAACCAGACCACCATCAGCCGCTACAATTAATTGACTATCTGATGAATCTAATACCAAATCAGTCGGTACGCTAACCTCTCTATTATCGTTATATGACCCACCAGGGACTTGGCTTGCCTCATCACCTGACCACCAGTTAACAAACCCATTATCAGCTTTTGGCAGATACCTAATAACAACATTTACGGCTGTTTGATCTTCTCCGTAATTATCCCGGGACTCAAAACCTGCAACTATTCCCGTTGTGAATGGAGGCTGCCCAAATGAGAAACCATACCTGTCGGCTGTGATCGTTAGATTAGATCCTTTGTTTGCCGTAAAGTCATTTCTTGATGGGTCTCCTGAATCGCCATCAATCAGGATTATAGCGTGTCCAGCGTCACCACCCTCACCAGTACCGCCCCAAACAGTAACACTCCCTGCTGTTGTTGAAGTTGATGGATCTGTTGCGTCTGCGCCTGAAACATCAAATGCACCGGAAAGACCAAAACTCATGCCCCTAGTCACCCATACGACACCGCCGCCGCCTCTTGATCCATCGCCGCCGGTTGCATAAGGGGTATTTTGAACTCTTGGGCAATTACCGCCCGTACCGCCTGCGCCTCTTATATCGTCTGGAATACCAACTAATGAAAGGCCGTCAGGGTTTAATATGTTTAAGCTGTTTGCATCAATATTTGGCTTGCTAGTAGGGAATAAAGCCCCTGCACCATACGGCCACGGCGGTGCCATTAAATAACCACCGCTCCAATATGAACCGATAGAACCTCCTGTTCTCGGTCTAGTCGCTGTGTCGATATCAGTTAATTCGCCACGATCACCAGACCCTAAGAACCCATACCTTGATATAGCAGGATCGCCACCCAGGCCACCGGCAGCACCTAACCCCTTTGTTGTAACTGTCCCGTTTATAGTGGTGGAACCTTTCACCTTTATTAAAACATTATTATCAATCGTGACCGTAACGCCTGAACCTATCTCAAAGTCTCCATTGTAATAATAAACAGCGTTTTTGTGACTCGCAGCATTGCCCGTGATAGAGCAATTTGTAGTTACTACATTTCCCGTCATATAAGCTGATAAGTAAGTTGCTAGATTAACGCCTGATCCGGTGTAATAACTATCAGACATTTTAAGCCCTGTGTCATACGGGCTATATGTTGCAGGCTCTACACCACCAAACAATGACAGAGTTATCTTTCCGGTTTTCCAGTTAACTTTAACCTGCTGAACTTCAAAGGCTCTATCTACAGAAAGATTCGAATAATAATCTTTTATATGATCCGTTCTGACTCTGATAATGTCTCCAACCTCTATAAAATCAACCGCGCTTACACAATCAATCTGCAATGTAACTGGTGGAGACGAGAATCTATTCCTTATCTGGTCAAAGTAGTTTCTAACGTCTGTGTCAGTATGCTTACCAGTAAAAACCCCTTTGAAGTTATATTCTTTTGGGTCACTAACACCGTGCTTGCTTTGGCTTTCAGAGTCGAGTAAAACCGTTTGTTTACTATACCGGCCTAAATTATCTAACCAATTCCAGTTGATAATCATCTTATTAATGACCGAATTCTGGTTATATGTCAGGCTTCCATATCCAGTGATTAGCGAATCATCTAGAAGATACCTATACCCAACATAGGGCATAACTGAACCGAGCCTGTTAAGGCATATTTGACCGTCTGCGTTAATTGGCATATAAGCGCCAATCCATAGCATTAATTCCTTCTGTATAAACTCCTTGCCGTTTTCCTTTTTTAACCCTGTAAACCGAGCCTCACGCCCAGCGGTGTTATCTGACGGCGTCCATATATCATCACCAATATTTTCAAATGAATTATATGATCCATCGAGATTCACATAATCCGTATCTATTCCCAAGTGCCAGTGATCAGGCAATGTACCAGACTGACCATATAGAACGCCGGTTAAAATAGCATAAGCTAATTTTACTGCTGGCCCTTCCAGATAAACATACTCTTCAACCTTTTTATTTTGTTCGTTGTCGCTTGTTCCTGATGGGTTTTTATGCTCAAATTTAAGCGTATTTAATGCGCCGCGCTGCACAACATTTAAATAATTATTCGCACCGTCCCAACCTGAATGACTGATTATTTCGTCATCAATTTTTATATACCCGCGCACTAAGCTGGGCTGATCGCTGTAACTATTATCATGCTCAAATGTTGGAAACTTAGTCGAGGCATTAGGTATAGTAATTGGTATGGTTAACTGGTCTGCGGTGATATCGCTTGTTAATGTTCCCTGATGTATTTCAAATATTGTCTTTTTAGTAGACCTGTTTATATCAGAGCATTGTAGAGTATAAAACCCGTCTTTATAGGTTATACCGTCAACAATATAAGTGAGATACTTTATATAATCTGTAAAATTAACTAATGATTTAAACCCTTTATAAACAACAACCCTTTTCCCTTTTATTCCTTCACCGGCATTAAATTTAGTATTTAACTTATCTGATATCAAACCAGATTTATCATGCAATCTGATACTAATAGATCCGATGCTATGCCCTGCGCTTTCAGGGATTATTCTCTGCGTTTGCCCTGATATCGAATCAATTGAACCGTCTATTCTATCCTCCGACCCTAGCAACTCGGCTAAGCTCGGCTCTGTTCCATCGACTAGATCAACTCTAGGCCTTGCGAACCATTGCTGATCGCCTGCTGTATCTGCATTAAAATAATAAGCCCGAAGGTATTGATTTGCTGACCCAACTAATGATTTAAATTCTGTACCAGATAAAACTTTTGCTCCTGTGTCTGGATCATAAACACCAGAAACACCACCATCCGCGCCCGAATAACCGCTGCCATGCAAAATACCGACTAACAGATACCATTTGTTAATGGTCGGTAGATCACCGTTATAGAAATAGGGGTTTGAGTTTGGTGTCCCGCTTATGTTATTAGTAACGGTTTTGCTGCAACCAAGATACGTTGCACCGCTGGTTAAATTCCCCCGCTTAACCCAAACAGAATATCTATAGGCTGAGGCATGATCATAACTGAATAATGATGTATCAAAGCCACCACTAGCTCCGGCTGTTGGCGATCCTCCGCCTATTTCTTCTGTGCCTTGCCATAAAGCCTCAGTTGATAAATCAGGGCCAATACCACTGATTATAGCGTTTTCAGCCGCTGTTCCGACGTGGTTAAAACCTGTTTGACTTCCAGAGCTGCCAACCACCCAACCGCTATAGTCTAAAATATTTCCTGAAAATGGATCTAGACAATCAGCGCTGCTAGTTAAATAAGTTACATCATTATTGGCATCATCCATAGACAAGGCGACAGTCCATACCGGCTCTCTAACTTCTTGCGTTTGAGCAGACCAATAATTGTTATTAATATCTCTCACTAAATCACCCTATACACAAAGGAAAATGAATAATAATCAGGCATCCTAAAAGATCTGGAATAAGGTTTTTTCAGCGCTGTCAATTCACAGTCAACCCCGTCAATAGTGAATGTTTCACCGAATCGAACAGAATCTAAAAATTCCTTCATATCGTAGCGGTCATAAGTGTCGCCATCTTTTAGCCAAACTGTAGCAACCGAAACATCATCACCAATATTATATGTTTCTCTAAAGGCTGTACCGTCAAGTGTGCGAATATCCACACCCGCCCAATATGGCGTTTCATCGTTCTTTATAACGTCAACCGTTATGCTATAACTGGTCGATGCTGAATGGCCTGATTTGATTGACCTTAACGCCTGGTAATTAATTAGCATTTAAAATCCTGATTTCATCGTTTGATTCTGCGGTTTCAATGGCATTGACTATTGACGATCTAAAATCATCGCTATCAAATACATTGCCCTCAACTATAACAGTTATTTGCCGCCCGAACTCTTGCTGATTAGGTGCGCCGCCTTCATTTATTCCGCCTAAAGTTGGATCTGGTAATGGTAATCCTGTTGTTGGGCTAACGCTTGAGTTAACAGACCCGCCACCACCGCCGATACTTGATGCCTCACCTATCGCGCTTGCCAATATCAAGCCGGTACTAATGCCCGCCTGAGTCGCTATAGCTGCTGATTCTGTCGCAAACCATACGGCCCCTGCTGGCCCCATTGTGGCAGATACAGCCTTAGCCGACATAGTCGCCTTAGCCGCATCAGACTGTACCGATGCAATAGCTAAGCCCTTTTGTAACGCAAGTGAGGCATAAGCTGCCTTCTTACTTTCACCGCCTAACTGCTGCAATAATCCAACCGCCAAACCAAAATTACGCTGTTTCATCTGGTTTATTTGGTCTGATACGCTCTTTTCCATTGCTAACTTCTTTTTATTTTTCCTATTTTCAATATCAGTTAGCTTTTTTTCGTGATTTCTTTCAATCCCCTCAATTAATGTTTTATGATCTAGGACACCTATTGCGTCGTTCTGTCTAGCCATATGCGCCGCTTCTAACCTTCGGGCATAGGAAAGGTTTTCCAAATCTTCCTCATTCAATAATGATTCAGCTATAGCAATAGATTTTTCCTGCAATGCTAGTTGCGCATCTGTTAGCTTTGGTTTTTCTTCATTTTCCTCACCTCCTGCATTAATGTCTAATTTTGGCCCTTTTCCAGAATCCAATAAGCCTAGCTCTTCTGTTTTTAACCGTGTTAGTTCTTCTTGAGTTTCTTTTATTTTAACTTTCAAAGATTCATAAGATGCTAATTTGAAAGCGCCGCCGTTTTTGATTATGTCGCCGTGTTTTTGCTCTAGCTCTATTTGCTCGGTCAGTAGTTTATTTAATGTCGCGCCTGTTCCTTCAATTTGACCTCTAACAACATCAAGTTTTAAATTAGTGAAAACATCATTTACTATTTTTAGCGCATTGGGAATACCAACTGCAAGCTGTTTGATTACTTTTGATATCGGGTCAGCAACTTCTATAGCTATATTTTGAGCCAGATTGGATATGCTTTGCTTGAAATCTAAAATAGCCCTATCGGCTTTTTCTAATTTATCCGCTTCTATGCTGGTCAGTGCCGCGCCTGAATCAATAGCCGCCTGAGTTAATTCTCTAAGCCCTGCTGCATTGTTTTCTAATAGTGGAAGCAACAAAGATGAATCACTGGCTAGGGCTTCCATTACCTGCACCCGCTCGCCTTGAGTGTTTAGTCTGCCCAAAGCATCAGCAACCATGAGCAGCTGCCTATCTGGTGAAACCTTCGCTATCTGTTCAAGGTTTATTCCGAGCCGTTGCATGACTTCAACCGCTTCGCCGCCCTTATTGGCAAAGGCATCGGCTATTTTTTCTGAAACGTCTTTGAGAATATCAAACATCTTATCGGATTGAATGCCGACAGATTTGGAAGCCTCACCCAATGCGGTTAGCTTTTCAATTGGAACACCTAAAGCCCGCGAATATGCGATAGCCTCACGCGCCGCTGTAGCCTGTGTCGTGACTAGGGCGACCATTGCAGCACCCGCAGCAAATAACGCCGCAGACAAGCCTATGACCGCCGTCTTAACCCCAGAGAAGGCGCTCTTTAGCTTGCTGCTCTCTTTTACGGTTTCTTTAGATTCTTTATTTAGGTTATCAAGGTTTTTTGTAGCATCGACAACGCCTTTGGAGTCTACCTTAACGACTAAATTTGCTACGTCATCGCCTGCCATGTTCAAACCTCAAATATATTTTGTCTAATTCTATCAGAAGCCGATACTCTACGCGGTGCAATCTGATTCCCTGCATCCTGCAATGCGCCTCAATCTCTGAGGGTTTCAGCGCCATAGCAATCGACTGATGATAATCCCTAGACCCTGACAATACCGAGAATAATTCCCATATTGTCGCCGCCCACATTGGCATAGGAATTTCATTCGTTAACAAATCAGGCTTTTTACCTGTCTGCTTATAAACCGATTCAAGATGCGCTCTTACTGTTGCGCCGTTCTCGACTTTATTTAAATTTAAGGAACACTCTGCAAACTCGGTTAATTCTTCAAGTGCCCTTTGATAAAATTTACATTGTTACCCACGAATATCAAAGCATCTTGCCTCAGCTTGTGAATCTTTCTATAGATTGATTTAGCTTCTTTCAATGTTGCCGGTTTGCCTTCATAAATTACATTCTCGAATCTTTCTGTAATATCAGAGAGCAGCTTACATTCTGCATCAAGCTGTAATTCATGGTCTTTCCCGGCCTCAATTAATGCCTTTCTATAACCAGCATAAGCCCTTAATCTTTCATCGGTATCGTCACTATAAAAAGAGATTATCATCTGCTTTTTCTTGCCGTCTAACATCGGGTTGCCTTCATGGTCTGTTACGACCATTTCAGCAGTGTCCGAATATACCAAATCGTTAATGTCCATTATGCGCTTCTAGTAATAACAAGGCTTGAATCGTCAGTAACATCATATAGCGCGGTAAATGGTAAAGAGATTGTAATCGGGCCAGTTCCGCCATCATCCAGATCAGCGCCGGTATATAGAATATTCGGGAAGTCGAATTTCAAAGTGTTACCTGCTGGATCTTGTAAGGTAACGTCAGCGCTTGAGCTTGTTTCATTGGCAAACTTATTTAATAAAACAGCATTTTCAAAATAAGCCGTTATTGTTCCGCTTACACTACAACCGCCCTCAATCTGTTCCGCTGCTGTAGCTGAACCAACAACCTTTGAAGGCTCGATGTTATTCTCAACAGAAAACTCTAGGCCGGTGACTATAGCAATAGCCGAGCCATCCTCATTGATTGTACCGGTTAATGAATCGAAAGGCTCAGTAGTACCCGCTGCTGTTTCAGTAGTTGCAGCCGTTGCGCCTGAGTAAGCTAGATCTTTACCGACAAATTCAAAGGTTGCCGTTACAATTCCATCAGGAGCAATGGAAGCATTAAAGCTATTAACAATCGCTCCGGTCATTAAGCCGTATTGCGTAACGTCTAAAAACTGAGACTCAATTGAAAATGATTTAGCCGTTGTTCCTACCTTTAGAACATTGGTGGACCATGTATTGAACATTAATGATTCAAACAAAGGATCATATTCGGTATGACGTAACTCAGTGGCCAAAGATAGAGAGGCCGATTTAAAGCCGTGTCTCATGTCAGCAATCATTCGATCAGAGCGAATATCCGCCGACGCAAATGATTCCTTTTGTAAGTTTGGAACACCGCCCGTTCTAGGGATTTCAATGAATGTTGGTGTAGTCGGTGGCGTAACGCCGTAAGTCGATTCCACAATATAAGTTATTTTTGATCTTGCGCCGGTTGCTTTAGCCATGATTAATTCCTCGCTGCCGTAATTGATAAATATTGAATGTTGACGGGTATTTGGTACCACCCATCAGAGTTAATGCCAACACCGCGCGAAGTCTGTTTAATTCTGACATTTACGCCGTTATAAGTTAAATACTGGCCACGCTTGAATCTATCGCCGATTAAATCAGCTAATTCAATAGCAGCCCCTTTACCTGTGTTTGAGCTTGTAAAAACGTCAACCTGGTAAAGCCCTTCTGTTTCATCATTGCCGTTGGTGCCTAAGCTCGTCTGAATTGTATCACCTTGAATGTTAGTTGGCCGAACAAATGTTGAGCCAATCACCGGCTCATAGTTTGCATTTTCCCATGCCACATCAGGCAATCCATCCATTTCGTTTAGATGCTTATCCAGTGCCGCAGAAATATCTCTAAAGATTGTCATATATTACCCCGAACTATTCGCTTCCACCGCTTAACTGATACCCTAACCATGCCGTGAGGCGCTTGCTTTGGACTATGGCCGCGCTCAACTCTCAAGGCATAAGGCAGATGATTTGATAAATAAACAGTATGACCTTTGTATGATTTAATTCTTTGATCCGCTTTAGCCGATGCTACACCGTCATTTGTGCTACTGGTGGTTGTTTCATCAATATTGGTCAGGGATAGATTCCAGTTATTTCTTAAGCGCCCGCCCACATAACCTTTCGGTGCGCGTTTTACCGCCCAATATCTTTTATGGCCTACAGGCGTTTGACGGATAATCATGCCATATAATTCAAGAATAGACTTTCTTGGAACATCAACCGTTTGAGCCTTTGCTTTATTGACGAAAGTATTGATCTGACCTGAAAAGCTCATTTCCGCACCTGGCATTGATAGTACACAGAAACGCCAGCAGGGTTTGAATCGTTAACCCCTACTATGTGCCAATCCGCGCCGTCTATTGTGATAGTGTCGCCTGATGCCGGTTGAACATCAATTGACAAATACAGGTTACCATCACTCTCAAGCACAGACTCACCGTCTATCTCGCGTTTGCTGTAATTGAATATAGCGCCCTTTCCAATCTCGGTTTTAGTTGTTCCGCCGTGATGATTGCCTAAAATTGGATCAAAGGTTTTATCACGGTAGTAACTGAGCGTCACAGACTGCCCGTATTGCGTCAGGAGGCGCTTAGCAGTTGTTTTGAGGCCTGAGTATAGGCTCACGATCTAATCACCGTAACGCCGGTTTTAACAAGCTTTCTGAGTTTGTTTTCTGCGCCGGTCAAATAGATACTAGCGCGAGCAGTTGAGGCATATTCAACCTCTAAATCTCCTATCTTTTCGCGTCTGGTTTCACGGCCTTGCACAGCTAAAGGATCATTGTCTGCATCCAGTGCCAAAGCTATTTCCATCTGAGCTTCTTTTAAATTCTCAGGCATTGAATCAGATCTTAAATAAAACCCATCTATCAAAACACCATAACGCGGCCATTGCAGGGCTTGATCGCTGGCCGCTTTACTGCCGACAAATCTTTTCCCCTCTAGGTAATCCATTGCCTTAATCATTAATTGCTCGGCTGTGCCGGTAATCGTAACGCCACGCGCCAAAGCATAAGCGGTCAATTCTGCCTCAGTCGCATAACTATTTGCGCCTGATACCTTTGACCCATCTTCAATTATTAAAACCATTTATCTTATCTCCCGCCACTGCGCTGAGGCATAGACTGTAGAATCCGCACTTCCTATACGCTGCGCTGTTAAAAGCATCGCCTTTGGGTTTGCCCCTGCATGATCAAGCGTTATAGGAAACTTTGAATTTTCATTGCTGCTAGATGATTGCCCACCAGATTTTTTGCCGCCCAAAATATAGTCGGAATCCGTGTTTATTCCGCCAGTAAATGAAGTCGCGGTTACGTTGTATTCGGTGATTGAGTTAGCGTCTGCACTTACCCAAGCGCCGCCGGTTATAACAGGATCATAATAAACCCTAAAAACAAGATCATTCGTCAGAACCCCCAAATGGTAATGCATCGGCTGAATATGCCCTCGATTAACCATCGAGTTAAATAATGTTTTTGGACGGATGGCAAGCAACGGAGCTTCTACAGATCCAGCGGTTAAAAGCGCCGTTTCAGCTGAAAATATGAAAGCCTGTTCAAAAGATTGTCCGCCCTCGCTCATAACAGTTGAGCAAATATGTTTCATGCTGCTTGATGCAGATGCCACCTCGGCCTCAAGAAAAATCCCGTTTTCGTCGTCAAAATACCCCATGCGCTTAAAGGTTGAAACACC
>FLOH01001425.1_pt1 | contig 37475 bp, 31 predicted proteins | sample 756751 | NCBI WGS metagenome assembly FLOH01 (sample SAMEA4026879, study PRJEB14308) | marine metagenome | biome: coastal water; material: water | depth 74 m
CAATCCAGTGCTTTTTCAAGGTCTTCGGTATCATGGATTTCAACGAGGGCCTGTATGCCGTATCCCCGTGAAGCATCAAGCAACTCCTTCAATTGATTAACGGACAATATCCGGGCGATGAGCAGCACGGCATCGGCGCCGAATTTTGCGGACTCCGTGATCTGGATTTCATCAATGATGAAATCTTTTCGAAGGATCGGAATGGAAACCGCCTGTTTGAGTCCGGGAAGATTTTGCAGGTCCCCTTTAAAAAAAGGTTTGTCCGTTAACAGGGAGATGGCGGCGGCACCGGATTTTTCATACGCTTGTCCGATGGCAATGGGATCGGAAATTTCACGAATACTGCCCGCCGAAGGGGATCCGAACTTGATTTCGGCAATCAAATCGATGCCAACCTTCGAAGTGACCGCCTTCATGAAGTCACGTTTTTCCCTTGAAAAATGGCCCACCAAATCCAGATCAGTGACCCTTTTCAGACGTGCCACTTCCCTCTTCTTTTCTTTCAGAATTTCCAACAGCTTGGCGTGCATCTACAGTTCCTTTCTCACAAAGTCGGTGCACCCGCGGGTGAAGTCAACCAGAGCTTCCATCTTTTCCTTTGCTTTCCCTGAATCTATGACTGTTTCGGCCCGTTTGATCCCTTCAACAAAATCCGTGTCCAGGCCGGAGGCCACATAGGCGGAGGCGGCGTTTAATAGGACCATATCCCGTTTGGGACCTTTTTCACCATCAAGGATCCGGCGGATGATTTCCGCATTCCGTTTGGCGTTACCCCCCTGTATGTCTTCGGGGGCAGCCCGTTTAAAACCGTAGGTTTCGGGTTCAATGTCAAAGGTGTTGAGCGTATTGTTTTTAAGATGGGTTATTTTTGTTTTGCCGCAAATGCTGATTTCGTCGTATGTCCCTTCACCGCAGACCACGAATGCTTCGCGCGTCCCCAGGTTGTTCAGGACGCTGGCCATCATTTCCGTCAGGTCAGGGGAATATACTCCCAGTACCTGTACGTTGGCATTCGCCGGATTTGTCAGGGGCCCAAGGAGGTTAAAAAGGGTCCTGAGTCCGATTTCACGCCGGGGTTTGGCGGCGTATTTCATGGCCCCGTGAAAACTGGGGGCATATAAAAATCCGATGCCCACCTCGTTTACGCACCGTTCCACGTCCGCATGGTTGATATCCAGGTTGACACCCAGATTCTCCAGCACATCGGCACTGCCGCAGAGGCTTGAAACCGCCCTGTTTCCGTGTTTGGCCACCCTCAGACCGGCGCCGGCCGCCACAAAGGCGGTGGTGGTGGAGACATTGAACGTCCTGGTGCCGTCCCCACCGGTGCCCACAATGTCCAGAAGGGTTTCATCTTCCGCATTGATTTCGTCCCTGTCGATATTGACCAGATGGTTGCTGACGTCGATTTTTCCGGCTTTCTCACGCATGACCTTTGCCGCCCCCGTGATTTCCGCCACGGTTTCGCCTTTCATTCTGAGCGCTGTCAGAAAAGAGCCGATTTGAGAAGCGGTTGTCTGTCCGGTCATGATTTCATTCATGGTGGAAATCATCTCTTGTTCCGTCAAATCCTGCCTGTTGACCACTTTTGCGATGGCTTCTTTAATCATTGGGGTATCCTCCTAAAAAAGTTTTTTATCATATCCATTCCCACATGGGTCAGGATCGATTCCGGGTGGAATTGCACCCCTTCCATGGGGTATTGTTTGTGTCGTAGTCCCATGACTTCTCCCCGTTCGGTCCAGGCACTGATCTCAAAACCTTCCGGTATCCGGTTAGGGTTCACAAGAAGGGAATGGTATCGGATGGCGGGAAAAGGGTTGGGAAGGTCATTGTATATGGACCGGCCGTCATGGAAAATTCTACTGATCTTGCCGTGCATGATCCGGTCTGCCCGGATCACTGTCCCACCGAAAGCGGCGGCCATGGATTGATGGCCGAGGCACACGCCCAGGATGGGAATCCGCCGGCTGAAATGCCGAATGGCCTCCACCGATATGCCGGCATGATCCGGCGTACCCGGACCAGGGGAGACCACCAGGGCCGTGGGGCTTAACATTTCAAGCTCCGGAATATTCACCCGGTTGTTTCGCCGCACGGAAATATCTTTTCCCAGCACCTGTATCATCTGGACCAGGTTGTAAGTGAAGGAATCATAGTTGTCGATCATGAGAATCATGAGTTTTGTGTCCTCCTGATGGCCTGAAACATGGCGCCGGCCTTGTTGAGGGTTTCCCGGTATTCGTTTTCCGGATCGGAGTCGGCCACAATGCCGGCGCCAACCTGGAAAGACAATTGGTCTTTGTAGAGCGTCATGGTGCGGATGGTGATGCAAAAATCCATGTTCCCGTTAAACCCGAAGTACCCGACGGCACCCGCATAGGGCCCCCTGGGTGAGGTTTCCAGTTCATGAATGATTTCCATGGCCCGAATCTTGGGAGCGCCTGAAACCGTTCCCGCCGGAAATGATGCCATGAAGAGATCAAAGGCGTCGTTTTCAGGGCTCAGATTTGCTTCCACCCGGCTTACAAGATGCATCACATGGGAGTAACGTTCCACTTCCATTAATCTGGGAACCGTAACCGTCCCGGGCGCCGCCACCCTCCCCGCGTCATTTCGTCCCAGATCCACCAGCATGATATGTTCGGCCCGCTCCTTGGGGTCCGCCATGAGTTCTTGTTCAAGAAGCTGATCGGTTTTATCATCCTTTCCTCTGGGGCGCGTGCCGGCAATGGGGCGCAGTTCGATACGTCCGTCCGTCAGGCGCACGAGAATTTCAGGGGAAGCGCCAATGAGCCGGCTTTCACCGAAATTGAGATAAAACATGTAAGGTGATGGATTAATGCTTCTGAGGTTCCGGTAGAGGGAAAAGTCCTCTCCGGATACCGTCCCATCGTACCGTTGTGAAAGGACCACCTGGATCGCATCCCCTGCGGCGATATATTCCTTTGTGGTCTCGACGGCGGCCATGAATTGCTCTTTTTTTACATTAGACGTGAGCTCTGAGACACGGATGCTTTTTTCCGCTATAGTCGTGGGAGCAGGCGCTCTCAGTTCGGCAATGGTTTCATTCACTTCGTTAGAAGCTTGAATATAGGCGTCTTCCGGATTCGTATCTCCCGACAGGTGCGCATGGGCCGCCACCGTGATCTTGTGGGTCAGATGGTCAAAGATGATGAGTCTTCGAGATGCGGTGAAGATGCATTCCGGCATGTCGTCATCCGGACCATTCCCCGGGACTGGTTCCCAGGTGCGAATAAGATCGTAGTTGAAAAATCCCACGAGCCCCCCTTGAAACGGGGGAAGGTCTTTGGATGTCACCGAATGGTATTGTGAGGCCAGATCCCTCAAAACCGCCAGAGGGTTTTCAACCTGGCTGAGGGTTTCGGTTTTTCCATCCCTTGAGATCTCCATTTGTTGTTTCTTGAAACGGATCACCAGCCGGGGCTTATATCCGATAAAACTGTACCGCCCCCAACTGGTGCCCCCATCCGCGCTTTCCAGAAGATAGGAGAAGTTCTTGTCCTTAATTTTCAGATAAGCTGAAACCGGGGTTTCCGTATCCGCCAGGAATTCTCCATAAACCGGTATCAGGTTGCCTTTTGTGGCCATCCTTTTGAATTGTGAAAGAGTCGGTTGTATTTCCAAAATGCCTGTTCCTCCTGAAACTGATTCCTCTAAAAAGAAAAAGGGCCGTGGGGGGAGTTTGCCCCACGGCCCTTTTTTGTCTGTATGCATTAATAAAAAAACCGTGAAGCCCTTGATGAAGCGCGCCACGGTTTGTTTGTGTCAGTATATTGCTGGTGGTTCTAAACCCGGTCGGCACACCTCATCTGTGTGAAGCTGCGCCACCACCAATTCCTTAAAGTAATTTTGATATTTTTTCTCTCGCGTGTTTCCATGGGATAATTTTTTAATCCTTTAAAAAAATATTGTCAAGCGGTTTTTTTATCCCTCCTTGACAATTAAACGATTTCATCCGACACTGAGGTCAGTGAATAATTGGATAGCGCAAGGCAGCCTGGGGGAAATTTGGGAAACACTTCGAAGATATGCAATTGTCGGCTTGGAAAACACTTGAAATGGTGGGTCTTATGTGTTGCCATGGTCTTGGTTCCATCTTTATGTTTTCCAGAAGATGGTATGGTAAATAGCCTTAACTCCTTATCAGAGAGTTCAAAACTGATCAATCCTCAGTCGGTTTTGTCCGAATTTTCAGTTGGAAAGTCCAAAAGCCGCATCATTGTAAATCTGAGACAACCCGTTCAAATGAGTACCCCGTTAAATCTGCGGAGTGGGAACATACGTAAACAACTTTCAACTGATGTAAACAGTTCAATAAGTCGCGTTGTTGCGGGCATAAGCACACAGGAGATGACGATTACCAACCGCTTTAAATATGTTTACGGTTTTTCGGCGGAGGTGACACTAAAAGGTCTTCAAGAACTAGTCAACAGCGGGGACGTTGTTTCCATAGAAAAGGACTTCATTGTTTATCCTAACCTGGCCCAGGGCATTCCGTTGATGAACGCGACAACGTCGAGAAGCACTTACAGCGGGAGTGGGTTATCAGTGGCGATTTGCGATACCGGTATCGATTATACCCATTCGCGTCTGGGCGGAGGCGGATTTCCCAACAGCAAGGTCATAGGCGGTTACGATTGCGGGCAGGATAAAAGTGATCCCATGGATGGCAACGGACACGGCACCGCCTGCGCCGGGATCGTCGCCGGCGATCTCGGCACGGTGGGAGATTATATTGGTGGTGTGGCCTATGGCGCCAGGCTTTATGCGTTGAAAATATCGAATACCGCAACCGGAGGAAGCGCCTATACGTCTGATATGATTGAGGCGTGGGAATGGTGTGTAACCCATCAGAACGATGACCCGAACAACCCCATCATGATTATCAGCACCAGTTTTGGAGGGGACAGATATTTCAGTGCCTGCGATGGTGACTCGCCCTCCATGACGACTGCCGCAGCCAACGCCGTTTCGGTTGGGATGACGCTGTTTGTTTCTTCGGGCAACGATGGGTACTGTGACTCCATGGGTTGGCCCGCGTGTATTTCCCACGTGATTTCAGTGGGCGCGGTCTATGACGCCAGATATACAACGTCATCCATTGGCTGGTGCGTTTCCTACTATTCCTGCGCCACCAAGCTTTTGGGGTCGTGCTGGTATTCACTACAACAAGCCTATGCCGACCGGGTCATTGTCTATTCCAATACGGCTTCTTTTCTGGGCCTTTTGGCGCCTTCCAACAGGGCAATCACCACAGCATTAGGGGGCGGTTATTATACCTCGACAAACGGATTCGGTGGTACTTCTGCTGCGTGTCCTTACGCCGCCGGGGCCGCTGCTTGCCTTCAAAGCGCCAGTAAAACCCTCAACGGCAGTTTTCTTTCACCCGGTGATGTTGAATCTAAGCTGATCTCCAGCGGAGACCCTGTAACGGACACAAAAGTGGCCATCACGAAGTCACGGGTAAACTTGGGGGCTGCAGTGGCTTTGCTTGCCTCCTGTCCCGACTGCCCGGCAAACGGCGTGATTACTAATGTCAGCTATTCCGCTGGAACCAATTGTTCATGCAGTAACGCCACCTCTCTGACCCTTGGGCAGAATACCACTGTACAAAATGGTGCTACCGTTACCTTCATCGCGCCTTATGTGAATGTGGAACCCGGTTTTCATGCGGAAAACGGTGCCAATGTTACCATCCGGCAGCCTTAGAAATCACGAAACCGATTCAGCATGGGGTGGATATTCCATTTCTTTATTTGTGCCAGGTTTCGGTTTTCAGGCCCGAAAACATTTTAAAATCTTCAATATTTCAAGTGACCAAAATAAGATCGTTTACCATGCTGATTGCCGCAATCCGAATGTTTGGAGTCACATCTTGATTTCAGATTGAGGACCCACTATGACTGACTTTAAAAAGCTGGTTTCGAAACACAGGAACCTTATTTCAAAACTGCGTCAAGATTTACATCGTATCCCCGAAACGGCCTACACCGAAGAAAAGACCTCCCGATATGTGGCGGCGTATTTGAAAAGTGTGGGTCTTGAGGTGAAAACGGGGATTGCCCGAACCGGTGTGATGGGCCTTTTGGAGGGCGGCAATTCCGGCAGGACATTGATGATCCGCGCCGACATGGACGCTCTTGAAATTACCGAAGAAACGGGCCTCGATTTTGCGTCCGCCCACGAAGGGGTCATGCATGCCTGCGGTCACGACGCTCACATGAGCATGGTGCTTATGGCTGCCACGATCCTTAATGAAATGAAAGATCATCTGAAAGGTACGATCAAGTTCCTGTTTCAGCCGGCGGAAGAGGGTCCCGGCGGTGCCGGTGCCATGATCAATGAAGGGGTTATGGAAGACCCCCATGTGGACTATGCCATCGGCTGTCATGTGTGGCCGGACATCCCGGAAGGGACCATCGGGGTAAGGCCCGGGCCTCTCATGGCGGCCATGGACCGGTTTGACCTGAAAATTATCGGCAAGGGCGGTCATGGGGCCATGCCCCATCAGTGCGTGGATGCCCTGGAGGTGGGATGCCAGGTGGTCAATGCCCTTCAGCGCGTGGTCAGCCGGCAGATGAATCCGGTCAGCCCGGCGGTGGTGACCGTGGGCAGTTTTCATGCAGGAGAGGCTTTCAACGTAATACCGGGAACGGCGGAAATGTGTGGAACGGCAAGGACCTTTGATCGGGCCGTCTGGGAGCGGTTTCCCCAACAAATGGAGCGGATTGTTCGAGGCGTATGCGAGTCCATGGATGCTTCCTATGAACTGAACTATGCCCACGGATATCCGCCTCTGATAAACGATGCCGAAGTGACCCGGGTGGTTCGCAAATGCGCCGAATCGGCTGTGGGAAAGGAGAAGGTCCTGGAGCCGGAGCTTACCATGGGTGGTGAAGACATGGCCCTTTTTCTGGAGAAGGCAAAGGGTTGTTTTTTCTTTCTGGGTGTCGGCCGGAAAGGATGTGCGCCACTTCATAATGCAGCATTCGATTTCAATGAAGAACCCCTTTTATTGGGTGTCGAAACCTATTGCCGGATAGCCCTGGAACTGTTGGGGAAAAGGGACTAAATTTCTCTGGAAATAATCCACTTTTCGATCATCTGGAAAACCGTTTCTCTTCTGATCGGTTTTGTAATATAGTCGTCCATGCCGGCTTCAAGGCACATTTCCCTGTCACCCTTCATGGCATGGGCCGTCATGGCAACGATCGGAATGGTATCAAATCCTTTGCTCCTGATTGACTTTGTCGCCGCAATTCCATCCATTTCCGGCATCTGAATATCCATCAAGATCAGATCAAAATCGTTCGGGGAAGCTGTGAATTTTTCAACTGCCTCCCGGCCGTTTCCGGCGAGCGCCACTTGATAACCGCCTTTCGTCAACATCAATTTTGCCAGTTTCTGGTTGACGGGATTGTCTTCCACCAGAAGCACGCACAATGAGTGTTTTATTTCTTCTCGAATTGAGTATTGTGTGACGATTTTAGTTTTTTCCGCATCGGCCTTCTCGCTGTCATACTGCTTTTCGCCCAACAATCTCTCCAACATCCGGTACAGCTTTTCCCTGCGAATGGGCTTGCTCAGAAAGGCATCAAATCCTGCGGCTTCACATTTTTTTGCATCACGTTCCATGAGGGAAGAAAGTGCCACCAGCGGCAGATTTTGAATTTCGGACGTTGATTTTTTGATCTCCGCCGCCACATCATAACCGCTCATTCCCGGCATCTGGATATCCGAGATAATCAGATCAAAGGGTTTTTCGCCATCTGAAGGCTTCTGTAAGGTCTTCAGAACATCCTTCCCCCCTGTAAGAGAAACGGTCTCCATGCCTGCGGTTTCCAGATAATGGGCCAATATTTTCAAATTGGTCGGGTTGTCGTCTACAATGAGGGCTTTCTTAGAAGAAAGGGTGGCTGGATTGATTCTTTTTGTTTCTCTGCTCCCGGACACTTTAAGCCATGCCGTAAAGTGAAATGTGCTCCCTTCATTCTCTTCACTTTCCGCCCATACTTCGCCATCCATGAGCTCCGCGATCTTCTTGCAAATGGATAACCCCAGGCCGGTACCGCCGTATTTCCGGGTTGTGGATCCGTCTGCCTGCTTGAACGGCTCAAAGATGGTTGACAATTTGTTACGGGGTACGCCGATGCCCGTATCCCTGATCTTTGCATGGACCTTGATCCTGTCATCCTTCTCCTCTTCAACATAGAGGGAGAGTTCAATTTCTCCTGCATCGGTGAATTTGGGCGCATTTCCCATCAGGTTGGTTAGAACCTGCCTGAAGCGGGTCGGATCTCCTTTGACAGTGGACGGGATGTTATCCCCAATATGACAGAGCAGTTCGATGGGTTTATATCCAATTTTGGGGCGAATCATTTCACAGACATCATAGGCCAGAAGTTCAGGGTCAAACACAGTCTCCTCAAAATCCAGTTGCCCCGCCTCAATCTTGGAAAAATCAAGGATATCGTTTATCAAAGAAAGAAGTGACTCACCGCTTCTTTTAATCGTATTCGTATAATCGGTTTGCTCTTCATCCATATCCGTATCGAGCAGCATATCGGAAAACCCCAGGACCGAATTCATGGGCGTGCGGATCTCGTGGCTCATGTTGGCCAGGAACTCGCTCTTGGCGGCATTTGCGACCTGGGCCAGCCGGGCCATTTCTTCGGATCGGATGATGAACGTTTTGAGCTGTCCAATGAGCTTTCGGGTGAGCAGGATGACGGAAGTGGCAAAGAGGATTGTTGCGAGGATACTGATCAATATGATGGTCAAAATTTCACTTTTCAGGGTTTCTTCGAGATTTTTGGTGCTGAAGCCGATCTTCATATACCCGAGCAGGGCATGATCCGCATCAGGAGCACGGATTTCTTTTTTAAACACAAGGAGTGACGGGTTGTCCGGCTCTTCACCCGAATCCCGGCTCAACGGAGATCCATTTTGGTCAAAAAATATGAGGAATTGAATTTCCGGATCTCTCGTTGCCACCGCCACATAGTCATCGAGGGTGTTGTATTCGAAATTTTCATAAGCAGGCACGCTGATCTTCTGGATAAGATCCATTACTGTGTTGGCTTGCGAGTCCATGGACTCATGGAATGCCGTGCGGTGTTCATGGATCATCATGACACCCAGCAGCCCGAATGCAATGACGGTTGGAACGAGGATTGCGGCAATCAGTTTAATATTGATGTTTGTAAATTTGCTGTTTTCCATGGTTGCTCCAGGCATTTTACGCCAGGATGTTTTTAGAATGAAAAATTGAAAAACTCATCAACACCTGCCCTTTTCAACAGCGGGATGGTAAATCTGAAATCGTTCACAGTGGTTTTGATAAAACCGGTGATACCCAATTCTTTCTTTACGGCTTCAGCCTCAGGGGAATGGTCATTTTTCAAACCGAGCAGGATCGTGGATATCCGTTCCACAATCTTTGGATCAGCCTTTTTTGAAACCATCAGCACCATATTGGGATTTTCGCCAGGATCTTCTCCCACACGGCTAATGCCGTCGTATTTTCCTTTTACATTGTCCCAAACCCTGTTTTTTACGATGGCAACATCCGCCGCTCCCCGGTCCAGGGCGTCAATGGCGGCCCCATGGGAAGATGCATTCAGTGTTTTGGCATTGATCCCTATATTTCCCTTGACAGCCCTGTAAAAAAACTCCCCTGAAGAGGCGAGACCACAGAAGATAACCCTTTTGTTGTCGAAGTACTCAGCATCCTGGGTAAAGCGGGCGGAACCCGTTGGTGCAAGAACCACTGCCCAATAGGTGCTCCATCCACCATTGCTCAAAGGGCGAACGACAGGATATGCCAGGCCTTTTATGATCATACAACCGGCAATTCCCGAACCGCTGAACATGCCGTCAACTTCTCCTTTCTCAAACATTTTTGCCGCCTGCGGATAGGTTTTGGCCGCGACGAAAGATGCGTTTACCCCCTTTTTTATGAGATAGTCAAGGAGCGGCCTGAACTCGGCTGCCGCGCCTTTTTGCTCCTGCATAAGACAGATTTTAAACCCTGCATAGCTGTTTGATGAGGATAAGACACAAAAGGATGCTATGATACAAAGAATACCGGATATACACATAATTTTCTTCATGATTCATGTCTCCCCCCCAATAACGTATTTGATTATACAAACAGCAACTGTTCTCGATTTTGTCAAGGCAAAATTTTCATGGGGCGTCTCCGAGACGTCCCCTTCTGTCTCATAAATTAATCATACTCGGGATAGTATTTCTTTGCACATTCAGGGCATACACCGTGACTGAATTCCGCTTCGGAATGGTCACTCAGATAGTCTTCCATGGTTTGCACACTTTTTTTCAGATGAATACTCATATCAACCTCCGTAAGGCTTTACCCAAAGATATTGAATTTCTTAAAAGGGAATATCGAATATCGAACAAGGAATGTTCAATGATAAAGTTTTCCTTTTCCGGTATCCGATATCTTTATAAACCGTTTCAATACATTATCACATTAAGTTTGGATTGCCAATCACATCGCTTGGATCCAACAATTCTCATTAACCAGAGTGTTATGCTAAAATGATAACTGCTGTTTTCGCTTGCTTTCAATGTTTTTAAATGAAATAGTGCATTTATGGCGGTTAGAGGTATGGTCGGAAATCTGATTATATGATTATGTAGCAAAGCATGAGCACGGAGCGATAATACTATGAGAACAAACAGAATACACAAACTTTTTCTTTTACCGACCGTTTTGTTGGTACTGGCAGGCGGATGCAGTGGCAGCAACGACACGACGAACAACCCCGAACCGGAAACCGGGAAGTTCAATCTCGAAACCGCGATTACGCTTGGGGAACTGAGCCTCGTGGCGTATGAACAGCTGAAACAGTGTATAGAGTCCGGCAAGGGTGCCATTACCGTGCCGGCTCCCTTTAACCTGGATGAGGTCATTTATGAAGGGGTGGACAGCGCCATTAACCCGACATGCGAAGATGACACGAATGTGGTACCCGTTGCGTTTATCGCCACAGAAGGCAAGAATATATACCTGACCTTCAGGGGGACGGCCAATATCGCGGATGCGCTTACCGATATTCTTGATATTCAGGTACCCTATACCCTGGTGTCCGACGGGGGAAAGGTGTCTGAGGGATTCCTGAACAAATACATGGGGACCGATGCCAATCCCATACGGGCCACTGTTTTCAGCAAGCTGGACGAGCTTGTGATGACGGGCAATTACGACAACCTTTATGTCACCGGACACAGCATGGGAGGGGCGCTGGCGGTTACCGCCTTCCCCGATCTCTCTCAGAATTTATCCATTGCAAACTTGTTCATGTATAATTTCGCGGAACCCGCGGTGGGGGACAGTGGTTTCGTAAGCGCCTACCAGGGGGAGTACGGTGCGGACCGCGTGAGCTGGCGAGTCGTCAACACGAACGATCTTGTTCCAAAACTGCCACCCCTTGGCCTCGATTGCACGGATCTCATGTACGCGCACGTCAGCGGAGATCATCAGATAACATTTGGGGTTACGCTGCCGGATCTTCCCGATTTCAAGGACTTTAATTGTGACCCGGTTGCCATCAACGCGGCTATCGTTGCCTACGGCGTTTCAAACCTGGAGGACGTCGTGACGGACCACGAAATGTGCACTTATTTTAAAACCCTTTGCATGCAGGGCTCCGACCCTTCCACCTGCGACGAGAGGGCAATCGGGTGCGACGGGGAATAGGGCAACTGAGTGGGTAATGGGCGGATAAGGATCATGTTTGCAAAGACCCAAAAGGATTTTCTAAATAATGTGAACTAAATTATTAAAGAGCGTCCCACCGCCAATAATAACTCATGTCGTTTCAATCAAACAACCTTAAAAAAGCCTTGGTAGCAGGATTCAAATCCACATCTTTTGGAAAAATCACATCGGTTTGAACCATAATGGACCCTTCCGCCAGGGTGATCGGTTTGAGTAGCCCCAGTTGGGCTTCCAGCCGGATCTCGGGCTTGTAGAGGAAGCTGATGCCTCGTCCCTGAATGATATACTCCTTAATAAATTCCACACTTTCAGCTTCCAGAAGGACGGACGGTTTGACACCGTGTGAGCTGAGAAGGGAAAGGATGGCGTATCTCGATCCGGACCCGTCTTCACGAATGATGATGGGCTCATGGGCCAGGTCGCTGAAAGTGACCGTATTTTTCTTGGCGAAGGGGTGGCTTGTGGGGACCACCAGACAGAATTCCTCGCGGGAATGTGGGACAACACTCAGTTTGCTACGAAAGGGAATTCGGCCGATGACGCCCAGATGGTATTCATAGCTCAGAACCCCTTCGGCGATTTTGGTGGAACTCCCCACTTTCAGATAGACTTTGACACCGGGATACTGCTCCTGGAATTTTGACAGCAGCCTGGGCATCAGGTGCCGTGCAAAACTACGGGTGGTGCCGATTACCAGCGAACCGTGGGAGAGATCGGCGTGGCCCTTTAACACATATTCCATTTCTTCCACAATTTCGAATATGCGCTCTGCATATCCAAACAGAACCCTGCCTGCGTCAGTGAGATCAAACCCTTTTCCGTGCCGCGTGAACAGCTTCAGGTCCAGATCCGATTCCAGCGATTTGATTTGCATGGTCACTGCCGGCTGGGTGACAAAAAGTGACTGAGCGGCTTTGGTGACACTTTTGTCACGTGCTGCAAGGAAGAAGGATCTCAACTGGTTCAGGTTCATTCTCATGGCACACCCCATAAGCATATATTTTATGTTATAAGAAAATCTTATGGCAGAATAAGAACAATTGCTTTGACAAGTCAACCCAAAAACGAACAATGTTGATAACACTTTGTTTCGTTGGATTTCCTGAAGGGAGAGGCTTCCATGACACCCAATCGCGTCATGTTCTGGCAGATTGATCAAATCTGGATCTTTTACGTGCTGGCGGCGTTTTCCACAGTGCTTTTCCTGGGTGGTGTGGCGGTTTATATACTGGTGTGGAAAAAAAGCGCGGGATCCCGGAGCGTACCTTTTTCAGCCGATGCCCTGAGGAAAATGTTGCTGGACGTTTTTCTGGGACGTCGCCTGATAGAAGGCGATGTGGCGGCGGGACTCATGCACCTTCTCATTTTCTGGGGGTTTCTGGTCCTTTTCATCGGCACCAGCGTTCTGGCAATCCATCATTATGTGACATCATTTTTGGAAGGCTCTGCTCATCTGGTTTTTTCCTTTGCAATGGAAGTGGCAGGCCTCATGCTCTTAATAGGAATCATCTGGGCGCTCATTCGTCGTTATCTTCAGCGTGTTCCCCGCCTTGAAAGACGTCCGGAGGATGCTCTCGTCCCCTTGTGGCTCCTGCTGATCGTGCTTTCGGGTTTCATCTTGGAAGGCTTGAGGTTATCTTCCCAGCAACCGGCATGGGCGGCCTGGTCATTTGTGGGCTGGTGGCTGGGTAGTCTCTTCTCACCCGTATCAGCGGAAGCCTTCTATCCCATATGCTGGTGGATACACACCCTACTTTGCCTGAGCTTTATTGCATTGATCCCCTACACCAAACTGTTTCATATCCTTGGCGCGCCCGCGGGCATTTATTTCCAGAGTGCTGCCGAGCCGGTTCTTTTAGGCATTGACGATGGTGCAGGGGAATTTGATCTGGGGGATGCCATCTTTTTTGACGGCTGCATGCGGTGCGGCCGGTGTGTTGCGTCATGCCCTTCCGCGGGGGCCGGCGAACCCTTTGCCCCCCGGGACTTTGTGCAAAGCATGCGCAGCGCCCTATGGCAGGAACACTCGCCCGTGGGAGATATCCGTTTCTTGAACCGCAATGAAGAAAGACAGGTGGACGAAAACTTCTGGTACTGTACCACTTGCCGTGCCTGTCTGGAGGTCTGTCCGGTTTATGGTGCCACCTTTGAGGTCGTAACAAAGAAAAGAATGCTGGCCGTGGAAGAGGGGACACAGGTGCCCAAGCTGCTGAACCAGACCCTTGAGAAACTTTTTAAATACAATAATCCATGGGAATCCTCCAAAAAGAACCGGGGCGCCTGGGCGGATGATCTTGAAATTGTAAATCTCACCAAAAGGGGAGCGGAAGCCGATCTCTGCTACTTTGTGGGGTGTACCACCTCTTTTGATGATACGGCACAGAGAATCGCACGATCTTTTTCAGCGGTCCTGAAAACTGCCGGGGTTAATTTTGGCATACTGGGGAAAAAAGAACCGTGCTGTGGGGACATTGCCCGTCGTGTTGGGGAATTGGGGTTATTTGAGGAACAGAAAGACGGCTGTGAAGAACTGTTTGAAAAATACGACATTACGGAACTTGTAACGTCATCGCCCCATTGTTTTCATACCTTTAAAAATGAATATCCGGACGCCGAATTCCGGGCAAGACATTACACCCTGATGCTCCAAGAGCTGATTGCGGATGGAAAACTCAGATTTAAGAAAGGGTTTGACGCCAAAGTGACCTACCATGATCCCTGTTATCTGGGCCGCCATAATCGTATTTTTGATGAACCCAGGGACGTTATTCGTGCCATCCCCGGGTTGACTCTGGTGGAAATGCCCCATTATCGGGAAGACTCCCTTTGTTGCGGCGGTGGCGGTGGCCGAATGTGGCAGGACCTGCAGGGCGATGTCAAGATGAGTGAAGTGCGAATTCGGGAAGCGGAAGCCACAGGGGCTGAGATCGTTATCACCGCGTGCCCCTTGTGCCTCATCATGCTGGAGGATGCGCGCAAGGCCGCAGGGTTTAAAGAGCCTTTCAGGGTGATGGATTTAAATGAACTGGTGCTTCAGGCATTGGAAGAGAAGGAGGCTTAGTAATGAGTGAAGTATTGATATTGGGAGAAGTGAAAGAGGGTTCTTTGGATCCGAAGTCCCTTGAGCTTCTGAGGGCGGGGCAGAAACTGGCGAGTGAACTGAATGGTGAGGTTTCCCTCCTGTTGATGGGAGCGTCCGTTACAAAGGCGGCTGATGAGGCCCTTTCCCATGGTCCGGCCAGGGTTTATAAAATGGAACATCCGCTGCTTGAGGGGTTTAAACCTGATCTGTGGGTGGCTGCCCTGGAGCAGGCCTGCCGGAAAATCGGTCCGAAAGTTTTCCTCATGGGCCACTCTTTTGTGGGCATGGAAGTGGCGCCGAGGCTTTCCGCGAGACTGAACAGCCGACTGACCACCGATTGCATTGATCTCGCAATTGACCCGGAAGATGGCCTCTTGTTGCGGACCAAGCCGGTTTCAGGCGGCAATGCCATATCCGTTTTTAAATCCCCGGGGGAACCGCAACTGGCGACGGTGCGCGCAAAGGTTTTTGATGCTGCAGAACCGGGTGATGCCGCAGGCGAGATTCAGGAAATCGCACCGGAAATTGATGAATCCATGATCAAGGTCCAATCCCTTGAAATCGTTGAGGAAGAGTCCGTGGCACTGGATAAAGCCAGTGTGGTGGTGGCCGGTGGCGCGGGCCTGGGAGAAGAGGATGGGTTTGAACTCCTTGAAGATCTGGCGGAAGCCCTGGGTAAATCTTTCGATAACGTGATGATCGGGTGTAGCCGAGTGGCCGTGGACAAAGGCTGGATATCTTCGGACCATCAGGTGGGGCTCACCGGCACCATGATATCTCCGGATATCTATGTGGCCGTGGGTATATCGGGCGCCATACAGCATTTGGTGGGGATGGTTCATGCCAAGAAGATCATTGCCATCAATACGGACAAAAGCTGTAACATGTTCAAGGTGGCGGATTACGGCATTGTTGATGATTATGAGGATGTTATCCCTGCGCTCATCGAAAAACTGGAGGAGTTGTCATGACGGAAATCAAAATCATCGTTTGCGCCAAACAGATCCCGGATCCGGAAGCGCCCCTTTCCGATGTGAGCGTGGATGCGGAAAAAATGGAAGTGATCGTGGATGCACCCCTGGTCATCAGCCCTTTCGACGAAAATGCTCTGGAGGCGGCTGTTCGGCTGAAGGAAGAGGTGGGCGGTAAAATAACAGTCCTGAGTCTGGGGAAAAAGGTATCGGATACGGTCCTCAGAAAAACCATCGCCGCGGGTGCCGATGAGTTAATCCTTTTACAAGACAATCAGTTTGAAAAACTGGACAGCTATTCCACGGCAACGGCCCTGGCCGATGCCATCCGGAAGATCGGCGGTTACGATCTGGTGCTGACCGGTCGGCAGGCTGGGGACTGGGATTCGGGACAGGTGGGACTCATCCTGGGAGAGATGTTGGAACTGCCGTGTATCAGCCTGGCCCGGGCCGTTAGCGTGGAGGACGGCAGCGTGGTTGTGGAAAAGAGTATCCCCGAAGGATACGAACGGGTGAAAGCACCCATGCCGGCACTCATAACGGTGAGCAACGAGGTGGGTGAATTAAGGTACATTTCCCGAACCAAAATGCTCAAAATGATGCGGGGCGCACGAAAAATTCCCTCATGGAATGCCGAGGATATCGGCGTAAGTTCCGATTCGCTTCAGAAAATGGGGATTGCGGCGCTTTCTTCTCCCCCGGATATGGGAAGGGATTGTCAGTTTTTCGAGGGGTCTGTGGATGATCAGGCGGAGAAACTGGCGGAGGTTTTCATGGCGCTCAAGTAGCTTTTTGTATTGCGGAATTCGGATTGTGGATTCCGGAGTAGTATTCAGAACAATTTTTTATAATTTTATTGAAGACAGGAGGACCAAACAAAATGGCAGACAAATCTTACGATGCAATCGTGATCGGTGGCGGACATCATGGGACAACCATCGCCCCTTATCTGGCCAAAGCAGGGCTTTCGGTAGGGGTTTTTGAAAGACTGGACCATCTGGGCGGCGGCGCCGTATCCTATGACGATTCACCGGCGCCGGGGTTTCGGGGCAATTTCTGTGCGCACTTTACACGCTATTATGGTCACCCGGCCTACAAGGAATTCAACCTTCGCGAAGAAGGCCTGGAATACGTGTTTCCGGATACCAATGAAGCGGCCGTCTTTGATGACGGCACATCTTATGTGGCCTATGCCGGTTATCCGGTGGTGGATCCTGTGACCGGAAAGACCGAATACAGCGAGACAAACGTCAAGAAGACCTATGATCAAATTGCCAAATTTTCAAAGGCCGATGCGGAAGCCTATCTGTACTGGACTGAAAAATACAATGATTTCATCAGACCGGCATTCCATGAATATCGATACTCCGTGCCCACCCCCTACGGTGTGCCGGATGCCCTGGAAAAACTGGCCATCGATCCCAGAACCGGTTTTGATCCCTCCATGCACTTCATGACCGCCAAAGAATGGGCCCATTATGTCTTTGAGAGTCCTGAACTGAGAATTTTAACCATGAGAGGATTCCTGACATCCTGCGGCATCTACCCCGACGACGTGCCGGGCATCATGTTTGCCTTTGCAACGCTCCACCTGGTGCTGGGTTGGGAAACCGCCGCCATTGCCAAAGGGGGTACCCAGTCCATTACGGACTCCCTCGTCTCGGCGGGCAAGAAAATGAACGTTGAGTACCACATCAACTCGGAAGTGGACAAACTGATCATTGACAACAACAAGGCCAAAGGCATCAAGCTGCTGGACGGCACCGAAATTGAGGCCAAACAGATGGTGGTCTCAGACAATGCTACGCCTCAGCTGTTCCTCCGCATGATCGGCGAAGACAAACTCTCCACCCAGATGAAACGGAAAGTGGATACCTATTTCTTCGATCGCGCGCAGCTCTTCTGGGGCCCCATCGGCGTCCATGAACTGCCGGATTACACGGCTGCCAAGGACAACCCCGATATCAATTGCACCCCGCGGACCTACTATCTGCCCAAGGATCTGGGGTACACCGAAGACAAGTACATGCATGAAATCTTTCTGCTGGGGATGCCTTCCAAATTTCACCTCCTGACAGCACCCGACAGCATTTGGGATCCCACCCGTGCCCCCGAAGGAAAACACAGCATCCATGTGGAAGAATTCACTGCTCCCGCACGTCTTTTCTCAAGGAAAGAGTGGCGGCAGCTGCATGATGAGTTCGTGGACGACATGATGGAACAATGGCAGCAATACGCGCCCAACATGACCAAGGACAATCTCATCGCAGAGCGTGTGGCAACCCCCATCGATATCCAGGACACCCATCTGGACATGCGGGAAGGCGGCTGGTCCGAAGGGAATTGCGGTGGAAGCCAGAGCGGTCGTTTCAGAGGACTGCCCGGCGGCCTCAAAACCCATGTGGACGGTCTGTACATGTGTTCCTCGGGAGTGGCCGGTGGTCCTGCCATTGGACGGGGTTCCAGCTATAACTGTTACCAGATTATTGCCGATGACTACGGGCTTCGGAAGCCGGAGTATTAATTGTAAGCGATTAGCTGTTAGCCGTTAGCTTTTAGCTAACAGCTAATGGCTAAAAGCCAACAGCAATAAGGAGTCTCAACATGCGTTTGAAAGACAAGGTCGCCATTGTGACCGGCGGTGCTCGGGGCCTGGGCAGAGCGTTTGCGTGCAGGCTCGCCGGTGAGGGCGCACGCGTCATGGTCATGAACATCGTGTTTTCGGAAAAAGACTTGGAAGACATGAAAGAGACTGTTTCACTGATCGAAAAAGCAGGCGGCGAGGCGCAATTCTTTGAAGGGGATGTTACAAACGAAGATGACTGCCGGGCCATGTCGGAAAAAACGGCCGATGCCTACGGTAAAATTGATATCCTCATTAACAATGCGGCCATCTATGACGGCCTTGTCAGAAAGCCCTTTGATGAAATTTCTTTGGACGAATGGGATCGGGTCATGGGGGTGAATGTCAAGGGAACTTTCATTGCCACACGCGCTGTGTATCCCTTTATGAAGCAGGCGGCATACGGCAAAATCATAAATCTTTGCTCTGAAACCGCATTTACCGGATCCCATGGTTTTGTTCACTATGTGTCCTCCAAAGGGGGAATTCTGGCCCTGACCCGAGCCTTGGCCGTTGAACTGGGTCCCCATAACATCTGCATTAACGCCATTGCGCCCGGATTTACGGATACGGAAGCCAGCCGTTCCCTGGCGGATGTAACCCAATACGACACATCCAAAACTCCGCTTAAACGCATGGGAACCCCTGAAGACGTCACAGGCGCCGCCCTTTACCTGGCATCGGAGGAAAGCGATTTCATCACCGGTCAGACACTGGTGGTGGATGGCGGGCGGTATATGCATTAAAAGTTGTCAGTTTTCAGTTGTCAGGCTGGAAGAATGTGAAAACAGTCTTTGAAATTAACGGGAGTCAAGTTTGGAAACCGTCGAACCTTTGGAAGAAGCCATTGATCTGATCAAAGACGCCGGGGGCGAAGCCTTTAAACTCTGCTTTCAATGCGGACTGTGCACTGCCAGTTGTCCCTGGAATGCGGTGAGAACCTTCATGCCGCACCGTATGATATGTGAATCCCGATATGGGCTGGTGGATCTGGAAGACGAATCCTGGTGGCAATGTACCACCTGCAACCAGTGTGTCGACCGTTGCCCCAGAGGTGTGGCCATTACGGACGTTCTGGGATCGGTTCGAAAAATCCTGCTTGATTTCGAATATCGAATGGCGCCGGCAAGCCTGCGCAGCGCCATGGGTGGTTTGAGCGGTGAAGGGAATCCCTGGGGCGGAGAACGGAAGGACCGTTCAGCCTGGATTAAAGATACGGGTATTGAGCCTTTCAATTCTGAGCATGAGGCTCTCTATTTCTCCTGTTGTGCGCCCGCCTACGATACGCGTCTTGGGAATGTGGCCCGTGCGACGGGTCGGATTCTTCAAAAAGCAGGGGTCGGATTCGGAACCCTCGGAAGCAGCGAAAGTTGCTGCGGCGAAAGTGTCCGCAAAGTGGGCAACCGGGATGTGTTTGAGTCTCTGGCCAAAAAAAATATTGAATCCTTTCAGAAGGCTAAGGTCAAAGAGATTATCGCCACTTCACCGCACTGCTATACCACCTTTAAGGATGACTACCCGGAACTGGGAGGTGTTTTTGAGGTTTCCCATGTTACACAGGTACTTGACCGTCTCATTTCGCAGGGGAAAATTGCCCTCACCAAAGAGGTGAACAAGAAGGTGGTTTACCATGATCCCTGCTATCTCGGGCGGCACAACGGCATTTATGATGAACCCCGAAATGTGCTCCAAAAAATCCCGGGTCTTCAATTGGTAGACGAATTGAACTCAAGGGAAAACTCCCTTTGCTGCGGTGGTGGTGGTGGACGTATCTGGATGGAAACCGTTAAAGGGGAACGATTTTCCGATATTCTGGTGGCGCAAGCCGTTGAACAAGGTGCCGATATCCTGGTCACTGCGTGTCCCTACTGCATCCTGAATTTCAAGGATAGTGTGGCCACGGCTGAAGTGGAAGGGGATTTGGAAATCATGGATGTGTCTGAGCTTGTGGAGATGGCGATGTAGCAGTTTACGGTTTACGGTTACCGGTTTCCGGTTAAGAAATTGCCAACTGACAGCCGGTAACCGTAAACCGCCAACGGAGATTTAAATGTCTGAACATCAAAAGAAAATCACAATTTCCGATATTGCAGGAAAACCCGTTGGTGCTGTGATGGTGGTAGGCGCCGGGGTCAGCGGTATACAGGCGGCTCTGGATGCTGCCAATTCCGGGTTCAAAGTCTATCTGGTGGACAAAGCGTCTTCCATTGGTGGAAAGATGAGCCAGCTGGATAAAACCTTTCCCACCAATGATTGTTCCATGTGCATTCTGTCTCCCAAATTTCTGGAATGTGCTACGAACCCCAATATTTCAATCTTGACGGACTCGGAAGTCGATGCTGTTTGGGGTGAAGCGGGCAATTTCACGGTTGATCTGGTTCAGCAGCCCCGTTACGTGGATTCGGACAAGTGTACCGGTTGCGCTGTCTGTGCCGAATATTGTCCCGTGGGAATCACCGACGACTACAATGCGGGGCTTGCAACCGTCAAGTGCATCCATCTGCCCTTCCCACAGGCTGTTCCCGCAGTGAGTGTGGTGGATCCTTCCCAGTGTCTGTTCTTGCAGCGCACCGAGTGCCAGATCTGCGTGCCAACATGTAATTCGCGTGCCATCGATTTCCATCAACAGGCAAAAAAGCATGAAATACAGGTGGGCAGTATCATTCTGGCCCCCGGCTATGATGTGTTCGATCCGTCGGAGCAGAGCCAATACGGGTATGACCGTTTCAGAAATGTGGTCACCAGCCTGGAATATGAGCGTTTGCTGAGCGCATCCGGTCCTAACGGCGGCGTTCTGCGTCGCCCGTCCGACGGCTCAACCCCGCTTAGAATCGCCTGGATTCAGTGTGTGGGTTCCAGAGATGTGGCCGCTGGAAATCCTTATTGTTCATCCGTGTGCTGCATGTACGCCATGAAACAGGTGATTCTCTCCAAAGAACACATCCCATCCCTGGAGGTGGTGATTCTTCATAATGATGTACGCGCATTCGGCAAAGGCTTTGAGCGGTATTATGAACGGACCAAGGCGCTTGATGGGGTTCGATTTGAGTGGGCAAAACCCTCCGTTGTGGGCGAGGACCCGGAAACCTATGCCGTTACACTGAGGTACCGTATGGACGGCACAAAGGTTCGGGAAGAAGCCTTTGACCTGGTGGTGTTGTCCGTGGGTTTGACATCGCCACCGAGCAACCAGGCACTGGCTGACCGGTTGGGTATTTCCCTCGGTGAAGAAGGCTTCTGCGGCATGTCCGCCCTTTACCCAATGGAAACCAACCGTTCCGGTATTTATGCCTGCGGCGTTTTCTGCGGGCCCATGGACATCCCCGATTCCGTCACCATGGCCGGCGGTGCGGCAGCTATGGCCACGGAGCGTCTGGGTCGGTCCCGTGGGTCTTTGGTGAGTGAAAAAACCTACCCCGAAGAGCGGGATATTCGGGGGGAACCCCCACGGGTCGGTGTCTTTGTGTGCCACTGCGGAACCAATATCATTAAAAGCGTAGCGGCATCCGATGTGGTGGCATATGCAGAGACCCTGGGGGGTGTGGTTCATGCTCAGGAAGACACTTTCAGCTGTTCAATCGATTCCATCAAACGGATGGTCCGGACCATCAAAGAAAAAGATCTCAACCGTGTGGTTGTGGCGGCCTGCACCCCCAGAACCCATGAACCGGTTTTCCAGGATGCCCTCAGGCAGGCCGGGTTGAACCCCTTTCTCTTTGAGATGACCAACATACGGGAACACTGTGCCTGGGTCCACATGGGCGATAAACAGAGAGCCACTCGAAAAGCCGGAGACCTGGTTCGTATGGCCACCGCCAAAGCAGGTATGCTGACGCCGCTTTCCCAAAAACCGTATGCCATTCAGCATGGCGCATTGGTGATCGGGGGCGGCATATCCGGAATGGTCTGCGCCCTGTCCCTGGCAAACCAGGGTATCAAGGTGCATCTGGTTGAAAAAAGTCATTGCTTGGGAGGTATGGCCGGAAGGTTAAGGTATACGGTGGAAGGGGACGACGTTCAAGCCTACTTGAAACGGCTCATTAAACGGGTCTACCATCATCTGCTGGTTCAGGTCCATATGGGAGCGGAAATCAGAGATTTTTCAGGATACGTGGGAAATTTCCGTACGACCCTTGAAACGGGTGTGCAACGGCTCTCCGTTGAAATACCACATGGCGTGACGGTGGTGGCCACCGGTGCTCAGGAATTTAAACCCCATGAATATCTTTATGGGAATAGTGATCAGGTGCTGACCCACCTGGAACTGGAAGAAGAAATCCATGCGGAAAACGACAGGATCAAAGAATGTCGCTCATTGGTGATGATTCAATGCGTGGGATCAAGGGATGATGAGAGACCCTATTGCAGTCGTGTCTGTTGCGGGCAGGCGGTGAAGAACGCCCTAAAGCTGAAAAAGATCAACCCTGAAATGAAAATTTACGTGCTGTATCGGGATATGCGAACCTACGGCCTCATGGAAAATGCCTATGGGGATGCGGCAGATCATGGCGTGACGTTCATCCGTTACCATGAGACGGACAAACCGGAAGTGACAACGAAGGACGGCGGGAACGGATTACGAGTACTGGTGACGGAACCGACACTTGGGAAGAAATTGATGCTTGAGGCGGACCTGGTCTCCTTGGCTGCCGCCACGGTTCCGGCTGAGGATAACCATTCTCTCTCCCAGGCCCTCAAGATTCCTCTGAACCCGGACGGGTTTTTTATGGAGGCCCATATGAAACTTCGGCCGGTGGATTTCCCCACGGACGGCATTTTCATGTGCGGTCTGGCCCACAACCCCAAACGCATCTCCGAGAGCGTTGCCCAGGGGTATGCTGCGGCCTCCCGGGCCATGACGGTTCTGTCACAGGAAGAAATGCGGGGAGAAGGTGCCATCTGCCGGGTGGATGAAGCGCGCTGTACGGGCTGTTCGGTCTGTGAAGAAGTTTGTCCCTTCCATGCGGTGGAAGTGTCGCCGGCGACCGGTGTGGCGGTGGTGAACAGCGCACTTTGTAAAGGATGCGGTCTTTGTGCGGCATCGTGCCGAAGTAGCGCTCTGGATGTTATGGGAAATAATGAAGAGCAAGTTTTCTCATTGCTCTTAGCTGTTAGCGGTTAGTTCACAGGGTGCAGGGGGCAGTTACTGACAACTGACAACTGTGAACTGACAACTGTTACCTGAAAGGAGCCTTATGTTTGGATGGAAAGGCAAAATTCTGAGGGTTGATCTCTCCACGGGGAACCGTTCCGTTGAAGATTTGTCCCCGGATCTGTGCCGGAACTTTATCGGCGGGCGGGGCGCGGGGCTTAAACTGCTGGTGGATGAAGTGGACCCCCGCATCGATCCCCTGGGGCCTCAAAACAAGCTCATTTTTGCCACGGGGCCTTTGACCGGTACGGGCGTTCCCGCCGGAGGGCGCTTCGTTGTGGTGAGTAAATCCCCGTTGAGCAACGGTATTGCCAACCCCTGTTGTGGCGGTTATTTCGGCCCCAATTTGAAATTTGCGGGTTATGATATTCTGATTCTCGAAGGCCAGGCCCCGTCGCCCGTGTACCTCTATATTCGGGACGATCAGGTGGAACTTAGAAACGCAGACCATCTGTGGGGCAAGTGGTCCACCGACACGGAACATGCTATTCGAAAAGAACTGGGCGAGATAGACTCCCTGGACGACTGGGAATTGAGTGATCTCAGTGTCGTTACCATCGGCCCTGCCGGCGAAAACCTCGTTCGGTTTGCCTGCATCATGGCGGACGGGGGGCGGGCTGCGGGACGATCGGGCTTGGGTGCGGTCATGGGGAGCAAGAACCTGAAAGGTATTGCGGTGGGTGGCACGGGGCAGGTGGATGTGGCGGATGTCCCGGGATTCAGCCAGGCGGTGATGGATTTCCTGGAAGAGGGGAGGGCCAATCGTACCCTGTACAATCGCCGAACCTACGGCACATGGGCACTGCCGGGGAGAGCCAACAAAAGCGGCACCCAGGCCACCCGTAATTTTCAGGAGGGGTATTCCAAAGCCTTTGAATGGTATGAAGATCCCAATCATGTGAGGGATCACATTCGTGTTCGCGATGAGGCCTGTTTTGGTTGTCCCTTTGCCTGTAGCAAACGAAGCCGAATCAAAGACCCCGAATACCCTTACACCACCAAAGGTCCAGAGCATGAGAGTATGGCACTGTTGGGTTCCAATTGCGGTTTCGGGGACCTGGACGATATCTGCCGGGCCAATTACCTGTGCAATGAACTGGGAATGGATACCATTACCGCCGGTGCCACCATATCGTGCGCCATGGAGCTTTTCGAATCGGGATACCTGCCGGAAAAGGATCTGGGATTTCCCATGGGTTTCGGTAACACCAAAGCCATGATGGCGTTACTTAAAAAGACGGCCATCCGTGAGGACTTCGGTGAAGTGCTGGCCGAAGGGGGAAAATTTGTCGCCGAAAAATACGGGCATCCCGAACTGTTCATGGGAGTCAAAGGCATGGGCATGCCCGCCTGGCATCCCCAGGGGGTGCCCATCATCGGACTTCAGTATGCTACCAACAATGTGGGGGGCAGCCATACCAAGGCCACGCTTCCCTTTTATGACGGTCGGCGGGATCCCGAGGAACAGCTAAAATGGACCAAGCATGACCAGGACTATGTGGCCCTGGTGGACTCCGCCATATTGTGCTGGATTATCTACCACGGACCCCTGTGGGGTGAAAAACTTCAGGTCTGGCTCAATATCACCACCGGATTGGACTATGATGAAGCGGAACTCCGGATGATCGGGGAGAAAATCTGGAACATGGAAAGATTATTCAACCTGAAAGCGGGCCTTACCGCAAAAGATGATGCCCTGCCCAGAAGAATGACCCATGAGCCCCGGGTGAAGGGCCAGGTGGTGCCCATGGACCGTATGTTGCCCGAATATTATGACCTTCGGGGATGGGATGAAAACGGGATTCCTAAGCCTGAGAAACTGGCGGAACTGGGACTTTCCTAAGGGAGCTGAACAATCCATGAGAATCAAGATCGATTATGCCAAATGCACCGGATGTAAACTATGCCAGGTGGCGTGTTCATTGCAGCACACCGGATCCGTCAATCCGCAGCGGTCACGCATTCGCGTGTTTGTGGGTGAAGATGTGTGCCTGCCGGTTATCGCAGGCCCCTATACGGAAGCAGCCTGCAATTCCAAGGAAAATATGGTGATTAACGGTCAGGAAGTGGACGGCTGCGTGGTGTGCCGCGCATCCTGTCCGGTGAAGTCGGCTTTTAAAGAGCCGGATACGGGAATCCCCCTCAAATGTGATTTCTGCGGGGACCCGCCGGATCCCCAGTGTGTGAAATGGTGTGATCCGGATGCGTTGACATTGGTTGACGGTTGACAGTTGCCGGTAACCGGAAACTGAAAACCGTATAAACAAAGAAAGGAGGTATGGTCCGTAAGAAAGGCAATCGCGATTGTTGCAAAACCGCGTATTCCCGGGAAGATGTACGTAAAATCGGTTTTGCATTCCACAAACATATTTTCAAGGAGGCGTTAAAATGAAAGTGTATGATGTGGTGCCAGGGTTGGAATTTGATGCGGAAAGAGACTTCGAACAATCACCGGCGTGGTTCCTGGATGGGACCCACTCGGTACCGCCATGGACCCCTATGTTCGGGTGGTTCTGGGTCAGCTTCTGCCGTCATGGGATGCAGTACGGGGCTGAAAAACTGAGCCTGCCAACGGTCAAGGGCTGGGACTGGCGCTTTCATAACGGCGGCGGTTACCTGACCCTGTTACTGGTCAAGAGCGAGGAGGAAAAACAACGTCGGGAGAAGAAATTCCGAACGGCCATTCTGCCCTTTATCCAGGACTATGACGGGCTATGGAACGGTTTTGTAAAAGAAATTCTGGGTCGTTACGAAGAACTGAAAAAACTGGACCTGGACACGGCCGAAAATCTGGAATTACTGGATAACTTCGAGGAAACCATCAACACCTGTCGCCGCATGTGGGAAATCCATATGTATATGATGTATGGTACCTATACGGCCTATATTCTCTTTGAAAACATGTGCCGTGAACTGGTGGGGATCGACGACACATCACCCCAGTTTCATCACTTGGTCTCGGGTTTTGACAACAAAGTTTTTCAAGTTGACAAGCGCTTGTGGGAGTTTTCAAAACGTGCCAGGGAAGACGGCCTTCAAAACGAATTTCTGGAAGGCGCGTTGGAAGGTATCAAATCCAGGCTGGAGGCCAGCGACAAAGGCCGCGCCTTTATGAAGGATTTTTCCGAGTTCATGGACGAGGACGGGTGGCGTATGCAGCGCATGAGCGAGATGAACATGCCCACCTGGGTGGAGGATCCCACTCCGGCCTTGATGAACGTGAAGCAGTTCCTGCAGAAGGGGGGCGGTTTCAACCTGGAAACGGAAAGGGCCAAGGTTTCCGAGGCGCGATTGGTGGCTGAAAAAGAGGTATTGGCAAAGGTGCCCCAGGAACAGCAGGGATGGTTTACACAGTTGATGCGGCTGGCCCAGAAAAGCGGCGTTTTCAGCGAGGAACATGACCATTACCTCGACCTCTACACCCATGCCATGATGAGACGAAGCGCTTTGGGCCTGGGTAAACGCTGGGCCCAGGAAGGGGCCATTGATGATGCCGAAGACATGTTCTTCCTCCAGCCGGACGAAGTGCGGCGGGCGGGCATCAATCCGGATCAGTTCAATATGCGCTATATCGTGGAGCGAAGGAAAGCGGAATGGGAAGGGTGGTGCAAAAATCCCAATCCTCCGGCGATGCTTAAGGAAGGCTTTGACCTGGATCAGGCCATGGCGGTTCTGGTGCAGAGCAACGACCCCATCGCTCTCAAGGTGGTGGTGGGTGCCATGCCTCAGGTGAGGCCCGAACTGAAAGCCGATCTCTACGGTACCTGCGGGTCGCCGGGGGTGGCCGAGGGTACGGCTCGTGTGATCATGAATGAGGACGAGTTGGGTCTGATCGAGGAAGGGGACATCCTGGTGGCTGCCAGTACGTCGCCAAGTTGGACGCCCGTATTCAGCATGATCAAGGGCGTTATCGTGGATCGCGGTGCCAGCCTGTCTCACGCGGCCATTGTGGGTCGGGAGTACGGCATTCCAGTGGTCATGAACGTGTTTGAAGGTACCGCCAAGATCCGGTCGGGACAGAAGGTCAAGGTGGATGCCAACATGGGGACCGTTTACATTCTGGATAAGTAATCGGTAGTTTTTTAAAGGCTGTTGGCTTTTGGCTTGAGGGATCAGCCAAGAGCCAACAGCTAAGAGCCAATAAGGGGAATTCGCGATGGCGCAGAAATGGATTTACAGGCTTGAAGAACTCCGTAGTAAAGACAATGACCTGGTGGGCAAGAAATGCGCGAACCTGGGGGAGATGGTGCATATGGGCATGCGCGTGCCACCCGGTTTTGCCATCTCCGTGGAAGGGTATGAGCGTTTCATGGATGAAACGGGTGCCGGGGAAGAAATCAGAAAATACGTGGAGGATGCCGGCGACAGTATTCACAAGATCGAAAAACAGGTGGAAGCCGGGCGTCTCATTCGCGGGATCATCGAAGGAAAGGATATGCCCGAGGGCATGAAACATGAACTTTATACCTTCTATGATGAGCTTTGTGAAACCGTGGGTCTGCCGGATGTGGCTGTGGCCACCCGTTCCAGCGGCGCAGTGAGCATGCCCGGACAGATGGAGACCTATCTGAATGTGAAGGGGAAGCGGGATCTCTTGAAAAAGATCATCAAGGTGTGGGGCAGCGCTTTTACCACCAGAGCCATTGCGTTTCGACTTGAAAAAGGGATGGAAATGAGCAAGGCGCCCATCGGTGTGGCGGTTCTCAAGATGGTCAATGCTAGGTGTGCCGGTGTAACCCTGACGGTCCAGCCCACCACGGGAGACCAGACCAAGACGGTGGTCGAAGGAAACTGGGGTCTTGGAGAGAGTGTAGTTTCCGGTGAAATCACCCCTGACAGCTTTCTGGTGGACAAAGCCAGCAGATCAATCGTATCATCCACCATCAGCAACAAACCGCGCATGGTGGTATACAAAAAAGACGGCATCGGCATGGTGAGTGTTCCGGCGGAAAAGCAGGATAAGCCATGTATTGACGATAGGGAACTGGGGGAAATCGTAAGGATTGCCCTCGAGGTGGAGACCTACTTTGACATGCCCCAGGATATGGAATGGGTTTTTGACGAGGACATGCAATTTCCTGAAAATCTGTTCTGGGTTCAGACAAGACCGGCCAAGTTTTCCGAGAAAAAGGAAGACGATTCCGAATATCTGGCTGAGTTGATGACGCGGATTTTCAAAATGTGAAAAAGGTGCTCGACTGCCTGTGGCATAAGGCATCCATTGTTCTTGACTGAAGGAGACAGCGCATGACCATATTATTTACCCAGTACTGGGATGTGAACACAGGTGAATATGACGATTACTCTAAGTTTATTTCAGAAGAATATAACCCCGGTTTTGAAAAGCTTGGCTTGAAGTTGGTGGGGGGATTCTATGTGGCCGTTGGATCAGGTCCGAGAATCATGGCCGTGGCCATTACGCAGAATGGCTCAGGCCTGCTGGCGGCCCTCTCTTCCAGGGAGTACCGAATCCTGTCGACCCACCTTATGAAATACGTGTACAACTACGGCAGTAAGGTCTGGATTCCCACCGGTATGTTTCGGGACCAGCCCTTCAGCATTCAGACGGGCGCCTGGAAATTCAACCAATATTACGATATCGTTCCCGGTATGGAAGATGAGCACAATGACTTTGTGAGGGATGAAGCCATTCCCATGATGAAGCAACTGGGGGTACCGGTAACCCACGGCTGGCGACTTTCCATCGGTACGGGTCCCAGGATCCTGGCGGAATGCACGGCCCGAACCTTTGCGGACATTGCCGGCGCCGTTGATACCGCCGAGTACCGGAAGCTCTCCCGCACCTTGAAGAAGCGATACACAACCAACTTCAGCAGCCGGATACTGTCCCCCACCGGGCGGGTGGAAGTCCCATACCTGATCATGGGGATGATGAAGGGGTTTTGAGCGTTATTTCACTATTCGGACAGGGTGCTCACAAAATCTTCTATTATATTTCTATCAACATGATCACCGGAAAACTGCTCTATCTGGTTTCCGTTCTTAAAAAAGATGTAACTGGGTGCTGAAGAAGCGCCCAGTTTCCTGGCAAGTTTCTGGTTTTTGCATGATGTTAAATTTTGCCAGTTTGAATTTGCCGATATTTCTTTTTTCTTATCAGGTTGATCTGCATTATCCGGGAAATTTGGCTCCCTCTGCTTCAACAGATAAAAGAACGCCTTTCACTTTTTCAGCGACATCCTCCAGATCCGCCTGGTTCGGCCGTCCCCGTATATCCCCCAGGCGGCCGCCTACGGAATGGCTTCGAAGTTTCTCCGTATTGTATTCGCCCACCACATACCACTCTCCCATAATGGTGAACCCCAGATGATCAAAGAGCTGCCCCATAAATTTAACAGCTGGAATCGCTTCATTGATGCCTGTGTGAACACCGCCATAGGTGCAATAGGCAACGACATGGGAAGAGGGCCTTCTCGGGGAAGCGGGATTTATCTCACCTGCGTTGACATAACTCTGAATCAGACCCCTGTGAAGATCCATGAGGCTTTTCCCCGGCAACTGACCATACACTCCGGACCCGACAAAAACAAAATCATAGTTGAGAACTTCCAGTGGAAGGTCTTTTGAGCTGATTTTGACCGTGTCCACGGGGTATCCCAGTTTTTGGACTGTTTCGTCAATTTTCAGTGCCACCTTTTCGGTATTCCCGGTTGAAGAAAAATAAAGATTGAGTACTTTCATTTCGTTCTCCTTCCAATTGTTTACCATGGTTTTTATAAAATATATGCTATTTCTTCTTTTGAAAATTTCTTAAGTTTCCTGAATGGTCAGGGTTTCCCGATAAGCGTCTCTCAGGGCCTTGGCCAAATGTTTTGTGCTCTCCTCTGATGCGTTCTTCAGATCAGTCTGAACCTTACAGAGTTGCCGAATGGTTTCCAACATGGGTTCAAGGCTTTTGAGGTACAAAGATGCTGTTTGGCTGCCATGGTCAAAACGGTTGATAATGGCTTCGGCTGCCAGGATTCCGCTTTTGAGAGCGGAACCGATGCCTTCGAAGGTGATGGGCAGAATGACGCCCGCTGCATCCCCGATCAACAGAACGTGTTCTTTGGCGGGTTTAAATGCCCCTGATAATAGATCATTGTGCAACAGCGCTATGGCGCAGCCATCGGTCCATTCCGGTTTGCTATGGGGATCAAATCCGTAGAGGGAAAGGGTCTCACCGATTTCCTTACGGAGTTCCCGAAGACCCGAACCCTCGATCAGGAAAGTATCGTCTTTGTGATTCACATTGAAACGGGGGCGTGGGAGACTTTTGGGAAAAAACCAGTGGAAAATGTCTTTTTCAAGATCAAGCTCCCCCCGGTAACATTCCCGGATGGGACCTGAAAAACGGACTTTCAGTTCAGGGAATATGGATCTGCGGACCACGGAAGCGGCCCCGTCGGCCCCGATGATGAATCGTGCGCGTAACACTTCCGTCTTGCCCTCTTTTCTGAGGTTAACGCGGCAGCCCTCGTTTTCCGATGCTACGCCGGAAACTCTGACGCCTTGCCTCATGATAACCCCGGATTTCAAGGCACCTTGAACCATCCAGAAATCCAGGTCCTTTCTCCATGAAAGAGCGGTAGGCCATTTAAGCGTTTGCACTTCCGCCGCGCCAACGTAAAATCGATGGCCTGAAAGGGACGGTGGATCCGTGAGCACCGATTCTGGGATGGGCCCGAATTCTTCTTCGATGATTTGACAGGCCCACTTTCCCATGACCATTCCCGAGCAGACCTTGTCTCGGGGAAGTTGTTTTTTTTCGATCAACAGTGTGTGCAATCCATTTTCAGCGCATCGTTTCGCTGCCACCGCGCCGCCGGGCCCAGCTCCCACCACGATGACATCAAAAAATTGTGAATCCTTCATTTTGTGCCTCCTAAGGGGATTTTTACCAGTATCCTCCGACTATACCTCAAAAAAAGGTGGTTGCACATTGATTTTCATCTCCCTTGACACACAAAACCCGCTTCATTATAGTTCGACAGATCCCAGTTCAAAAGGGTCTTGGTAAGAAAAAATCTTTGGGGAGATGACATTTGGCACACCGAAAACTATATGACATATCCGTTCCACTGGGCGATGAAACCATTGTTTTCCCCGGAGATACCCCCTATGGGCGGACCATGGTGCAGACCCTCGAAGACGGGGATGATTGCAACCTTTCCGGAATTACCATGAGTGCCCATGCCGGGACGCACGTGGATGCGCCTTATCATTTCTTTAAAAACGGTAAGACCATCGACCGGTTTCCGGTGGAAAAATTTATTCTTTCGGCACGGGTGGTCTCTATTCGGAACCGTGTGGCCATTGAGCCGGCGGAACTGGAAAACGTGGATGTCCGGCCCGGTGAGGCGATCCTTTTCAAAACCCGCAATTCCACAGAGGGCCTAATTGAAAATGGCGTGTTCCATGAGGATTTTGTTTATCTGAGTGCAGAGGGAGCGGACTGGTGCGTGCATAATGGGGTCGGGCTGGTAGGGATCGATTATCTCAGTATCGAAAAGTTTGACAGCAAGAATTTTCCGGTACACCGTAAAATTCTTGGTAACGACATTCCCATCCTGGAAGGGATTAACCTGAAAAGAGTTCCCGAAGGCAGATATACCCTGTACTGTTTTCCCCTGAAGATCAGTGGAGGGGATGGGGCACCGGTTCGGGCTGTTTTGATGGGCTAAGGGACGCGGAAAAAGCCTTGAGACTGCAATTTCAGGAATGAAATGGGATCAGGACTTCTTTTCCACATCGTCCAAAGATAATTCTAGGTCAAGGGGTTCAATATCCAGGTCTGAAAAGAGATTCCCATCCATTTTTTCGTCAGTTATTTTTTTCTGAGAAGCATCCGTTGTTTTGGTGACGGTTTTTTCGAGATCAAAAACAGCCACTTGTTTCTCTATTTCATCGGAATCCCAGAAACCTTTTTCATCATGTGTCCCTTTTTCGACGGGTGTCTCCTCCTGATTGAGAGCCTCTTCCAGTTCAAACACGATGTCATCTTCTTCAATCCGGGTTGACGCTGATGGGTCCGGCTTGGATTCATCCGTCGGCAGGTCGTCCAGAGACAGGAACAATTCCCGGGAATCCGGCGCTTCCAGCGTATCGCTGATCGCCGCAGGCCCCGTTTCCCTTGTGAGCACTTCCTGGGTTCCGGGTTCGTCTGCCAGGAAAAGATCCGTTTCATCGATTTTATCAGCTGCTTTCTCCTGGATCTCCACTGAGTCAACGGCAGCCGGTTTTTCGTCAGGGACGTCAAAATCCGAGAAACCTTTCTTATCAAGGGGGTCTATCCCAATGCCTTCAATCTCATTTTCTCCGGATGCCGGCTCCAGATCAAACAGAATCTCATCATCCGCCGTGTCAAAGGGCGTAAGCCGATCCTCTGAATCGTCCGTATCAAATACGATCTCATCTGTTGAAGTATCCAACGGTTCCGGGGAATCCGGTTTGGTGTCGTCTGGCTGCAAATCATCAAGGGCAATTAATAATTCCTGCGCATCCATTTCTTCGGGGGTGGCAGCGGAATAAGGGCTATGGGCGTCATCGGTAGGGATTTCAAGGTTTACAGAACCCTCCATCCCGATAAGAGAGGTCAGAAAGAAGGGCGGATTCGGTTTGTTGGGTGAGAGGTTCAGGCGGGTCTGTTCTTCCGTGTTGTTGTTGCCGCATTTGGGGCAGACCCGGTTAAAATCGAAACTGGTGTAGTTGCATTTAGGGCATTTCATGGCAAAGACTCCACAATACTACGATTTACATTTTCCAAGGGCCTCCCTGGCCAGGGCATCACAACGTTCATTTTCAGGATGTCCCTGATGTCCTTTGACCCATTTCCATTGGATTTCATGTGGTTGGCTCAAGTTCAGCATCTCTTCCCAAAGGTCTTTGTTCAGAACCGGTTTTTTCTGGGAATTCTTCCAGTTTTTCTTGATCCAGCTGTTAATCCAAAGGGTCATGCCTTTCATGACATATTGAGAATCCGTTGTAACAATGATTTTGCAGGGTCGTTTGAGGTGACGAAGTGCCTCAATGACGGCCATCATTTCCATGCGGTTGTTGGTGGTTTGCCGTTCACATCCTGAAATCTCTTTTTTAGCGCCGCCATATCTGAGCAGGGAACCGTACCCTCCCGGCCCGGGGTTACCGCTGCAAGCCCCATCCGTAAAGATTTCCACAATTTTATCTGAACTACCGGTCATTACTTCCCTTTTTCGTGAACCGACCATGGATGACGAAGGTGATAAGAGGCATTTCCGGGTAACTGGTTTTGAGTTTTAAAATACCGTTGAAGTTACGATTGTTCCCGGGTAAGACCGAAAATATTATGCTGTATCTTTTTCCCTTTTCCAGGGTTTCAATGGTGTATTTCAGTTTGTCTTTAAGATTGAATTCCGTAATTGTGAGGTTCAGGGATTTGCTTTCTTCGCCGCGGATTTCCACTGTTTTGCTGATTTCAGCGCCTTCCATCCCGTAAAGGCGGACGTAGCGGGAAGAAACGTAAATGGGTGCTTTAACGGTATTTGCGTCTCTTACCGCTGCCTCCTTTTTGATGCCGGACGATGGGGCTCTGGGTGGAATGTCCATCGGTTTGAACCGACCATGAATCACAAAACTGATTTCCGGCTTTTCCGAATAGTTGGTTTTGAGCTTCAAGACTCCCCTGAAGTTCTCTTTGATGCCGGGTATGGATGTGAACCGGATACTGTATTCTTTTCCCTTTTGAACGGTTTCGATGGTGTATTTCAATTTGTCTTTGGGGGTAAACTCAATAACCGTAAGGTTCAACGGTTTGTCAAGTTCAGCTACGATGTTAATGGTTTTCTGAACCTCTTTATCTCCCTTACCGTACAGTTGGACATATCTGGAAGAAACATTAATGGGCACCTTGACGGTGGCTTTCACCACCAGTAAGACGGTTTGTTTTTCAGGGTCGTTGGTTTTGACTCGCGCTGACTTGCGAACATTTCCCTGATATCCTTTTGTATCGACTTTAAGTGTTATTTTTCCTTCCCCACCCGGGGGAACGGCCGGATCAAAATTGGCCACGGCACAGCCTCAACCGGGTTTGACGCTGATGATTTTAAGGGGTTCATTGCCATTGTTAAAGATCTTAAAGGTATGCTCCAGAACCGTCCCCTCTTTGACCTCTTTAAAATCGAATTCCCTTCCTTCTACCGTCATTCTGGGGCCTTTGTTGTCCTGGGCCAGAGCCATGCCACCAAAGAGTGCCACAGACAACGTTCCTATGAAAATCAAGAACAGTTTTTTCACGTATTTCTCCTCCCTTTTCTAGAAAAACAGGCCCTTTCATAAAGAAGTCAAGCGGCCATTTCTTGACGGAGTTTGTAGGACAAAATATCCATTGTAACCGTAAAATCGATATTTTCAACCAGGCAGCAATCAGGGACATTGATTCGGGTGGGTGTAAAATTCAAAATGGCGTTTACGTGACCCTCCAAGAAGAGATCCGCTACCCCCTGTGCTGCGAAAGCCGGGGTCGTGATCACGCCTATTTCAATGTCCAGATCCCGAATGGCGGTTTTTAATTCCTTGATATCCCGAATCTTTGTTCCTCCGGGAAGTGGCATTCCGATCCTGTCATGGGCATTGTCAAAAGCCGCTACACATTTAAAACCCCTGAGGGCCAGGTTCCTGTGCAGGAGGATGGCGCAACCCAAATTGCCCATCCCGGCGATGCCGAAATTCCAGTCCCGATTAACGGACAGTATTTTTTTGATCTGGATTTGTAGCTCAATGACGTCATAACCCACTCCCCTGACGCCAAATTCTCCAAAATAGCCAAGATCTTTTCTGACTTGTGCTGGATTGATCTGGCATAACCATGCCAGTTTTTCAGAAGAAACCATCCGATATCCGTCAAACTCCAGCAGTTCCAACTGCCGATAGTACATGGAAAGCCGGGTGATGGTTGCCTTTGGTATTTTTTTAACCTTGGTCATGGTATTTTCTTCCCTATTTCCTGGAGATGCAGCCTCTGCTCACAAGGGGAGGCATCAGAATACTGTAAAAATACAATTTTTTGGCATCCTTCATTTCTCGGTTCAAGCCTTATCGATATCCTTAATTAAGCTTCCTCAGTTCATTCGCTAAAGTCGAATATGACCATTTTCTTCCTATTCTAGTTTTAAATCCGTTGTCATTCAATAACTTGACAATCTCCTTTTTGGGAACCCTTTTTTTTAGATGATGTTGTGCAAACGCTATGGCTTTTTCAAATTGGCCCCTGTATTTATCCTTAACCGAATGCCTTGTCGGCACTATTTCATCGGCACCCCCGTGTTCAGCTCTAATTTTGTGAGATTCAACGATATTTGCTGCGCCACTCTCTTTGGCGGCATGAGCCATTTCTCCATAAATGGGGCACTTTGCCTCACACGGTGCTCTGAATCGGTTTTTGTAACGTCTGCAATTAAAATTGACATCAGATTTGTAAATATACTTGATATTTGATTTCGTACTATGGCGTATTTGCGAATTGGAGCTGGATGATATGGCTGACAGTACGTCGATACAATATTCAATCATCCATTCCCGACATTCATCTGCAGATAGCCCTATATATTTGAACCAGGCCGCTATGAACTGAGTTATGTCCTGACGTGAAGGGATGTTGTCTTCCTTAGAGAACCGTTCAAGTTTGAGCCCATTCGAGACCAAGTCCCTAATACATGAAAATAAGTACTTTTCGTTATTCTCATTTAACAATTTTTGTAGTCTATTAAGATGCATAAGCGTTAATATTTAAATGGGTTGTAATGTTGTTTGTTTGACAGCCGTTACTTCAATTTCCACGTAGGCATATCCATCCGCCGTGGGATATATCATGTTTAATGGAAAAGTCAAGTACCGCTTGGCCGGCGCCGGTTTGATCGCCTGATATGATCTTGATGAGCATGATGGATAAAACTACTTTATGTCGTGAGGAAATTCAAGGGTTTGATTGGTGCATCGGGATTTTATCTTCCGAGGGTATATCAACCGAATTTCCAGGTGAAAGCTGGTAGATCAATCCTTCACTTTTTTTGAAAACCTTGAGATTCAAGATTAAATATAGGATAGTCTCTACGAGACATGAAACGAAAACTGTAAACCGTGAACGGTTACGAGATTTTTTAAAAGACAAAAAAATATCAACGGGAAATTCTGGGGACGAACGCTTCATGAAAATATCCGGTAAAGCTGAAGATGACACGAATGCTTTGGAAGAAAACCTTCTGGTCACCTGTGATAGGGTCTCCAGTGAACGGTACCAGGCATTTATTGAAAATATCGAAGAAGGCGTTTATGAAGTGGACCTCCATGGCAACTTTCTCTATTTCAATAATGCCTTTTGCAGGGTCCTGGGATATGCGAGAGAGGCGGTGAAATTTCAGAATTTCTCCAAATTCATGAGCCCGTCCAATGCGAAAAAAGCCCTTGAAATATTCAACCGCATTCATCAAACCGGGAAAGGCATTTCTGATCTCATATGGGAATTCAGGGCCGGAAGTGGGGAGACGCGAACCCTTGCGCTTTCGGCCAATTTGATTCTCGGTAAGGATGATGATCCTGTGGGTTTCCGCGGTATTGCCAGGGATGTTACCCACGAAAAGCGGATCAAGCGAAATAACGAAGCCCTGCTCCGCACCAGTCTGGCCCTTCCGGAACATTCCGACCTGGATCATCTTTTATCGTATATCAGCGGAGAAATCAAAAATATCCTGGATGCTGAAGGAGCGCTGGTGATCCTGCTGGATGAAGAAACGGGGGAACTTTATTTCAAGTCAGCGGCCCATGACGACCTGGCCACCGAAAAAAGGGCTAAAGAGGTGCGTTACCCGGCCGACAAAGGGGTCGCCGGCAAAGTCATCCGTACC